>Ga0302324_100019282_pt1 | contig 13403 bp, 11 predicted proteins | sample Palsa_T0_1_FD_201949 | JGI IMG/M metagenome (GOLD analysis project Ga0302324, IMG submission 201949) | Peat permafrost microbial communities from Stordalen Mire near Abisko, Sweden - Palsa_T0_1 | ecosystem: Environmental > Terrestrial > Soil > Palsa > Peat permafrost | place: Sweden: Abisko...
TCTTGCACCCCGCCAGCAACTCGTCAATCAAATCCTTCGACTTCTTCATACGATCCCCTTCTATCAGCGAAGATCGTTTACACAAAATGATTTACACCCTCCGCCCATTGGCATTGGATACACAACACTATTTTCAATGACTCGAATCTGCAACGGGACCAGTCCCGCTCCTTGCGTTCGGAAGTCACCGTCCCGATTCTCGATGATGGTTGTTGTATAAGAGGGGCTTTCAATTCTCAGTTTCCACAACGTCAGCCCTCCCCACCACTCCTCGATCGTTCCGGCTTCTGATGGTTTACCGTTCGGGTCGTACAGTTGGAAACTGACCTTCAGATGCCAGGGCTTCATCTCGACATCGTTGATGCGTGACAAATGGCTTGCTCGCAAAACGCGCTGCGCCATAGCCTCCCCATCTTGTGCTTGGGCGGATCTCGTGAAGTACGTCGCAAGGAGTATGATCGCCGCTGACAGAGTAAGCCGACATCCTGAGCGAGTTTTCTGTTCCATTATTCCTTGTTCTCACTTCCGTTGCACAAGTTGTTCCGCTGATTCAGGATTCGTCATCACTGACAGGTGTCATATGAATTGGCATGCGCATTGAGCGCATGCAGAGCTTCCGGGCGTGTCGTCGCCAAACCGTCGGTAACTGGTTGAGTACTAGCCGCCAAGGTCTGTGAAGCCGACAGCGCCGCGTTCCTTGGAGGTTCCGCTCACCTTCGACCCCCCCTCCCGGCACCAATAAAATCAATGTCTCCCGTCTTCAGTGAGACGGATTCCATTTCGCTGAAAATCGCCTGAAGCGCTTGGTGCAGGTCAAAGTCAATAGCCACGGCTTGTCTGATCACGAAATGCGGTTTTGCAGAACGTACTCATGCGCGATCGTCTGGATCGGTTTGCTTTTCCATCCCTCGAAGCGCCGGGAGACACTTATCGGGCGTATAGCGATAAATAATCGTTGGGTTGTAGTACGATCGTAATATAATTCCCTCAACATGCGATATCCGGCTGACCATAAACAGCAGGCGTACGCGCGCATCCTGCAGGCAGCGGGAAGTCTATTCCGCAAACGGGGCTATGCGGCCACCGGTATTGACTCCGTGATGGCCTCCGCGAATTTGACCGCAGGGGCGTTCTACGCGCACTTTCGATCGAAAGAAGACTTACTGGCTAAAGCTTTGGACGCCGCTTTCTGCGAATCCCGCGACACCTGGTCAGCTCAGGTTGAGTCGCAACGGGGCCGCTCCTGGGTGCGGAACTTCGTCTCCTTTTACTTAAGCAGCGAGCATCGGGATATGCCTGAATCTGGCTGCCCCATGCCTTCACTCGCGCCCGAAATCCGGCATATCGATGGAACCCCGCGCACCATCTTTGAGCGGCGCCTGCGCGACCTGGTTGCGATCGTCCAATCGAAAACCGGGTTGGCTCGGGGCCACCGATCCCGCGCCATCTCAGCCATTGCGCTCTGTGTGGGAGGGCTTATGCTATCTCGCGCAATCAAGGACCAGGGCTTTTCCGACGAGATCCTCGACGCTTGCCGCAAAGCTGTGATTCGGGATGTTGAACATGCCTAGAGAGCAACGTCCCACCGTGCCAGAGGCGTCTCCACGGCGACTGTCCTATTCCGCGAGAGTACTGGCTTTGCCATGAGTACCTTTCTCAACTTCGGCATCGAGTTCTCCTTGAGCCTGCTGATCTTTGGCCTGCTCGCTCGATGGTACGTGTGGCCGTTTGTCTGCAGGCGCCCCTTTTCCCAAGCGCTCCTCATCCTTCTTGTACCGTTTTTGCTCCGATACCTGGGGCTGATGTCGCTTGTGCCCGGTGTTGTCGATCCGGCAGTGACGCACTCGGCATTCGCTCAATTCCAGGCCTATGGCGATCTTGCCGCCTTCTTCCTGGCGTTGGTTGCATTCACCCTGCTCCACTTTCGTCACCCCCGCGCACTGGCTGCAGTGTGGATCTTCAATGTCTTCGGCTCTCTTGATTTCCTGCACTCTGTGCTTCGGGGCATGCTCCAGGGCACCGGAGGCAGCTTGGGAGCCTTCTGGTACATACCGGTGTGCTACGTACCGTTTGGCCTGGTTACCCACTTCATGATCTTTCTGCTGCTGAAGCGCTCTCGAGAGTATGAGCCGCGCACCGTAAACTGAGGAGAGGCACGATGAAAAGATCGCTTTCAGCCGGCCCGATGCTCAAGTTCATTCTGACCCTGACGGCTATAACACTCACCATCCTCGGTGGCTGTCTGATTTTCGCAACCCACAGTATGGCGCTTTTATATGGCACCGCCGAGAGTATATCCGGGAACAACGCCGCTCGCACTGCTGGCGCTGCAATTCTGGCGCTCGGGGTTTTGGCCTGGCTCGGACGAAGCCAGGAAGCAAACGTGCTCCGCAACGCTGTAATTCCGGTTCTGTTTATTTGGTTCCTGGTCAAATCCGTTGTCGCGTACCTCGCGTTGGTGAACGGCGTCTTCAAGTCAGCCGCTGGGAGAGTCGTATTCGTTTCCGACTTGCTTCTCGCCCTCATCTATGGCTACTACCTTGTGAGGGCTTACTGGCTTCCCACGAACGAACCGTAACCGATTCGTATCCTCGGTGTTTATTGCCATCTTCGATTATCTGAACCAGATCAGCGTGAACGCTCTTGTGATTGACTGAGCACAACAACAAGCCTGTTCAAGCATCCGCAAACATCCGAGCCCGACTCTCAGTGGGCGAGAACAGGGCGAGTCACTCATCCAGTACTGTTTTTGGAAATCTGTGCAGGATTAGTACCCGAAAACGCGCCAGGGTCAGAGAGCATCCCGGAACCTCCGGGGGACCGGGCATAGGATTCCAGTCGCGACGCACGCTTTCCGGTACTGATTTCTACAGACGGCGTGAGCCAATTCCGAGTTGTTAAAAACTAGTAACTTCCGAGTAGCCGGTCATCCTCTCAGAACTGAAGAGTCCCGCCTACCTTGCTCTACCGATAAAGGCGCGCGGTACGCTCCACCTATAGTTCCAGGGAAGGAACCACTCTCCCGAGCCCAACAGACTATGTGCGGCAAAGTCCGGCATCGGCGGCACAAAGCGCTCATAGACTCCGGTCAAAACCTCCCGGACAACGGGCGAGGTGGACTGATCACTTTCAAGAAGATCGGACCACCGACATACAAGACCGCCAGATTCACTTTGCCACGAGGTCTTCATCGACCACCTCTCTGGTCTTAATGTTGGCTAGCACGCTCATTATGCCCTCAACCAGGACGGACTTCAAGATAGGTCCGGGTCACCAGCACGCAGGTCAGCGGGTTCGAGATCGGCGCTCTACTCCTCGCAAGGCCATCAGTGGCTGTGTTGTCGCCTATCCGGACAGAACCGCATTTTGTGGGGATTACTTCCGGATAGGCGGTCACTCGCCCGGAACATGGATAGAACCCCGGAGAGCCTTCCCAGAAGATCTATCAGTACCAACCTGCTCAGCGGACGTGGGCCGGCGAGCGAAGTCAAACTATACTTAGGTCGAGACCAAGACCAGTTCGATCCTGATCAAAGGGCTAATGACACAACTTCCCAGTTTCGGCCTGAAGTCGGCACACGGTCTCAAAAACATCCGGTGCGAGCGTGACGCCCGGGTCTGTCTGCGTTGCCGCTGACTTGTCGCGTAAAGGGGCTGTGGGGCTCGCCGCTACTGCTGCATTCCGATCCGAACAGCATGTTCGAGAGGTATAATCGTCCGAGTGAGGTACTGTCGCCAATTCGCTGTGCTAGTCCTGTTGCTGGTGTCATGCTTGGCACCCGCGATGGCCTGCATGGTTCCCAATGCGCGGATGAGCACTCAAGAACGTGCCTGCTGCCGCGTGATGAAAAGCCAGTGCGGCCAGATGGAGATGCCGGCGTCGCATGGTTGCTGCGACAAGACTCCGCCGAGCGTTCACGACAATGCGCTGGATACAAAGACGGTGACATTCCACCCGGTTGTAGCCTCTATTCTCTGGTTGGTTGCTTTCGAGCTGGTGAATCCGACCTCCGCTGTCACTGGATGGGTTGAACGCCCCGACTACTCGCCTCCAAAGTCCCCGCCCGCGACCATCTCCATCCTAAGAATCTAGTCCGCTCCACTCTCGCATTCTACTTTTGCCGAGCGCGCGCGTGTCTGCGTGCTTTTGGCGGATGTCTTGAACTGCATTTGCGATTGGAGCTTCGGTATGAACGTGGTCTTTTCGGCGACCGCCACGCTTGTACTGGCCACAGCATTGTCTGCCCTCGGGCAAACGCCAGTGGCTAGTACGCCTACGCCCTTGTCCCAGCTGTTAGCTGAGGCTGAAGCAAACAACCCACAAATCTCCGCGGCCGATCACGGCGTGCGGGCCGCCCGGCAAATGGCGCCGCAGGTGACTACATTGCCAGACCCGAAATTCACCTACCAACAGTTCAGTGTGGGCAGTCCGAAGCCGTTTGCTGGATACACCAATAGCGATTTTGCCTACATCGGTGTCGGAGCGTCGCAGCAGTTGCCCTATCCAGGGAAACTGCGGGCGCGCGGGACCGTAGCCGAGCGCGACGCCGACACCAAGCAAGCCGAGGTTGAAGTCACGAAGACCAGCATCGCCGACGCGGTCAAGGCCGACTATCTCCAGTTGGCCTATCTGCAACAGACGCTTGGCATCCTGCGACAAAATGAGGCCGTGCTTGACCAGCTTATTCAGGATGCTACGGCCCACTATCAGGTCGGCCAAGGAATGCAGCAGGATGTCCTACAGGCACAGGTGAACCGAACCAAGATCGTGGAAGAGATCACGATGCACCATCAGCAGATGGGGCAGGTGCAAGCACATCTCAAAGGTTTGCTCAATCGGGATCAGGGATCTCCGGACATTATTACGGAAGGCCTGATCGCTACTCCGCTCCAACAAACCTCCGATGAGCTTCTGGCGCTGGTCCGGCAGAACAACCCTCAGCTCCAGGTCGATGCAAGCTCCATTCGGATGCAGGACGCTCAGTTGGTGTCCGCAAAGCGTGAGGGGAAGCCGGACTTTGAAGTCGGATATATGTACCAGAACACTGACCGCAAGTACCGGGATTACTACATGTTCACCTTCGATGTGCGCTTTCCTCGCAAGAGGCGTGTGAATGCAGAGATTGCAGAGGCCACGGAGAAGCGCTCCGAATCACAACAGACACTCGATGCACATCTGCAACAGCAACTCGCCGAGGTGCAGGAAGGGTATGTAAAAGCAACGAGCGATGAAGAGCTTTTGAAGGAATATCGGGAAGGTCTCATCCCACAATCCGATGCAGCATACCGGGCAACATTGAGCGCGTATGCGTCCAACCGTGAGCAGTTTATTCATGTCCTTTCTTACTTCGCAGACACTCTTCACCTGAAGCTCGAATACGTGCAGACCCTCATCGATCACGAAGCTGCTCTAGCCCACCTCGAATCTCTGACAGGAGCGAAACTGAGATGAACAAATATGTCTTGAGAACCTCACTCGTTTGGATCATTGTCCTGGCAGCTATCGCCGGTATTTGGGCTTACCGCTCTCATGCAATCAAGCAGCCAACGGCAATGAAGATGCCGATGCCAGGGGACGGTCAACCTGTAGCCTCTGGTCCGCCTGCCGGCGCGAATGAGCCAGCGTCATCCATGCCCGAACAGAAAATGGAAACTCCGCTTGTTCCTGTCCAACTCACTCCCGAGCGGATGCAGAGCATCGGCGTAAGAATGGGAACCGCTGAGTACAAGCAACTGAGCGATGACATACGCGCGACCGGCACAGTGGACATCAATGAGCGTCTTCTCTCTTACGTGCAGGTGCGCTTTCCCGGCTATATCCGCAAAGTGTTCGCCAACGCTACCTACCAGTACGTGCGTAAGGGAGAACCACTTTTCACAATCTACAGCCCGGACCTTGTGGCAACGCAGCAGGAGTATCTGCTGGCACGGCAGAACCAGAAGGCGTTGAGCGCCAGTGCTGTGGATGGAGTTGCATCGGGAGCAGAGTCGTTGTCAGTCGCGGCAGAACAACGTTTGGAACAATGGGAAGTTCCTGAGAGTGAAATCGCCAAGCTGAAGGAAACCGGCAAACCGGTTACCGATCTCACTATCAACTCGCCGGTGGCGGGATACATTACCGAGCGAAATGCTCTGCCCAATATGTATGCCGAGCCTTCGACCAAGCTCTACACCGTTGCCGATCTGTCGCGCGTGTGGGTGTATGCCCAGGTTTTCCAGGACGACGTGGGTCGCGTAAGACCTGGCGATACGGCTCAGATTACCGTCGACTCCTATCCGGGCCGCACATTCTCCGGTCAAATCGAAGAAATTCTACCGCTAGTGGATATGGCGACGCGCACAGTTCGTGTGCGGCTGGCGATGTCGAATCCGGGGCTCAAACTGAAACCGGGCATGTTCGTGAATGTCGATCTGAAAGCCAGTCTGGGACGTCAGCTCGTCGTCCCTGCGTCGGCTGTCTTTCAATCTGGCACACGGCAATTGGTTTTCCTCAATCATGGCAATGGCAGTCTGGAACCGAAGGAGATCGCAGTCGGCCCTCGCGTCGGAGATGATTTCATCGTTCTCAAGGGACTAGAAGCGCACCAACCCATCGTCACTTCAGCCAACTTCCTTATCGACTCGGAAAGTCAGTTGCAGGCTGCGGCAGGTTCCTTCGTTCCACCTCCGCCGGGTGCCGGGGGCAACGCTCCACCAACGAATGCACACGCCGCTGCACAGGCGAATATCGACTTCACCACCGATCCAAATCCACCGCAAAAGGGCAGCAATGTCTTTCGGGTGAAACTCACAAGTGCAGATGGAACTCCCACCACCGGAGCTGAGGTTACGGTCGCGTTTTATATGGCTGCCATGCCGGCGATGGGGATGGGAGCAATGAACACAACCACCATACTCATCGACAAAGGCAATGGCATGTATGAAGGAAGCGGTTCGCTCGGCTCCGGCGGTACATTTCAGGTCTCCATCTCCGTTCAGAAAAATGGTCAAGTGATCGCAACGAAGCAATTGCGCGTGAACGCGACGGGAGGCATGTAGTGCTTTCCAGAATTATTGACGTTTGCGCTCGTAATCGCTTCATGGTCTTCACCGGAGTGTTGCTGCTCACACTTGCTGGGATCTGGTCGTTGCAGCATGTACCGTTGGACGCACTACCAGACATCTCGGACGTGCAGGTGATCGTTCATACAAGTTGGGCAGGCGAGCCCCCTGATGTCATCGAAGACCAGGTCACCTATCCGATTGTCACTAGCCTGCTGGCTGCCCCGCATGTCAAGGCCGTTCGCGCGCAGACCATGCTTGGCGATTCCTACGTCTATGTAGTTTTTCAGGACGGCACGGACCTATACTGGGCGCGCTCGCGTGTCATCGAATACCTGCAACAGATCAGCGGACGTCTGCCAGAGAACGTGCATCCCTCGATCGGCCCCGATGCAACAGGGGCGGGCTGGGTCTATGAGTATGCCATCGTCGATAAGAGCGGGAAACACAGTCTTGCCGACCTACGCAGCTTGCAGGACTGGCACCTACGGTATGCACTGGAGACCGTGCCCGGCGTTGCTGAGGTCGCCAGTATCGGTGGCTTCGTCCGGCAGTATCAGGTGCAGCTCGATCCCAACAGGCTGCTTGCCTATGGCATTCCGCTTTCTACCGTCATCGACAAAGTAAAGATGAGCACGAATGAAGTCGGCGGTCGCGTTCTAAACTTGAGCGGCGCGGACTACATGATCCGTGGTCTCGGCTATCTTCGCTCGCTGGACGATCTCGCTACCGTTGCCGTCGGCAGCAAAAATGGGACACCTATCCTGATGCGCGACTTGGGAACGGTGAGCTTCGGCCCGGATATCCGCGAAGGGGTTGCAGAGTGGCATGGAGATGGGGAAACTGTCGGCGGGATCATCGTCATGCGCCAGGGCATGAACGCGCTTAACGTCATCAACGGAGTTAAGCAGAAGCTGCGTGAGATCGCACCCTCTCTGCCACCCGGCGTCCAGATTATGACGGGATACGATCGTTCCGATTTGATAGACGCGTCGATCAAAACGCTGCAGCGAGATCTGCTCGAAGAAGCCATGATCGTCAGCCTCGTCATTATTGTCTTCCTGTTTCACTCCCGCTCCGCGCTCATTGCAATTGTCGCCTTGCCGATTGCGGTGCTGATGTCTTTCATCCCGATGTATTGGCTGGGTGTGAGCTCGAACATCATGTCGCTGGGCGGCATCGCATTGGCGGTTGGAGTGCTCGTCGATGCGTCCATTGTGATGGTCGAAAATGGCTACCGTCATTTGTCGGAACGACAGGAAAACGATGCCAGCCCGGTATCGGAACCGGAGCGGCACACAATTCTCATCAGCGCAGCCAAGCAGGTTGGTCCGGCGCTCTTCTTTTCACTGCTCATCATCGTCGTTTCATTTATGCCGGTCTTCCTGCTCGAAGCGCAGGAAGGACGCATGTTCCGCCCGCTGGCGTGGACCAAGACCCTTGCAGTCGGCTCCTCCTCCATGCTTGCGATCACCCTCGTACCGGTCCTGATGGTGATATTGATTCGAGGCCGTTTGCGACCAGAGAGTGCCAATCCAATCTCGCGTATCACGCAGGCAATTTACCTGCCACTGTTGCGGTTCTGCTTACACCACCGCTGGCTCACCATTGTGGTCAACCTGATCTTTCTGCTGGTCACATTTCCCCTTGCATCACGTTTGGGTAGCCAGTTCATGCCGGCTCTCTTCGAAGGCTCCACTCTCTATATGCCGACTGCTCTTCCCGGCATCTCCATTGAACAGGCGAAGACACTTCTACAACAACAGGACCGTGTTCTGCGCAGCTTTCCGGAGGTGGCGAGTGTGTTCGGTGCAGTTGGCAGATCAGACAGCGCAACCGACAATGCGCCTCTGGATATGTATGACACTACGCTCATGCTCAAACCACGAGAGCTATGGCCCGCTGGGATGACTTACGAAAAGCTCATTCAGCTAATGGATGAGAAGCTCCAGTTTCCTGGGCTGTCGAATACCTGGACAAGCCCGGTTGAAAACCGCCTGGACATGGAACTAACCGGCATCAAGACACCGCTGGGCCTGAAGGTACAAGGACCGAATGTGAACGGTATTCAGCAATTGGCTTCGCAGATTCAGACGGTTCTCTCTGGACTTCCGCAAGTGCGATCTGTCTTCTCGGAGAAGGTCGCGCAGGGTTTCTACGTCAACGTGGATGTCAAGCGGGAGGAGGCTGCCCGCTACGGTCTCACGATAGCGGATGTTCAGACGGCGGTTTCATCCGGCATCGGCGGCCAGAACATCGCTGAGAATATCGAGGGACGCGAGCGCTATCCGATCAACGTCCGCTATCAGAGAGACTTCCGCGACAATGTTGAGAAGATGCGCGGGGTGCTGGTCGGCACTCCTTCGGGCGCACAGATTCAGCTTGGTCAAGTAGCGCGGATCTCCTTCACGCTTGGTCCGGCCATGATCCGCGATGAAGATGGCGCGCTTACTGGCTACATTTACATCGATCTCAAGAACACCGACTATGGGGGCTTCGTCGCACAGGCAAACAAGCTCCTTCATGACAGACTCGCCCTGCCCGCAAATTACACGTTCCAATGGTCGGGAGAGTACGAACTGGAACTGCGTGCCAAGCAGCGCCTGCGACTGATTCTTCCGGTGGTCTTCTTCGTGATCTTCCTGTTGCTGTACCTGGTCTTTCACTCGGTCGCCGAAGCGCTTGTTCTCATCTTCCCAACCATCTATGCGATGAGTGGAGGGTTGCTCTTGCAGTGGCTTCTTCACTACAACTTCAGCGTCGCTGTGGCGGTCGGTTATATTGCACTCTTTGGAATCGCGGTAGAGACGGGTGTCGTCATGGTTGTCTATCTTCATGAAGCTCTCGAACACAAACTTCAAAGCGGGAAAACCTTGACGAATGCCGATGTGGAGGAAGCTGCGATCGAAGGCGCTGTTCATCGTTTGCGGCCAAAGCTCATGACAGTCTGCGCTGTGCTTGCCAGCCTTGTTCCGATCCTCTGGGAATCCGGCATTGGCTCCGATGTTATGAAGCCGATTGCTGCACCTATCGTCGGCGGGATGATTACTTCCACCATCCACGTCCTGATTCTGGTTCCCGTCTTCTTCGTCATGATGAAGGAACGCGCTTTAAGAAAAGGGCACCTCCACCCGAAGAATCAAATCACCGATCAAACCCGGGTCATTCAACCAGCACTTCAAGGACAACTCTAATGCTTCTAGGAATCTCGGCTTTATTATTTCCGTTGCTTTATCTACCGTTGCCGCTTCTGCCCAATCGAAACAGACCCTCACCGGTACGGTGAGCGACGCTATGTGCGACGCACACCACATGATAAAGGGCGCAACGCCAGCTCAATGCACCCGTAAATGCGTGAAGCAGGGTTCTGATTTTGCGCTTGTCAGCAAAGAAAAGGTCTACACCTTGAAGGGAGATAAAGCGCAATTCGACAAAGTCGCCGGACAGAATGTCACCGTAAAAGGCTCGCTGCCTTGTCGCTATCCCGTAGCAGCAGGCCTTTTCGTCCGATGGGGATTTGATCTGCCAATGAGCGTTGGCGCAATCGCGATGAGTCTCTCTACCATCATCGTCGCTGCTAATGCGCAGTTGCTTCGGCGACTGAAACTGCAGCCCGTGGCGACTTAAGGACACTGGACGATGGTTCCCGACGGATCGCTTTCCCCCCGGTGGGCGGGTCGTCCCTCAATGAGCAGGAACGAGTAAGGCCAGGCGTGCCGCTGCTGAATCCACTCAATGAATGTGGCAGATCGCATGATGGCCAATCCGCGTTCTGAGTGGTTTGTCGCCAAACCGTCAGTAACTGGTTCATTACCAGTCGTCAAGGTCTGTGAAGCCGACAGCCGCTGCGTTCCTTGGCGGTTCCGCTCACCTTCGACCGCCCTCCCGGCACCAATAAAATCAATGTCTCCCGTCTTCAGTGAGACGGATTCCACTTCGCTGAAAATCGCCTGAAGCGCTTGGTACACGAGGTCAACGTCAATAGCCACGGCTTGTCTGGTCACGAAATGCTGTCTTGCAGAAGGCTCACCAGAATGCTTTGGCTTCCACTTTGGGTTTGCCTTGTACCCCTTTGACTACCTCCGTGCTAAGGACGACTTCGAAGTTCCTTTTACCCCAGTCGGCGCCGGCGCCCTCCGCCAACTGTTTCAGGCTTGCTTCATCGGTCAAGAATTCGCCCGCAGCCCTGGTCCCGCTGCCCGCAATTCCCGCCGCGACCAGAACCACCTGGCCGGTGCTCTCGTCGGTGAAACGGGCGGCTATTGCATAATCTTTGAGAACGTCACTCTCCCTAGGATGGGCGATGATTTGCCACGCGCGTGACTCGGGGTGCTGTCTGTCCGCGATCCAGTAAACCGTGTTCGGGAGGCAGGCAGGCTGGCCGGGTCCGCCGCATGGGAACTGATTTCCACCCTCGATCCAGCGACTGGTGTTGGGGTTCTCAATCCCTTCAAAGTGAAACCTGAGAGAGGATGTTCTATTCAGCGTCCAGTCGTTGTTCAGCGCCCCAATCAGAACCACCGGCCCTTCGCGAAGCTGAGAGGAAGAGGTCGTCCGATAATTCTGAGTCCTGAAAACATGTCCGTGCGCTTCGACCAAAGACTGGAAACCGCTGAGAATCTGCATGTCGGAAAAAGGGACAAAGTCGCTCTTGTCTGAGAGCGCCTGAAGAGATGAGTCCTCATCGGCCCCGCTCTGGAGTTCAGTCAGTTGTGAACCACCAGGATAGGTAGCGATCATGGTTCCGCCCATACAGAACAAGATAGGCTTGCCGCTGGTGAGCAACGGAGACCAGACTTGTTCGAGAGCGGACTTTTTTCCTAGGTGCCTCCAGTCTCGGGCGCCCAAGACCAAAATCAAGACAATGATTACCGCAGAAGCTGCCAAACCCGTCAGCCAATGGATTTTTCTCGTCCTTTTGAGTTGGCTGGTCTGTTCCGGTTGAGCGGGAACCTCCGCCGCAGGCGCATCGAGGGTAGGCGCACTCGGTGCGGGTTCGAAGAAGGCGGGAACATAGGACCCAGGATTTAATTCAATTCTTAGTTCGCTCGCATGCGCCGGTAATTGGTAATACTGGGCGAGCCGCTTCCTCACTTCCGCGGCACAGTGACGCACGACAGGATCGAGATTGGTATCGTAATCCGGCGGCCGCTGAAATACCTCTACCCCGAGGGTACGCTCCTTCAAAGTGCCTTCATTTTCCGTAAGAGTCTGTTCCACGATGTACCGGAGCAAGCCCGAATAGCGTCTACTGGCAGCGAATAGCCCGTCACTCACTATCTTTTCGAGTTGCGACTGCACCAGCCGCTTTTCGCTCTCCGTCTTGGGGTGCCAAGCACCTTTCACTGCCTCGGCGAACACCATAGCCACATTCCACGACCGAAAGATTGGGTCGATCACAACGTAACACACCCTTGATACGGGTCGCCATGCGTTTCCAATAACCTGAATCATAGCAATGACTTGCGACACGTCAACGGGGGTTGGTCCCGGCAGTTGCCACCGTAGGAACCTTGACCATTTCGGGCTCAACCGTCTGAACTTGGACGCTGATCTGGCAAATCACTTTAGTGCGCCACCGAAATTTTGGGAGACAAAATCGATTGTGGCTTTCCGCCGATGCAAGTATTCAGGGAGGATTCAGATGCAAAAGAAATTTATGAACTGGGCAGGTTGCCTTACGGCCCTGCTCCTAGCCGGTGGGCTTGGAATCCCGGCAGCTTTTGGGCAACTGGCGGTAACCACAGCGACGCTGAGTGGTATCGTCACCGATCCTACAGGATCTGTGATACCGGGAGCAGAGGTCAATTTAAGCAGCCCGGAAAGAGGAATAACAAGGGTTTTCACTACCGGTGACCAGGGAGCGTATTCCTTCGCCCAGTTGCCGCCTTCGACATATGAGATGACGATCAAGGAGCGGGGCTTTCTGACGTATGTCCAGAAAGGAATCCAACTCGATGCCGGGCAATCGGCCTCGCAGAATGTGGTGATGACGGTCGGAACGAGTAATGAGACCGTCACGGTCACATCCGAGGCATCGCTGCTGAATACTGACAACTCGAACATATCGGCGGAAGTCAACAGCCAACAGATCGTTGAGCTGCCGTTGAACCTTCGTAACGTCTATAGCCTGGCGACGCTCAATTCCTCGGTGAACGTCAATTCCGAGCACCAGACTCTGCTTGGCGGCGGCGGAAATACCACCGACAGCGCCGACCAGGACGTTTCATTCCTGAACTTCTCTGGCGGCTGGTTCGGGTCGTCGGCCTTTCTCCTCGATGGAACTTTCGACGTGTCTCCGGACTGGGGCGAGGTGATGTATGTGCCCTCGGTGGACGCGGTGGAAGAGTTCAAGGTTCAGA
>Ga0302324_100019283_pt1 | contig 13403 bp, 15 predicted proteins | sample Palsa_T0_1_FD_201949 | JGI IMG/M metagenome (GOLD analysis project Ga0302324, IMG submission 201949) | Peat permafrost microbial communities from Stordalen Mire near Abisko, Sweden - Palsa_T0_1 | ecosystem: Environmental > Terrestrial > Soil > Palsa > Peat permafrost | place: Sweden: Abisko...
GATGCCGCGCCCGCGGACGCCGATCACTGCCACACCTGGACGTTCACGCGCACGCTCGAGGTGGTCCGGGCGCTGCCCGACGGGCTCCTGTCGGTCCGAAGCTCCGCAGGCGCGCTGGCCGTCGAGGTCGGGCGAAACGTTCAGCTGCTCGATCGTGAGCTCGCCGAGGCCGACATGGGCGCCTACGCGAGCCGCGGCGAGGACGGGCTGCTGCTCGTGCGGGTCACCGAGACAGGAAGCGAGCAGACGCTGGGCGAGGTGCTCGACACGTTGGACAGCGAGATCGCCGATCGCGAGCAGATCCTGACCGCGGAGGAGCGGCGCGTGTTCAGCGATGCCCTTGTCGAGGAGATCGCCGACCACCTGCGCCAGCGGATGCACGAGGTGCGCGGCCGCGTCGAGCAGATGAACGCCGTGTTGCGGCGCAGCCCGACGGCCGCGGGGAAGGTCGTCGAGCTCGAGTGGCAGCCGCTCGAGGACGATGAGGGCACGCAGCGGGCGGCACTCGCGCTGCTGCGGCGCGACGTCCACCGCCTGGGCGGCGAGTCGCGCACCGAGCTGGTCACGTTCTTCCGGCGGCGGATCGAGGCCGCACGCCGCGAGCATGCCTTCGGCGCCGAGCCGCGGCCGATGGCGGATACGCTGATGAGCGCGTTCGACTACCGGCGCTGGTTCGCGTTCGGGCTTCACGAGCGGAGCGATTCGGGTCGCGTCCGGCTGACCAGGCGCCGTCACGCCGTCGGCTCGGGCGGCGAGCAATCGGTGCTGATCCATCTGCCGCTCTTCGCGGCGGCAGCGGCGCTCTACGGCGAGTCGAAGGCGCCGCGGTTCGTGATGCTCGACGAGGCCCTGTCGGGGATCGACGACGACACCCGCGAGCGCGTGCTGGAGGCGACCGTCGCATTCGACCTCGACGTGGTCATGACCTCGCACGAGCTGTGGGGGACCTACCGATCGGTTCCCCAGCTGGCGATCTACCAGCTCCACCGCGAGAACGGCACCTTCGGCGTCCACGCTGTCCCGTTCATCTGGGACGGGGACGTGCTGCGCGAGCTGGAGCAGGGCGAGTTGCTGGTGTGAGCGAGCTGCTGGTGTGAGCGAGCTGTTGGCGTGAGGAGCCGTTTCGCGTGAGCGATCCGCGGCTCGACGCGGCGCTGGAGCCCACGCTGCTCGCCGCCCGCGACAAGCGCGAGCGAATCGGATCGGGCCGTGAGGGAACACTGACGTTGGCGCGGTTGGGAGCCGAGGAGGCGCTGGCGCTCGACGGCCTGCTCGCGCCGCGCAAGCCGATCCTCGCCGGCCAGACCCGGCGGATCCCACTGTCGCAGCTCGAGGCGGCGCTGCGAGCCGGCGGGATGGAGCCGAGGCTCGCTTATGAGCACGTCGGCGGCCGGCCGTTGCGTGATCTACCAGCCGAGCGGGCGGCGGCGAAGCTGACGCAATCGCAGTTTCGGGCGTGGTTGACCGAGCATCCGGTCGCAGTTGCGCGGCCCGCGGTCGCCGCCTGGCTCGAAGAGGCGGCGCGCCAGGGACAGGTACACGCTGGGATGCGGCCGGTGATCGAGCGCGCGCTGCGGATCGTAGCCGTGCTTCCACCCGCCGAGCCGATCCAGCGGACCGTCCTGGCCGCCCGCATGCTCGACGCCGACCCGCACGGACTGGACGTCGATACGCCCCTGCACCGGCTGACGGTGTCGCTGCTCGCGGCCGCTGCGGGCCTCGACCGGGACAGTTCGGCGCGCGCGATCTGGTCCGCGTGGAGCGTGCTCGTCGACCCGGTCTCATCCAACGTCGCTGTGCTCAATCTGCCGTTATCCGTGGAGGGAGACGCCGGGAAGCTCCCTCGCATGATCCGCGGCACGCACATGATCCTGACCTACGGCCAGCTATCGGCGAGCGACCTGCGGTGGCCGTCCGGAGCGACGTGCTTCAGCTGCGAGAACCCGTCGGTGCTGATCGCCGCCGAGCAGTCCCTGGGTGGGGACTGCCCGCCGTTGATCTGCACCGGCGGTCGCCCGTCCGACGCGGTGCGATTGCTGTTCTGCTCCGCACGCGACGCCGGCGCATCGATCCGCCATCACGGCGACTACGACAGCTCCGGAGTGCAGATCCTCCGCGACCTCGAGGCGCGGCACGGCGCCACGCCGTGGCAGTTCGACTTACCGTCGATGTGCACGGCACTGCGCCGTCTCGGCCGGATCGCTCCCGACCCCCCGCCGGCGACGCTCGAAGATGGCGTCCGCGCGTTGGACCGCGGACTCCCCGAGGAACTGGTGATCGACGAACTGCTTGACGACCTGCGCGGAGCTGCGCGGAGCCCGGAGGCGGGCGGGTAAGCAGTGCATCCGTTAGCGCCCGAGGAGATCGAGGCCATCGCCCGCTCGCTCGAGGCCGGGTTCCACCGTCCCGCCGTCGCGCCGCGTGAGCTAGTTCGACTTGGTGGTTGAAACTTGCAAGGTTGTGACGACTTTATGCGGCGGGAGCGAGGCGCGCGTCGTGGACGTATTGGTTGACAGCGCCTTCCAGGGTCGCGAGGGCGCGGCGGATTTCGACCTTGGCGGGTGGTTTGTCGGCGTCCAGGAGCGGACGCAGCAGCCGGTTCTGGAGCTTGGTGTAGAAGACGGCGACGCGGATGCCTTCGTTGGTGAGGACGTAGGTGTTTTTGTGGGGCAGTCGTTTGATGAGCCCGTGCACGCGCAGGCGTCTGAGGTCGTAGCTCATCTTGCTTTGGCTGTAGTCCTGGCCGAGGTGTCCGGCGACGAGCCCGCGAAGGCTTTTGTTGGTGAAGCCGGTGACGGCGGGGAGGACGTGGCAGAGGGCGCCGGCCAGAGCCATGGCGCGTTGATCGCCGAAGCGCAGGGCTCCGGTTCTTTGGCCCTCATGGTGGGGCTGGTGGATGCGCTCAAAGAGCGCAGAGCCGATGGCACAGCTCTGACCGGCACGCTCGATCATAAGCAGCCGCTGGTTGACCTGGCGGGCTTTGTCGATCAGCGCGGGGAGATGGTGGAGGCGGGCGGGGAGATCGAGGTCGGCGGGCTTGTTGATCACGGTCTCGATCCGCAGCGCGCGGCCGTCCTTGAGGTACTGCTTGACGCGGGAGTGCTTGTAGCGAAAGTCGATCCGGACGTCGGTGCCGGTGGAGAAGATTCTGGTCTGGTAGGGGTGGCGGGTGGGTCTGCGGAGTGGGCGGGCGAACACGAGCGAGACCTCTTCGGGGCGGCCGATCCCGATGTTGTCGGCTACGAGCGCCTCGAAGAAGTTCCGGGCGCGGCGGGGGTCGTCGAGCACGAGCGTGCGGGATACCTCGACCTGGCGCATCGACAGCTCCCATCAGTAGCCACCGGCGCGATCTTCGGCCGTCAAGGGGGTCGGGATCTCAGCAATCCAGCGGTCGAAGAACGCCTGTACGTGCTCGGGGCCGAAGCTGTCGCAGATCGCTTGCAGCCGCTCGGGCTGATCGCAGGTCGCGAACCCGTTCGACAGCGCGGCGAACTCGATCCCGGCACGAACGGCCTGGCGTTTGGCCCATTCATGCCCGTTGAGCCACACCTTCGCCGAGTAGGGAGCATAGGTGCCGATCTTGATGAACCCGGGGCCGAACTCGGGATCCAGGATGTAGAAGTAGTAGATCCCGACGCGACGCTCCTCGCGGAAATACTCGAAGCTCACGACCTTCCCCGGCCCGGCGCGGTTACGGGCCGAGAAGACCCACTGAAACTCCTGGCAGGCGACGATCGCCACCACCCCAAACCGCCGCTCCCGCTCAGCCGCCTCCAGGTACGGGCGGACATGATCGAGCTTTCGGTCATCCCAGCGACTGCGATCAGGCTTGCCGAGCTGCAGGATCGGGATCGAGTGATCGGCCGCGAACGCCTTCGCCTCTCGACGGAAGCGATTCCCGATCGGCCCCAACAGCGCCGGCGACGGGATGGGATGCCCAAGATGGTCACGCAGGAACCGCACCACCTGACCACCCACCTGCAGGTTCGGGATGTACGCGTTCAGGTACAGCCGATCGACACACTCGATCTCGAGCGCCACATGACCCTCGAGCACGTCATTGATGTTCGCCACGCTCGCCATCCACGAAGCGTGACACCACGAGCGCCGGCTCTGCCGGACCGACGCCCGACCCGCCCCGGGGGGAGGCCGGGAGGGGGGCCTGCCCCCCTCCCGCTAACGGTCGGTCTCCGAATTGCGGACAGAATCGGTCCACGTTGTACGTACACAGCGCCTGACAAACAGTCCAATTTCCCGTCAAAGAATCCCCGTATCGCCCGTAAACACTGGGAAATCGGGCGGAATCATAATCCGCGTGTCGGGGGTTCGAGTCCCTCCTCCGGCATCGACGAATTCCCTGGTAATGAGCAAATTGGGCATCACAACTGAGTACCCTGCCGCCCGGTGCCTCGAGGCCAATCGCTGCGCTTGCTGTCCGATGAACCTCCGTGGCGCCGCCGTCACGGAGGTGTATCACGATACCTCTCCAAGGTGTATCCTCGTACTATGAGTGAGACCGCGATAAAACGCACGAACATCAACCTCGACCGGAATCTGGTCGACGCGGCGGCAGCTGTGCTCGGCACCGTCCGGACGACCGACACCGTGCACGCCGCGCTGCGTGACGTCATCGACCGTGCCGCCCGCGAACGGCTCGCGCACCGCGACCTCGTCGATCTCACACCTGACGCGCTCGAGCGACTGCGCCGACCTCGACAGTTCGCCTAGGTGGAGCTGGCTGACACCAGCGCCTGGGTCTGGACCCGAGCCGTTGGTGGCAAACTGCGCGCGGCCTTCGACGAGAAGATCATCGAAGGCCACATAGCGAGCTGCGACATGGTCCGCCTCGAGCTGCTCTATAGCGCCGGCAACGCCGCCGAGTTCACCAGCCTACGAGGCGAGCTTGAGGCGCTCCCGAACTGCCCGATCAGGACTGAGCAATGGCAGCGGGCGCTGGAGCTTTACGAGCAACTCGCCCACCAAGGCGGGCTCCACCACCGCGCCGTCCGCCATCAAGACCTCCTCATCGCGGCGGCCGCCGAGGCCGCGGGCATCGCCGTCCTCCACTACGACGAAGACTACGATCGCATCGCCGCGATCACCGGCCAGGACGTTCGCTGGCTCGCGCCGCGCGGATCACTCCGCTGACGTCACTGCGGCCAGCCGAGACGGCCAAGCTTGCCGAGGCTGACGATGCGCCTGGCAAGCTGAGCGAGCCGCGCCGGCGGCGCCAGCGCCGCGTAGTTGTGCACGTGGATCCCCTTCCGCCGCGGGACTACTGTCGCTGAGAGCGTTCTGTCGCGGGCGTGAGCGCGCGACTGCCCCGGCTCAGCTTTTCACGGCGCAGAGGTTCTTCGGCGCGGCGAAATCGCTTTGCGGGAGCTCGCTCGGGTAGCTCTGCGTGAAACGGTAGGTGTAGGCGCCGCCGAGCGGCTCGTTCAGTGTGCCTGAGACGATCTGGAACTTGCGGTTGTACTTCGCCGACCCGAACGAGATGTGGCCGATTGACCAGTGGAGCACGTTTCCGGTCAACGTGTAGTGAAGCCCAGACTGAGGTTCCGGCAGCAGCGGCGTCCGGTTGGCGCTGGCCGACAGAGGCTTGATCCTCGCTTTCTCGACCAGACGAAGGCAGTTCTTCGAGAGGACATACCTGGAGAAACTGCTACCGACCTGCAGAGATTCAGTCTGAAGCTGCCCGTCCGATTCGGTGTCATAAACCGAATCCGTGCGATTCTGAATCGTCACGTCCACAGCTCCATGACCGTTATTGAGCGTGGTCCTGAAGACAAGCTGACCGTCCGTGGCCCGGATCACCTTCTTGGCGATCGTCTGAGGCGAACGGGTGCTGGCGGCTGCGGCGTCGTGATGAGCGCGCCGGCGCCGAGCACGGCCGCGCCTGTCACGAGCAGCGACCCGGTGAGGAGTCCTCGAAAGCGTGGGGCGTGACGTGATGGCTTCATTGTCGAGCTCCTTTCCGTGCTCTTGATCTCCAGCGGTCGCTTGATCATGACGCCGTGCGCAAGATGGCGTGCCTGCCGAGTCGACGCGAACTCACGAGCGAGCCGCAGGCACCGGCCCGCTCGAGAGCAGCGGGGCCGAGGCTCAGCGCCGGGCGTCGCCCGCGTTGCCCCGGCCGCTCCGATGCACCACTTCCTTAGGGATTCCCCCCGACCGTCGCCATCGTCCCACCTGGGCCAGCTTCGGTCAACGTCCCAGGAGTCGAACTCAGCGGCGGCGGCGGCGGCTGGAAGACGACCTCGCGGTGGCCGCTCTCGTCGGACACGATGGCGTTGGGATCAGTCTCGAGATGGCCCGGGACCTCCCCGCATGCTGGAGCAGCTGCCGGTGGAGATGGAGCAGGAACGGAATGGGTCATCCCGCGGTTGCCGCGGCATCGTCCTGTCTCGTCGCTGACGACGCGCGCTCTGACGCGGCCGTCCGCAGCCGCGGCGTCGGATCACGATTCCCTTGTTCAGCCAGTCGAATTCGCGGGCGGCGGTCTCGATCTGGGTGGAGGACCGGAACGTGTATTCGCCTGCTTCAACATCCTCACCCCGCCCCAACCGAGCGAGGACCATGCCGTGCCGTCCGGCAGGACCGCTTGCCAGTCCGCGCTGGCACCCGGGAGCAGTGTCCCGTTAAGCTCAGGGCCGGGGCTCCTCGGTCACGGCGTGTGCGCCGGGGGCGCGGGATGTGCCGTACCTGGCCACATGGGTGGCGCAAAGCCTCCCGCGCTACTCCTATACTCGCGCGGTGGTGCCCAACCTCGCGAGCGGATACAGGGCATGGCGGCGGTTCGCAGCCGGCCTGCTGGTCGCGGGTTGCGTGCTGATTGTGGCGGGGTCCGCGACGGCCAAGACGACCTACGATCTGCGCGGTACCTGGAGCTGCTGCGGTAGCGGCGGCGCGGCAGCGCAGACGTGGAAGATCGCCCGGATGAACCTGTCCTCCGGCGCTTTCACGGGCTCCGGAGGCGGAGGGTTCTATACGTTTCCGATCACCGGCAAGGTGACTGGACGGTCGGTCACGCTGACGACAGGTCCTTACAAGCAGCTGCCGAGCTACTCGGCGACGTTCACCGGGAAGCTCTCGGTCAACGGCCGGAAGATCTCGGGCGGATGGAAGAGCAACGAAGCACAGACTGGCACCTGGACGGCGTCGCAGACGTCGGCTCCGAAGCCGAAGCACAAAAAGCCGAAGCACAAAAAGCCGAAGCACAAAAAGCCGAATCCGAAGCCAAAGCCGAAGCCGAAGCCGAAGCCGAAGCCGAAGCCCTCGGGGAGCTCGATCAAGTTGCGCGGCCCCCATTCCAACAAGTACCACACGTATTTCGACTACGTCGCGTCTGGCGTCGCAGCCGGGTCCGCGGATCACGTGATCGGCTGGGAGGCTCCTTTCGCGGCGGCGTGCGCGAGCACGTATCGCGCCGAGGCGACTCGCACGGGCATCTATCTATTTGTGAGCCAGGCCGTCGCGCGGAACCACAGCTTCTCGCTGATCGTCCACTTCTACGCACAGAACGTGCTCAAGCACCGGTTCTGCGCGTATGTGTCGAACGCGGCGTCGAGCACCACGTTCGCGCGCGCGACCGCGACCTGGTCGAATCACCGGTAGCGTCGCGGTCGGCGTCAGAACCGATTGCGACTGCGGTTCCGTTGCCGCTCGACGCCATCCCCGGTTGTCAGTTGCCCGACGACCGCGTAGGCGGCCGCTAGCGCGATCGAGACGATGACGTAGGCCACGCCGGGGGCGCCAGAGATCGCGACGATAGCGAAGGCGGCACCTCCGCAGATGGCAAGGGCCGTCCGTCGTTGACTGCGGTTCATGACACTTAAGTACCCGAGACGCGGCTTTCTGAATCCGCGCACGCGCTACTGCGCGACCACCGGTTCAGAGGCGGTTACGAAGCTGAAGACCGCTTGGCGTGAACTGCCCGCTTCCCCTTCTCGACCTGCTCGGCGACCTCGTGGGTTGGAAGAGGTTCATTTTCATACGATATCACTTGATATCATCATGATATGGCCGAACCGCCAACTCCCCTGTACGTGCGCTTGGCTGCCGAACAAGCCCGTCGCCTCGATCAGGCTGTGTCAGCGTCGGGCAAGAGCAAGCGTCGGCTGGTCGAGGACGCCGTCCGCGAGCACCTGAGCGACGACGGCCTTGTCGTCGGTCGCATCGCCTTCAGCGAGGACGCGCCGGCGTGGTCCTCGCCCAGCACCGCGGCCACCGCCGCGCGGGAGATCTTGACCGCCGCGGAAGCCGCGGCGCTGCTTCGAGTCGACGAGGGCGAGCTCGTGGCAGCCGCCCGGCGACGCAAGCTGCCAGGGCGCTCAATCGCGGGCCAGTGGCGATTCTCGCGCACCGCGCTGCTCTCGTGGCTGGGCCGACAGGCGGATGAGCGCGAATCGAACCTGCCGGCGGCGGCAGCCGGGGTGGAACGCAGCGATGCCGTGCTCGAGCCAGGGCCCGAGTATGTGCCGGGAGACCCCGTTCGGGTGCGCGTTGTGCATCGTGAGCACCGGACCTCCGTCACCGACGGCGGCCGGGCGATCGAGAAGGCCGGGAGACCCTCGGGTTGGCGGGAGGCCGCGGACCGGGTGGCCGACGAGCTGGTGGTGAATGTCAGCCAGCGCGGGGTCATCTCGCTGCCGATCGTGCGCGGCGACCCTTGGTGCGAGGAGGAGATTGTGGACAGGATCGCTCAGGCCTCACTCGCCCTCTACCAGGAGCTGCTCGATCTCGAGGGGTAGGCCGCTCGGCGGACCGCCCGGGAGCTACCTGATGTGGAGATTGATGCCGAGGAGCAGGAGCGGCCACAGGGCCACGGCCAGCACCAACGAGATCAGTGGCTTGAGCGTCGCGACGTGCGCGAAATAGTGATGCGCGGACGCCACGACCGCTCCAAGAATCAGGTAGACCACACTGCCGAATCCGGATCTCAACCTCTCTCAACCCTCCGTGTCGAACCGTCAGGCCCGGTTCGGGCCCGTTCCCGAGCGTATACCCGGAATCGCCGTGCGATCATCGCGGAGTCGAGCATGACCACTTTGGGTGATACCTTGCGCTGAGCGTGGACACGCAGATGTGGCACGAAGCCGGGGGCCGAGAGCTGACGAAGGCATGCCGATGAGCGCGATCCTGACCACCCCGATCGCCGTCGCCGCGATCGTGCTGGGCATCGCGGGCGTAGCCAAGCTCCGATCCCCCGGCGGAGCTAAGCGCGCGCTCGCCAGCACGGGCCTGTCGGTTCCAGCCGGTGTAATCCGGGTGATCGCGTCCGGCGAGCTCGCAGTTGCGACGCTCGTGCTGCTCATGCCCGGTCGCGCTGCATCCGCGCTGCTGGCCGCGACGTACGCGCTGCTGGCGCTGGTCGCCTACGCTCTGGCGCGTCGCGGCGCGTCGTGCGGTTGCTTCGGCGGCGAGGACACGCCCGCCACCGAAGCGCACGTCTGGCTGAGCGCCGGGATCGCACTCGTCGCCGCCGCCGGCGTCGTATCGCCGCCGCAGGGGATCACATGGCTGCTGACCGGCTCCCCGGGTGTGGTCGGACCGCTCGCGCTCGGGATCGCCGGCGCGGCCTACGCGACAGTGATCGCCTACACGGAGCTGCCGGCGGCATGGAGCGCGTGGAGGCCGCGATGAGCGAGCGGCTGGCGCGAGCACTCGGAGGCCTGATCGAGCGCCGCACGTCGCGGCGGGGCTTGATCGCACGTTCGGCGCTGGCCGGCGCGGCGTTCGCGGTCGCTCCGATCCGGTACCTGGTCCGCCCCGGAACGGCGTGGGCGGTGCTGCGCTCCGCCGACTGCCCACCCGGCAGCCTGTGCAACGACGGCTACAGCGCGTTCTGTTGCGAGATCGAGCACGGCCACAACCGGTGCCCTGACGGCACGTACGTCGGCGGCTGGTGGAAGTGCACCGACTACCGAGGCGGCCGCCTGTGCTCCGAGCAGGGCGTGCGCTACTACCTCGACTGCAACCGCATCCCCGGCGTCGGCTTTCCCGGCGGCTGCCAGTGCGCGAACGGCAACTGCGACGAGAGGATTATCGCCTGCAACCTGTTCCGCTACGGCCAGTGCAACACCGACATAGCGATCACCACCGAGGTCGTGTGCCGCCTCGTGATCTGCCAGAACCCGGCGACGGTGGCGGGGCTGAACTGCAATGGGACGGTGATGATCGACAACGCCGTCTGCGGTCACGAGGCGAGCTGCCTCGAGGGGCTTGCGGTCCAGCTACCGGGTGGCGGGGGGGCTTGATGACGGCGCTGATCGTGTGCGAGACCGTGCTGCTGGTGCTGCTCGTAGTGCTCGTAGCCGGCCTGCTGCGTAGCCACGCCGAGATCCTTCGGCGCCTGGGACCCGCCGCTGCCGGCGACGAAGGAGGCGCGGCAGCGGCAGCCCCCCCGCGCTCGGCGAACCGCGGCGACACGGTCCTTCCGGCGGCCGACATCGCCGGTGCCACGCCAGGCGGTGACGCGATCAAGCTTTCGCTGAGTGGCGCGACAGCGGCCCCGACGCTGCTGGCGTTCCTATCCAGCGGCTGCACGACCTGCCACCGCTTCTGGGAAGGGCTAGCGGGGCGGCGCCTGCCCGGTGAGCTCCGGCTGGTCGTGGTGACCCACGATTCGAGCCGCGAGAGCCTGTCGCGGCTGCGGGCTCTGGCGCCACCAGGGGTGCCGGTCGTGATGTCATCGCAGGCCTACGCCGAGTACGGCATTCCGGGCGCTCCGTACTTCGTGCTCGTCGACGACGGGGTACGCGGGGAGGGCGTAGCGACCACGTGGGCCGCGCTCGAGTCGCTGCTCACGGACGCGATCGGGGACGCCCGCGAGGCCGGATCTGCCGCCGGCGGGCGTGGTCGCCAGATCGAGGCGAGGCTCGCAGCCGCGGGGGTCGCGGCCGGCGATCCGAGTCTGTACCCGGGCAGCAACGGCTCGTAGTGCGCCGCCCGGTGCGCTGTTGACGTTGCTCGTCCTGCTTGGTTGCGTTGCGGCAGTTGCGGGGGCGATCCGGTCTGCCTGGTCGCCATGAGGCGAGTCGATGCTCGCGAGCATCACTCCGCTCGGCGAGCGGGGCCGCCACTCCCGATGGGGGGTCACCGTGACCGCCTTCCTGCTCGGCGCGACGATCGCAAGCGCCGGGCTCGGTGCGCTCGCGGGCGCGTTGGGAGCGCTCGCGGTGCCGGACTCGGTTGACCTGGGTGCGCGGCTGGCTGCCCTGGCCGGCGTCGGGCTGCTCGCCGCAGCGTTCGACGCCCGCGGCGACCGTGTCCCGGGGCCCCGCCGGCAGGTGAACGAGGATTGGCTGGTCACGTTCAGGGGCTGGGTCTACGGACTCGGCTACGGGGTACAACTGGGTCTCGGAATCACGACGGTGATCAGCTCGGCGGCGCTTTACGTGGCGCTGATCGCGGCCGTGGCGACCGGCGACCCGGCGCGCGGCGCGCTCGTGCTCGCGTGCTTCGGCGCCGTCCGCGGGGCGATCCTGCTCGGCACGGCGGGCGTGCGGCGGCCGGAGCAGCTGATCTCGCTCGACGCGCGACTGCGACTGTGGCGCGCGCCAGTCCGCCACGCCGGCGTCGCCACGCTCGGCGCGATTGCGGCGGCCGCGATCATCGAGATCAGCTTATGACGATCGAGGCCCATGGGATCGCCGTCGAGCTACCGCGCGGTTGGAGCGGCAGGATCTTCCGCCTCGCCGGCGGCGGCGCAACGCTACACGCGGGCACCTTCGGGCTGGCGCTCGACGACTCCTCCTTCGGCGATGCCAGCACCGCGGCGATCCCGCCCGGCGGAGCGTTTCTCGCGCTGACCGAATACCTGCCAGGAACTGGGCTCCATCCCGGCGTCGGACTGTTCGCGTCGCGACGGATCCCGCGGCCGCTCGACCCGGCGAGCTTCTCTCATCGCAAGCTCGCCAACGCGCGCCCGGGCCAGTCAGCCAGCCAGCACTTCTTCACGGCGTCAGACCGCCCCTTCTGCCTCTACGTCGTGATCGCCGACGCGCCTTCCCGCGCGGGCCGGCGAGCTCAGCTCGACGCGCTGGACCGTGTGCTCTTGAGGCTCCGCATTGCGCGGGGGGCGGGCACCGGGTAATCGGCGGGATTGATGATCGTGCCGGTGTAGACGGCCGCGTCGTGGCCGAGGGTCGCGAAGCACGGCGTCCTGTTCCTCCGTTCAGACTGGCGATACCTGGCCTTCACCGACGTGACGACCCGAACGCCGTTGACAATCGCGGCACCGGTGATTCTCACCGTGATCTCGTACCGGACGCGCTCGCCGCGCCTGTAGGTCCGCGAGCCACACCTGAGGGGCGCGTAGAAGCTGCCTTTCCCCGACCAGGAGCCGAACATCCGGTGCTTACGCTCGATCCTCAGCCTGTCGACCCCGATCGCCCGGGGGCGCACCAGCTTCTCGGTCGCGCACTGCCCGGCCGGACAGGGCGCAACGAAGTCCCAGACCCTATTCACGCGCTCTCCGACGTGCTCGCCAGGCACGTCGCGGGCGCTCGTGATCCGGCCGGTCATCGTGAAATGGCCTTGGAGCCTGGCGTGGACATGGGCGGAAGCCGGGAGCGCGAGCGGGGCGAACAGCATCAGGGCAGCGAACCGGCGATAGGCCATACGCCAGACGTTATCTTCCCGCCATGAACCTGGCCTCGATCCTCACGGAATCCGCCGCGCGCGACGCCAGCCATATCGCGCTCAAGCTCGACGACGCCCTGATGACGTACGGGCAGCTCGACGCCGCCACCGCCCTGATGGCGGGTGTGCTCGCCGAGAAGGGCATCTCGCCCGGCGATCGGGTCGGGATCATGTTGCCGAACGTCCCGTACTTCGCGGTCTGCTACTACGGCGTGCTGCGGGCGGGCGCGGTCGTGGTGCCGATGAACGTGCTACTGAAGCGGCGCGAGGTCGCGTTCTACCTGCGCGACCCGGGGGCGAAGCTGCTGCTGGCGTGGAATGGCTTCGCCGCGGACGCGGAGGGCGGAGCGCAGGATGCGGGGGTTGAGTGCGTCCTCGTCGAACCCGGCGAGTTCGAGCAGCTGCTGGCGGCGGCGACACCCCGTGCGGACCTCGCCGACACCGGTGACACGGACACAGCCGTGATCCTCTACACGTCGGGCACGACCGGGACCCCCAAGGGTGCAGAGCTGACCCATGCAAATCTGACGCGCAACTGCGAGATCGCCGCGAGCCTGTTCGGCGTCGGGGGCGAGGCGATCACGCTCGGCGCTCTGCCGCTGTTTCACTCGTTCGGGCAGACGTGCGGACTGAACGCCACGATTCGTGGCGGCGGCACGCTGACGCTGATCCCGCGATTCGACCCCGGTAAGGCGCTCGGGATCATCGAGCGCGACCGGGTCACCGTGTTCGAGGGAGTTCCGACGATGTACAACGCGATG
>Ga0302324_100019288_pt1 | contig 13401 bp, 16 predicted proteins | sample Palsa_T0_1_FD_201949 | JGI IMG/M metagenome (GOLD analysis project Ga0302324, IMG submission 201949) | Peat permafrost microbial communities from Stordalen Mire near Abisko, Sweden - Palsa_T0_1 | ecosystem: Environmental > Terrestrial > Soil > Palsa > Peat permafrost | place: Sweden: Abisko...
TTGATCTCGCCACCGAACAGTCAGGACAGTTCCGGGGCCTCTCACGACTTTCCAAACGTGGCAACGCGCGACTCCGGGCTGTCTTTTGGCTGGCCGCCGGCGTTGCTGTACGCATGCGCGAAAACAGCCAGGTCTGAATCAACAGGTTCATCATCGCTTGGGAGCTTGAGATGACGATAACAACTCCAAGTCTTGCGCAAAAGATTCTCGGCGCAGATGAGCTAGGTGCCAAACTCGACCTCCTCCTGAACGATAGATCTTATGTCATCAAGACGGAACGAGACGAAATGTGCCTACTGTATTGGTCGCTGATCGGTGACCATCACAGGGGTATCCTGCTGCTCCTCCACCCCAAAAACTATCCCCCGGCGTTTGCTTTGATGCGACCAATCGTTGAGGCATTCCTAAGATTGCACCTGTCGATACATGGGACTAAAAAACAACTCAACGCTCTCAAGAATGGAACATAGCAAACTGAATTTGCGACTATCGGAAAGCACATCGATGAAACCTACGAGTCGGAACCTTTGTTAGGTCCTTGGCTGGAGGATAGCACGAGCATCCTTCATGATTTTACTCACGGTGGTTTAGAGCAATTGATAAGGCATAAAGCCGGTAGCGACATCCGACCGAATTTTCCTGAGTCCGAAGTGCTTCAGGTTGTGACCCTCACGACCCTCATTGCTTTTCTGACCGTGCTCGCCGTGACGCAATTCCTAGGTCTCACCGCGGAATATGACAGCGCAATCAAATTGTTCGAAACGTACAACCAGACGTACAAGCACACTAAAGCGGCTTCAGCATAGGGCTTTCACGCCGCAATTCGCTTCTAACGCCGCGGCCCGTCGTCTATGACTCAAGCGTAGCCCTTCGCCGCTTGGCGTTCCTGATGGCATTTCGCGTGAACCAATTCGGTGTTTTCGATGGTGTACCCGTCCGCAGCATTCTTGCGGTCTAGCTCCGAATACGCCAGAGGCAAGTCTTTATGGCAGTGGGCGCACTTACGTTGCTGCTGTCCCCATTTCAGGGCTTTGAGTTGCTTGCGAATGCTGGGCTTACGTCGCTCATCGTAGCCGCGTTCCTTTGCTATTTTTCTCCGATATGCGAACAACAGAAGACGATCATCACCCGCCAACTTCTTAAGCCGTTCCCGAACTTCGGCCAACAATTCATTGGCGCACTTTAGTTCTTCAGGAGTGTCACTTGATACCGGTTTCCCTTCATTTGGGAATTCTTCTATCCGTTCGGAAGAGCGGCTATCCGATTAGATAGGGAACTTGCGCCTCCCGTCCAACGACTGGTGCTTTTGCCGCATTCCGCATCCAATCAACAAAACCCTTGCTAATCAAGGGTTTCCGGTGATAAATGAGCGTTTGGTGGTGCCATTGTTTCTGACGGCCAGAAAATTGCTTAACCATGCATCGAGGGATGACATTCACAGGAGAAAATCACATGAGCGACGAACCGAAAAAGCAGTCTGAACTAGAGAGTGCAGGGGAAGAGAAGCAACTCGACGAGAAAGCACTTGATGAGGTCGTTGGCGGAGATACGGCTACGCCGAACCTTTTTAAGTCCTGCTGCAATGGAAAACATTTTCCCACAGCTACACTCGAGTGACGGTTCGTGAGGCAAAGGAGCCTTATGGAAGACCCCAAGCCAGAAGAAATAAAGGACCAGAAGCAAAAGAGCGAACTGTCGGAAGAGGATTTGAAAGGGGTCACGGGCGGTGGGGTTCGGATACCGCAACCGGAGGAGCCTCAGCCTCAGCGATCACCCAGTCCGCCGCAAGTTTGATCCAGTTTTGTGGTGTATCGCGGCTGGAGGGAGCTGTGGCGTCCGAACTTAGCGATCTGCCTAAGCTTCTGCTCTGCAAGCGCTTGCTGAGAGCAGGCTTATTAACGATTCATACGGCCGTTAGCAGCGCGTGACTCGGCGACGTTGTCACCGCAGGAATTTCAGAAAGATAATATTCGAACGCGCTGGAGAATCGATTCTTTGCATGCTCCCACCTTCGCCCAGCGGCGCAGCTCGGCCAACGTTGACATTAATCGGTCTCCGCGTTTCAAAGCCCTCAGCCGTTTTGCGACCGAGGGCCTAACCCATTCACTCTAGGACTTCGCCTGCAGCGCTTGTTGGAAATGCTTTGCATCAACACCCGCTTTGGCTCGCTGCGCCCAAGTCATTTTCGGTCCCCTTGGCCCATACACCTTGATGGACTGAGTTTTTGTCGGACGTCCGGCGAGGGCGAAGAGGTGCGTGCCCTCGGCGATGTGGGCGCGGGCCGCCCGTTCGAGTTGACGAAGAACCAAAACTTCAGGCATGAGTGGCAGGAGTCTTGACAGTGGCGCAGGACAGCGGGATGTTGAAACGCACTTAGATTGTTCCCAGCAATTCCCGGAAATTCTCTAATAGCTTGCGATAGTGCTCCCGTTCCGCCCTCGCCCGCTGCGAGTACCGTCCGTGCTTCGTCACGGCGCGCCGGATGCACTCGACGCCGGCCTTTGTCTTCGCGCCAGTACTCAGCCCGCCATGAAGCCTGCAGCGTCCGTTCGGCATCGCGAAGAGTCAGGCAGATCATTTTGATTGATTTTTAAATGGTTTAACATACATACTAGTTGGTATGTTAGTTGTTCACGAGAGGAAGCGAAAGGTCCGCGATCCAGAGCGTACACGGGAACGGTTGCTGCAAGCGGCTTTCCGGGAAGTCCACAGATCAGGCTTTCAGAGTGCCAGCATCGATGCAATTCTCGCCGCCACCAACGTCACCAAGGGAGCGCTCTATTACCACTTCGAGAGCAAGGAAGCCCTAGGCTATGCCGTCGTCGAAGAAAAGATCGCAAAACTCACGCGCGACAGGTGGTTGCGTCCTATGCGTAGCGAGGGGGAAGCCATCGACATTCTGATCGGCGTTGTTCGGCGGATACCAGCTGGGCCTCAAGAGGTTCGCGCCGGCTGTCCCCTGCTCCTTCTGTCACAGGAGATGTCTCCGCTGGACGAGCAATTCCGCAAGCGACTGGAGAGGATCTTCCTTGACTGGCAGGAAGGCGTTGCAACGCTTTTGCGGAAGGGGAAGTCCCAAGGAACGGTTCGCCGAGACCTGAATCCGGACGAGGCTGCCAGCTTTTTGATCGCGACGGTCGAGGGCTACGCGACGTTAGCAAAGAATGCTCAAGATCCGAAGGTGTGGAAAGCGGGAATCAGAAATATCGTGGGATGGCTGAGGTCTCTTCGGCCACCGGACAACTACAAGCGGGGCTGACCGCATCGCGACCGGGCTAAGCGTTTCAAACTACGTCATGAAAAGGAGAACGAACAATGACAAGAATCAGAGTGCCACGCAGGAATCTGCTCGCAACGGGAGCCTGCGCGTTGGTCGGTGCGGTGACCTTACCTGGACTGGTAAGGGCCAGCGCATTGGGAGGGCATGACTCAACGAACGAGGACATCATCCATGAGTGGTACGCGGCGTGGGAAAAGAAGGATTTGGACACGTTCAATATGCTGCTCGCTGACAACTTCACCTTTACCAGCGCGGCCGGCGACGACCACATCAGCAAGAGCGCTTTCAAAACGCAATGCTGGGACACACAGGTTGATTTCATTGGACACTTTGACCTCGAGCGAATCACCACTGGAGCGGGGGATGCTTTTGTGAAGTATCTTTGCCACACCAAGAACGGTAAATCGTTCCGGAACGTGGAGTATCTCCGCATCAAGAACGGGCGGTTGGAATCTATTGAGTGTTATTTCGGCGCACAATCCACCTTTCCGTCAGCAGTAAGCACTGGGCAGAAGTGACCTATGGGCCGGCTGATCCAGGTGCTGGGTTTTATGAATAAATCGAGGATTGCGATCAAGACAGGGAGAATAATCCTGCTACTCGGTCCAGAGGGCCACTTAATGTTTTATGCGCCTCCACTGGAAGGCGTCGATCCACCGAGATCACCGGCAATGCTGAATCCACAATTCAAAGGCGCTCAACCAATCGACGTGTTTATCGTTCCCATGGGCAGGTGGTCAAACGGATCGGCTGCTCCGGTTATGTAGGACCATTTCATTTAGAAGCAGTGCACTCGTCAGTCTCGCTTCGTGCAGCAGGAATTCGAAACGAGAGAGCAATGCGAGGGGTTCCACAATGAGCGCCCGTGAGATTCAGGATCAGAAGGCCATCGCACTTGAGATGATGGTTCAACAAACTGCTCACGCTAATGCGGACGTTTCGGCTGGCCCACTTCCCGGGGATACGATTTCCTCCATCAAGAGTAGACGGGACTGCACTCTTGAATCGAAGGCAGAAGACAGGTTCTACGAACCTATAGATACATCATTGCTTCCCGTAACCCGGGTTGATGCTGCAAACCTCATCCGAGCCTTGCAGCAGTTGGAGGTTATAGCAAAACGACAGGCGCCACGAATCGCGTTCAAGGCAAAGGGTCGAATCTTATTCGTGGATTTGGCTGAGATCGTGGCAGTGCAAGCCGAGGGTAATTACGTTTCGCTGCGACACCGGCCTAATCCCTATTTGCTGCGCGAGTCTCTTTCGTCCATGGCGGAGAAGCTCAAACCCTACGGTTTTATTCGCATCCACCGCTCGGTCGTCGTTAATATTTCGGCCGTGGAGGAGATTCAACCTTTGCCGACAGGAGAGTACAGGTTGCTTGTAAAGGGTGGGGAGCAATACTTGGTTACGCGTACATACAAAGATAACCTCAGAGATCTAGCTCAACTATGGGTAGGCTCAGAGCGCCTCTGCGGCTAACAGCTACGAACTGTTATGGTCAACGCGACGTTTTGTCCGTCATCGGCGGGTCGATATTCGACCCTCACCAAGGTTCCAGTCGTGACGTGGCCTTTCAGTTGCGTGTCTTTACGGATTTATAAGAATATACCGCTCCGTGCTGGTGAACCGTTCCTTCGTTGAGGAAATTCAGCCTTGGAACACGGGAGAGTACGTGCTTCGCGTCAAAGGGGGAGAATACACAGTCTCACGGACTTACAACAGCAATCTGAAATCCCTGCCAAAGTTCTGGATTGGCGCTGACACCTTCATAGCGGACTAGCGCCGTGCCAGTTTCACAGCGAGAGAACCAGACACAAAGAGGGCCGCTGGCTACCGATCGTCGTGGACGCAACGTCCAGGACTCGCCGGCTTTTTTCTCTTACACCAAAACCACCAAGGTTAGATCGTTCCGCGTCCAGTTCGACCTGAATTTGACGCTGAGCCCTCCAATGAGAGTGATTCTTAATTTGCGCGATACCCAGTTTGCATCGCAAGGATCTACAGAAATCTGGAATTCGTGGACATGCGGCTATTTTTGGTGTGTGTTCACAAACTAGCGTGACGGACTTCCGAGAATATGATGCGAGCCTCGAAGATACGGGGTTGGAGGCTGACTAGCTCACCTCCACAAACTCATAAAGCCCCAGAAAACAGCTCACCTAAATCATTGAAAAGTAAGCTTCCCAATAACCTCTTATGTTGGGAACTCGACTTGCTCCAGTTCTGAGTATTACCCGGTCATGTATTTAGTTATCTCCGCAGATCACTAGTACATAAATTAACGGAGGCTTCAGTGAATCAAGATTTTCGCAGATTTGTTGTGTTCTCGTGTATGGCCATCTTGGCCCTCAGTCTGACAATCGTTGTGGCCGTGAGCGCTCAAGTAATCAGCGCCGACCTCGTCGGAACCGTCCTGGATAACACGGGTGCGGCGGTACCGAGCGCGAGAGTAGAAGCGGTTAACTCCGAAACCGGGGTTGAGTACAACACTCAGGCAAATGAAAACGGTGAATATCGCTTCAACAATTTGCCGGTTGGAACCTACAGTGTCTCCGGTTCCTCCTCCAATTTTGCAACCACGACGATCAACAACTTCCAGCTGGAGTTGAATAAGACCAGTACGTTGCAAATCACTCTGGAAATTAAGGGCACTGTCACGTCCATCGAGGTCTCCGATGCTGCACCCGCCTTGGACACGACGACGGCGCAGATTACCAGCACTTTTGACCAGAAGCTCGCGGCGGACCTGCCCGTTTCCTCTGTCACCGGCGGCGTTCTGAATCTTTCGCTCTTGAGCGCTGGCGTCGCCACCGGCGGCGGAATCGGCGCAGGCACTGGTCCGAGCATCGGTGGCCAGCGTCCCAGAAACAACAACTTCACCATCGAAGGTGTGGACAACAATGATAAATCCGTGACCGGCCCGTTGGTCACGATTCCGAACGATGCAGTGGCGGAATTCTCAGTTCTGCAAAACCAGTTCGCCCCTGACTTCGGACATTCGTCCGGTGGCCAATTCAACACCATCATTAAGAGCGGCACGAATTCGTTTCATGGCGATGCCTACATCTACTCTGAGAACAGAAATTTCAACGCCATTGACCAATCCGTAATCAACAACGGCCTTACGTCAAATCCGCGCTATGACAACAACCGCATGGGTGGAGTGTTTGGCGGACCTATCATCAAGAACAAACTCTTCTTCTTTGGCGCTTTGGAATATAACCCCATCGGATCAGCGGCCGTGCTTGGGGCCCCCGTCTGCGCGCCGACAGCTGCTGGTTATAGTGCCTTGGCGGCTTTGCCGGGGATTTCAGCGACCAACCTAGCCATTTTGCAAAAGTACGTGGCGCCAGCTGCCTCTGTAGACACGACGGGGACGTGCGGTCCAAACGTTGCGGCGGCTGGGGTGGAAACGGTCACCAGCAACACGGGCGCAGTTGCGCAGGTTCCGGAAGGCATCCTGAGCTTTTCCGGTCCCAACTACCTTAACAACTGGGCGGCGTTGGGCAGTATTGATTACGATATATCCTCAAAAGACCAACTGCGCGGGCGCTATGTATATAACCGCTCCGTAGGAATTGACACGAATGCATTTTTGCCTGCCTTTTATCTAAATGCCCCGACTAAATTTCATCTTCTGACCGTTAATGAATACCACACGTTTAACGCCAACACACAGAATGAATTCCGGCTTGGCTATAATCGCTTTGATAATAGAACGCCAGCTGGGAACTTTTCGTTCCCGGGTTTGGATAGCTTCCCCAACATCGTTCTCAACAGCCTCAACGGCCTCAATATCGGACCGGATCAGAACGCTCCGCAGTTCACGATTATTAACACCTATCAAGCATCCGACAACATCAGCTGGACGCACAACAAACATACTGTGAAAGTGGGTATCGAGGGTCGCAAGTACATCTCTCCTCAGTCATTCACCCAACGAGCGCGGGGCGACTACGAGTACAACTCGCTGGGGCAATATCTGGACGATCTAAGCCCCGACGCTCTGGCGCAAAGAAGCGTGGGACAGTCGACGTACTACGGCGACCAATCGGCACTGTATTGGTTCGTGAACGACAACTGGCGGATCCGGCAAAACCTGACGTTGAATTTCGGCGTGCGCTACGAATACACGACCACGCCGTTCGGCATTCGTTCGCAGAGTTTGAACGAGATAGCCAGCGTTCCGGGCCTGGCGGAATTCGATTCGCCGCGCGCACCCAAAAACGATTGGGGCCCGCGGATCGGGTTTGCGTATTCACCCGGGACCAGCGGCCGCACCTCGATTCGCGCGGGATTCGGCATCGCGTACGACGTTCACTACGACAACATCGGTATTTTGTCTCTGCCGCCGGAGTTGAGCGTTACGGAAAATACTCCGTCGCTCACCGCGAATATTCCCAATTTCCTCGCCAACGGCGGTCTTCCGCCGGGGACCGGAGGGATAACCACGTTCCCGGATGCGGCGGCAGCCCGTGCAGCGACTTCGACTTACTATCCGCCGGACGTTAAAGATCCGAAGTCCATTGATTGGACCTTGGGCGTGCAGCACTCCTTCTGGAACGACTACACACTGGAAGTGCGCTACATCGGCACGCGCGGCATTCACCTGGACGTGCAGTCGATCGTCAACCTGGCGAACCTGGTGACTCCGTCGCTGAACTTGCCGACTTACACGAACAACGTGCCGTCGCAGGCCGCTTTGAACGCTTCGCCTATCAACCTGAACACTATTCTGACCAGCGGCGACGGCGTAGTTCCCGCGTACGACGCTGCCGGGTTCAACGGAAACGCCCTCACCGCCTTTATTCCGGCAGGGTCGTCGATTTATCACGGGCTGGCGACGCAACTAACGCGGCGGATGAGCCACGGGTTGCAATTTGTGGGCGCCTACACCTACAGCCACTTAATTGATAACAGCACCGCAGACTTCCACACCACAGACCTGACGCCACGCCGGCAACAGGACTTCGAAGATTTGAACGCCGATCGCTCGAACTCGGCGTTGGACCATCGGCACCGCTTTACTATGGCGCTGGTATACGACGAGCCCTTCTTCAAGAGTGGCAATGCGTTTACCAGGAACGTTTTGGGCAATTGGGAGATCGCGCCAATCTACACCTATCAGACCGGTGAGTGGATGACCGCGCAGAGCGGCATTGACGCCAACCTGAACGGCGACCAAGCTGGAGACCGAACAATTACCAACCCCGCGGGCGTGGGAGTGACCGGCAGCGGCGTCGTGCCTCTGTGCACGACTGCCATCCCAGCCTCAGAATGCACCTTGGCTAACGTGCTGACCTTCCCGAGCGCGGTGGTCGGCTATGCCGCAACCAATCCCAGTGCGAAGTACATTCAGGCGTATTACGGCGCATTGGCTACCACCGGCCGCAACACGATCCTGGGCCCCCCGACGAACAACTTCGACGCCACGGCGATCAAGCGCTTCACGATCACCGAGCGGTACAAAGTTGAGTTCGGAGTGCAGGCCTTCAACTTGTTGAATCATCCACAATTTATTCCATGCTGCGCCGCGGGTGCGGGCCCCGGTGCGCTCGGTGGAGCGACAAACGCGGTGACTGCCCAGGCCGTTACCGGTTCGCCGCGCAATGCCCTTGAACCGCAACGCGGTATCTTCGACAACTTTAGTGCGGTGTTCCCGAGCGAAGCTCGTGCACTGCAACTTTCTTTGAAGATTTTCTTCTAGACCCTCGCGGGTTCGCACCGATAGTGCATCTGGAACTGCTGGGGGTTCTGCGATCACTTTACACTGCAGCAACGAAATCTTGCTCACGAGGTCTCAGTAAGAGGCCCATATTCGAATGAGCCAACTGGTGGCGCCTGCAGTATTCTTCATGTGACCTGGGGCGAAACAGGAGCTGAATTGGTTGCGAGCTGGACTGCGAAGAGTTTTTTTCTTTTACGTCGTGCTACGAGCGTCTCGGGAAGACGTGATAAAAACGTGATAGTTCTACGTTCAGATCGGTTCAAAACGAGTACAAACGGTGCAAGACCGGATCGTTGTAACTCGTTGACGGGTATAGTAGAGTCCAAAGTTTTCATAACCAGTCTAAAAGGGTGGGTGTTCTCCGGAACCAGAGGTCGGGAGTTCGAACCTCCCCAGGCGCGCCATATATCTCTTTTGCTTTGAATTGACTGCGTCAATCAGGGAAGTCGGAGAATCCTCGAAAAAGCCTAGACGTGATAGAAACGTGATCGTTCTACGTTCAAATCGGTGCAGAACGCGTACAAACCCTTCAAATCTTCGCCGTCGAACGATTGTCGCCCAACTGCCGGTTAGCGTCGCAATCTGGTCAAGACTGATCCGCAAAGGAATTCGCTGAATCGGTCGCGGCGCTTTATTTTGAGCCCTGGCATACGGGGTACGGACCGGTGAAACCGAGGGCAAGGGACAAAGCAGAGCCCATAAAAAAACTGAGGCAGAGTTTTTGTCGCCCTGGACGGTTCCACAATTCAGGAAAAGACTATTTGAACTGTATTTGAACTGTCTTAATGTGAATCGTTACCTGGTGAAGCTCCGCCCGCGCACTTGGGAAAGGACCTCGCCGGGGTATTGGCACTTTCCTGCGTGCACGGATTTACAGCCGGCTGTGATATAAAACTCTCCCACTCCACTTGGACTAAGAACTCGGACTAGTCAATGACCATAGCGACCGGATGTTTGGCGATGACCGCGTCTGCATGGTTGATGACAATCCAGCCGACTTATTCCCAGGAGCGGCCAAACTTAACTTACCTCAAAACAGCGAGCCAGCGATGCCTACCACTCTTTATTTCTCCGTGCGTAAAATGTTGAAGGTGAGGAAACGAAAGCAACTCGGAGGCCATTTGCGTAAAGCGCTCATTACGATATTTGCCGCTTGCGTCATCTGTTTTATTGCAGTCGCGATCGGTACGGCACAGGACGTCCCAAAGTCCGCAGACCCCGCGGGGATGAAGCGTTACGAAGGCAGCGAGATCATCGGCTATCGCGCACCCAAGTTCGATGAGTATCTAGTGCCCCTTGGGCCGCCTACAAGTCAGGATCCTCCGGCCTATAAAAAGAGTGTGCCGGTTGAAGGCCAAGTGAGCTATTACACCTATTTGGCGCCGGACGGCCGGACGCCGACGGAACTTTTTCGCAACTACAAACTGGAGTTTCAGCGGCTCAACCTGGAGACTCTGTACGAGAAAGGCGCCGGGCAGCCGGGCTGGTTTGGTCCCACGACTACGAAGATAGCCAAAGAAAGCGACATCGGCCAGATCATTTTCTATAACCAAGACGAGGAGCGCATGGTGGTGGGCAAGACGAAAGATGCCCAGCCGACCTATTACGTGGTTTTCGTAACGGCGTACCGAGACGGTATCGTGCCGGACCGCTTGCAGGGAAGGGTGAAGAAAGGCCGGGCGCTGGCGCAAATCGTGGTGGTCTCTCCGGACACCCTGGAAAAGAAAATGACGTTCGTAAACGCCGACGATATGAAGCAGGCGCTTCACGATTCCGGCAAAGTGGCCCTCTACGGGCTGTACTTCGACACCGACAAAGATGCGGTCAAGACCGAATCGCAGCCTACCTTGGCCGAGATCGCAAAGCTAATGAAGAGCGGCGCGTCTCTACGTTTGCACGTCGTGGGACACACCGACAACCAGGGAAAGGCTGATTACAATCTTGATTTGAGCCGGCGGCGAGCGTTGAATGTGGTGGCGCAGCTCACCAGCAAGTACGGGATCCCTGCGAACCGGTTGGACGCATTCGGCTGCGGGTTGTATGCGCCGGTTGCTTCGAATGAAGCGGAAGACGGACGGGCCAAGAATCGGCGGGTCGAACTGGTAGGTTGGTAGTGCTTCTGGCCGGAACTGCCGAAGGCCGCTTTCTTTCAGCTGCGCCAGAGCTTGTTGGTATGCCCGGATGTCATGCCGATCACATGTCCCAATCGGGTGAATTCAGCCGGAAATTGTGGGTCTGCGGGCGTAAGGGCAGTACATTCAACTAGACTTACCGATAACGTTTGGCGAGGCATCACGCGGCTGTGGCTAACCAATCGAAGTGAATGGGCAGACGTTCAGTGCATGCCGGGCCCCCGGCACCATCGATACTGCCACGCCCTATTAGGTTCCAACTCCCTGATGCCACGTAGTGCTCGCCATCGGGCGTCATTGTGATTCTCTCGATGTGCTTTGCGAACGTTGCCCGCACCTGGGCGGCATCGGAGTTCAGAACGGCACGCATGTCCTTCATGCGCGCCTCGACGAGCACCCGAATATTGCGAAGCTTTGTCTCTTGATTTTGGAAGCGCTTGCGCGACCGACCGGGCCAATGTCCTTCTTGCTTTGTCGCCGGCTTCGGATTTTCCTTGGGTTTATACGGAGAAGAGCGCGATTCGGATCAGGCCGGCGCTAGCGAAGATCTACTAGGAAAAGCCCAGCGGGTTAGACGGGCTCCCAACGAATGAAAATTGAACATTCTCCGGCGCAATTAAAAACTCTAGGGTGTGGCGTTCTTGGCTATGTCCCAGCCAGCATTGGCACTGCTTTTCTGGGCCGAATCTGAACCTGTCGGCGTCGGTTCAGCCAGTGTGCCGATCCTTATCTCTGGGACGTTAAGCGGCGTAGAGCCACCCACGACCTGCTGCAGATCGCCTTCTAAGATTTCGTCCGCATCCATCAACGGCTTGTTCGCCTCGTCCGCCATTTGGGTTTCTCCTTATTCGCGGCAACCCGCGCTTCTATTAATTAAGTTCGCTTGTACAGAAACGAAACGTCGCCACGGTATCAATTAGTTAGGACTAGGTCAATGCCCGGACAGACGATCGACCCGCAATCCAAGAATCGACCGGATCTTTGCCGGTCTATTATCTCCCGCGGCGAGCCACCCCTTCTGTCGAGCCAAGTTGTCAAATCCTTCGACCTGACTTCGTGTTCAACTCGAACGTCCGCAACTGCAGCCCTGACCACGTTCAATCCCTGGGCGATTCCCGCCACCCATTCGTTGCCCCGGATGGCGGCAAGGCCTCTGCCTTTTAGGATGGTCGGTGGGTCCACCCGGTTCCGTTGCAATTCGGGAACGCCCAGTTCCATGGCAGTCAGCGCATCTTCGTCCTACGGGTTCTCCAACAGTGAGCTAAAAACCCAATAGAAAACGTGGTATTGAAAAGCTCCATTTAAGGTACTTACGGGCGGCACTTCGGGCGGGCGGAAATCTGAAGATTTACGCTCAGCGAATCCCAAGTCATCATCACAGGCACCACGGCGATGCCCCGCCAGGGAAAACGCCGCTACTACAAGACATAATCGAAGGCTCGGAAGGGTTGTAGCATGGGGATACCGGACCCGGAGGGACCACAGTCTACTCGGGTCACAGGAACCGACATTGTTATGCAATCACTGATACCGGTTTCCCTTCATTTGGGAATTCTTCTATCCGTTCGGAAGAGCGGCTATCCGATTAGATAGGGAACTTGCGCCTCCCGTCCAACGACTGGTGCTTTTGCCGCATTCCGCATCCAATCAACAAAACCCTTGCTAATCAAGGGTTTCCGGTGATAAATGAGCGTTTGGTGGTGCCATTGTTTCTGACGGCCAGAAAATTGCTTAACCATGCATCGAGGGATGACATTCACAGGAGAAAATCACATGAGCGACGAACCGAAAAAGCAGTCTGAACTAGAGAGTGCAGGGGAAGAGAAGCAACTCGACGAGAAAGCACTTGATGAGGTCGTTGGCGGAGATACGGCTACGCCGAACCTTTTTAAGTCCTGCTGCAATGGAAAACATTTTCCCACAGCTACACTCGAGTGACGGTTCGTGAGGCAAAGGAGCCTTATGGAAGACCCCAAGCCAGAAGAAATAAAGGACCAGAAGCAAAAGAGCGAACTGTCGGAAGAGGATTTGAAAGGGGTCACGGGCGGTGGGGTTCGGATACCGCAACCGGAGGAGCCTCAGCCTCAGCGATCACCCAGTCCGCCGCAAGTTTGATCCAGTTTTGTGGTGTATCGCGGCTGGAGGGAGCTGTGGCGTCCCGCGAACTTAGCGATCAGCCTAAGCTTCAAGCTAGGAGCGGCGTATTAACACCTCGTTCGCAACGAGGAGGCCAGGGGTTCGAATCCCGTCTCGTCCACCAT
>Ga0302324_100019293_pt1 | contig 13399 bp, 14 predicted proteins | sample Palsa_T0_1_FD_201949 | JGI IMG/M metagenome (GOLD analysis project Ga0302324, IMG submission 201949) | Peat permafrost microbial communities from Stordalen Mire near Abisko, Sweden - Palsa_T0_1 | ecosystem: Environmental > Terrestrial > Soil > Palsa > Peat permafrost | place: Sweden: Abisko...
AGAATTCGGGAGGGCGAAGCAGCCCGCAAAGCGGGCCGCTCTTAATTTGTTCTGACTCCTGCGACGCCCTGAATGGATGGATTGCTTTGACTGGGCGTGACTGAGTTTGACCGAGCTGCATAACGGCCATGCCGCTCTGGCCACTACCCACTACCCACTAGCCACTTCCCCTCCCCCCAACCGGCGTTCCGGCCAACAAAGAAAACGCCCCTTCAGGCAAAAGCCGAAAACTTCAAAGAAAAGTCGCCTTAGCGCCACACACGCAGAAAAATACTATGTTATCCGAATATTACAATCCCTCTGCTCCGGCCCAAATCCTCGCCTAACGATGGAACGGCAGCGGCCTGGGGAGCACACGCGCCTCGCGTGTGGTGGTCGGCGCCCCGCCGACCACATCTTGGCATCTTCTTTACTTCCTATTGGATGAGCCGAAGCAGGCGGCGAGGCGCCGACTGCGACACGTGAGGGCGCGTGTGCTCCCCGGAAGCAAGCACGCGTGTCTTCGGCGAGGATCAGGGTCCGGGCGTCTGCGTCAGACGCCGTGGCAGGTCGCGAGCGCCGTGAATGGCTCTTTCAACATAACGCGTTGCTTCATCATGGAGATAAAAATCAGATATTTCTCGAATGGCCGCTCAACCGGATAAACCCGAAGGTTTCGCAAGACCGGGGCCAAAAATCGCGCCGGGCGGCCAAGTCCGGGCACGTCTGCCAGTTTGGCTACGGTGGCGCTCACGGCGCGCAGATACCGTTCTGCAACTTCCCAACTCGCTTCGACCTGATACCACGCCGCGTAGTGCTCCAAGTCGCCGATAAACCAATCGGAACGCCTGATCTTCAGGCTCATTCGCGTTGCTTGGCTCGGACGCGCCGGGCGATATCCTCGAGGTCTTGCGGCGTCCATACAGGATGCGGCCCCTCCACTGCATCCACGAGCATCTTCTCCAAGGTTGCCAAATCCCCGCCAAATTCCGGTGGGGCCACCCGCTCCAGCTTGGCCACTTCTCCGCCTCGCACCAGCAGCACGGGCGAGCCGGCCTGAGCCTCCTCGAAAAGCTCGTCCAAGCGTGACTGGGCTTCATTCAAAGCAATCGCCTTCATTGTCCCACCATAATATCCAAGCTCAAGGGAATCAAGGAACCATAAACGATTCCTGGCCGCGCGAAAGCACGCCACGTTCATCCCCCCGTTGCCACATGCTTTTCGAGGCGTCTATCGCGACACCGTGTCCGTGCAGTGCTTCGCCTTGATTCCAAATATCCGCCATGCGGATACACCTGTCTAAAAGCGTTTCTTAAACCCGGCCGGATCACATCTGTCCGGGTTTGCTTTTTCACCGGCGACGAGGGATGGGGCAACCGTTCGATGTTCCCCATTCAGCGCGCCGAACCGGCCTATCTGAAAACCGTGCGGCCGCCAGTGGATTGACGGGCCGAGGGCAACGTTGGCGTTCATTAGCGTACATTAGCGGTTATTTTTGAACTTGGAATGCAACGCAACGACTGATACCTCTTCCTGCGAATCATGACACATTATGACCGAACGCGCGCAAAATAATTATCCCAAGTTGCATAACGCCTTGTGGCCAGGTCTGGTCGGCAAGGGCGGCCCCGGCGCCGAACCGTGCCTGGACCTGGATACCATGCTCGACCTCACCGCCAAGGCCGAGGTCAATGGCGTGAAGTTCGACGGCGTCGATATTTTTCTATTTGACCCGCACATCAGCATCGACATCGGCCCGGACGGCTTGAAGCGGGTGGCGGAGAAGATTCGCGCCAAAGGCCTGGTGGTGGGTTCGGTGGTGGCGCCAGTCTGGCCGCCGACGGGCGGCGGCTCGGCCATGGGCGGCGCGGAGGAGCGCAAGAAATTCGCCGGCCAGGTGGAAAAGGCCTGCCGCATCGCCCGCCAATTGCGCGAACTGGGCGTCCGCCCACACGGCGTGGTGCGGATTGATTCGGCCTGCAGCGTGACCGATTGGGAGAAGGACCCCAAAGGCAACAGCAAAGTCATCGCCGCCACCTTCCGCGAAGCGGCCAAAGCGGCCAAAGACAACGGCGAACGGCTGGCGGCGGAAGGGGAAATCTGCTGGGGCGGCATGCACAGTTGGAAATACATGCTGCAATTGCTGGAGGAGGTCGGGCAGCCCAAGACCGTCGGCTTCCAGGCGGACATGGCGCACACGCTCCTTTACACGCTGGGTTACAACGCGCCGGAACACCGCATCGTGCCCAAGGATTTTCATTGGCAACCCGGCCAGTTCCACGCCGCCATGAAGAAGATGACCCAGGCCCTGCGTCCGTGGACCATTGATTTTCACGTGGCGCAAAACGACGCCACCGTGCGCGGCTCCGGTTCGCACGACAAGACAGGCCGCCATTGCCTGGCCACCGATCCCAATGGCAAGCTGAACATCGCGCGCGACGCCGGCTATTGGATGCGGGACGAAAAAGAGAAAGTCACCAAGAAATTCAAACACATCTGTTGGGACGGCTGCATGTTCCCCAACGAGGTGATGATGAAGCCGGAAACGTGGAACCATATTCTGGCCGCCATGATCCAGGTGCGGGAAAACCACGGCTGGCGCGCCTGAGAAACCTTATGAAAAAACTTAATATCGGACTCATCGGTTGCGGCTTCATGGGCCGCACTCACGCCAACGCCTTTGGCAAGGTTCATCACTTTTTTGACCTCCCCTACCGGCCGGTGCTCAAAGCCGTCTGCGCGCGCAACCCGGACGCCGCCAAAGCTTTCGCCGCCAAGTGGGACTTTGAATCGTTTGAGACCGAATGGCGCAAACTGGTGCAACGCCCGGACATTGACGCCATTGACATCGCCAGTCCCAATGACACGCACGCCGAAATCGCCCTGGCCGCCGCCAAGGCCGGCAAGATGATCCTGTGCGAAAAACCGCTGGCCATGAATGGTCCCGAAGGCAAAACGATGGTCGCGGCGGTCGAAAAAGCCAAGGTGCCGAACATGGTATGGTATAATTACCGGCGCGTGCCCGCCGTCACGCTGGCCAAAGAGTTGATCGACCAAGGCCGGTTGGGGCGCATCTTCCACTATCGCGCCAAATTCCTGCAAGATTGGACCATCAGCCCCGAGCTGCCGCAGGGCGGGGCGGGCCTGTGGCGATTGGACCTCAAGGTCGCCGGCAGCGGCGTGACCGGGGATTTGCTGGCCCACTGCATTGACACCGCTCTCTGGCTCAACGGCGGGATCGACCAACTCACCGCCATGACGGAAACGTTCATCAAAAAGCGCAAACATAACCTGACCGGCAAGGTCGAACGCGTGGGGATCGACGACGCCTGCGCCTTCCTGGCCCGTTTCCGCAACGGCTCGCTGGCGACGTTTGAATCGACCCGCTACGCGCGCGGGCACAAGGCGCTTTACACCTTCGAGATCAACGGCGAGCACGCCTCCATCGCCTGGGACCTGCACGACCTGCATCGGCTGCAATACTTCGACCACCGCGACGAGGGCCGCGTGCGGGGATGGCGTTCGGTGCATGTGACCGACGGCGACCAGCCCTACATGAAACATTGGTGGGTGCCGGGTTTGCAAATCGGCTACGAGCACACTTTCATCCATCAGGCCGCCGATTTTCTGGAAGGATTGGGCAGCGGCCGGGCCGCCAGCCCCACCTTCCGCGACGCGCTGGAAACGCAGTATGTTTGCGACGCCGTGCTGAAGTCAGCCCGAACTCGCAAATGGGAAAAGGTGCCTGGGACGGTCAAGAAATAACACTGATCCCCAAAGATGGATCCGCACCGGTAAGGTGCGGATCGCGTGGCGTCATTGGCTGGTTCAAAAAGACTGCGGTTTACCGGTGCCCGCCTCCGCCCCCGCCAGCGTGCCCGCCGCCAAAGCCGCCAGCGTGCCCGCCGCCAAAGCCGCCACGGCCACCGCCATAGCCACCCCCGTGAAATCCGCCATAACCGCCACGGAAACCGCCACGCCCCCATCCCCAACCTCCGCCGACCCACGGCCCACCGTAATAATAAGGCCATCCGGCGTAATAGTATGGATATCCATAATCATAAACCGGATAATTGTCCGCGCCAATCACCGTGACGGTTGGCGGCGGCGTGCTGGGAGTCGCCAACTGCGGAGGCGGCGTTTGGTCCCCCACCGGGCCGTTTGGCGGCGGCGCCATGGAGCCGGGCATGGGCTGCGGCATTTGCCCCGGCATCGGCTGCGGCTGGTAAAACTGCTGATTGCCTCGTTGCTGTTGCAATTGGCCGTCGCGCAGGATCATGGCTTTGGTAATTTCCTGCGGGAAGCCCAAATTCTGCAAGTGGATGATTTCGTCCGCAGTCAGATGATAAGGCAAGGTCGTGCTATTGATGTAATTGACGATGATCTCTTTGTCGATGCCGCCTTGATACATCTTGACGACCTCGCCCACGCCATAGGCGAAGGCTGGGGACTGAGCGCCGGGTCCCACACCGCCTTGCACAGGGAAAACGCCGCTGGGGTTGGCCGGGTTGGCCTGGGCGACGTGGACCACAGGCGCAGGCGGTGGCGTGGCCGGGGCGGTGACAGTGGGTGTGGAAGTGTCCTGGGCGCTGGCGATGCTGCAAGAGACACCGAGGCAAATAGCGGTAGCGGTGATGACCGTTAGCGCCATCCGAAAGTCTGACGGACATTTTTTCATATGCTCAACTCCTCCGAATTGGCGGGTCATTTCCAATTCATTTTTCTGACCCGCAAAAAACATAAGACCTAACCCGCCTTTTGGCAAGCTCCATTTGGACTGGGACAACGTTCGCGGGCGAACCTTCATCAAGGCATTTAGACGCCCGCAACGGCCTCGGAATTCAGCCTCGACACCGCGCCGCTGCCGGAACATACTCCTTTCGGCATGAAACATTCGCCCGGCTTTCTGAAAGTTGTTGATGAGGTCCGCCCCCGCATTCGCGAGGTCACGTTGGAAGAGGCGCGCCAGCGGCTGGAGGCCAATGCCAGAGCGCTTTTGATCGACGTGCGCGAGGACGGCGAATGGGCGGCGGGCCATGCCCGCCAAGCCATTCACCTGGGACGAGGCATCCTGGAACGCGATATTGAAGCAACGATTCCCGATCCCACCACCGAATGCATCCTCTACTGCGGCGGGGGCTACCGCTCCGCGCTGGCGGCCGAAGTTGCCCAGCGCATGGGCTATACGAACGTGGCCTCGCTCATCGGCGGCTACAAGGCCCTGCTGGCGGCGGGTTGGCCCACCACTCCCTGACTAATCTGCCGCGCAGCAAATTTTTCTGTAACCATTCAACCAGGAATTGTGTATGCTCCTGTACGAGCATGGCAAACAACAAAGCCGGAAACGAAAGGAAAAACATCCTGTTCTCGAATCTGAGGATTCGGCCGCGTTGCAAGCCCTGATGAAACGATTCGCGCGGGCGGTTGTCTATTACCCTTTAGTAAATGCCAAAAAATAAAAGCAAAAGTGAAAGGAAGATCATCCTGTTCTCGATTCTGGGCCTGATCGTTGTGGCCGGCGGAGTCGCGAAAATATTCATCAAGAACACCCCACCCATTCCGGTCGCCACGGAAAAGGCCACCCGGCGCAATATGACCGAGTTGGTGGTCGCCAACGGCAAGATCGAACCGGTGTTGCAGGTCAAAATCAGCCCGGAGGTTTCCGGCGAAATCATCGAACTGAACGTCAAACAGGGGCAAAACGTCAAGAAGGGCGACCTGTTGCTGAAAATCCGGCCAGACAATTACCTGGCGGCGCGCAATTCGTCCCAGGCTAACTACAGGTCCGCCATCGCCAGCCGGGAGTCCGCGCTGGCCAACCTGGAAAAGGCGGATTTGGAGTACAAACGCAACGACACGCTGTTCAAAGCCAAGCTGATTTCCGAATCGGACTTCCTGACCGCCAAGACCACCTACGACGTGGCCAAGACCACCCGGGACGGCGCCATCGAGCAAGTCAGCATCGCCCACGCGCAATTGGATTCCGCCGAAGCCGACCTCTCCAAGACCACCATCTATTCCCCTTTGACGGGGACGGTGAGCAAATTGAATTCCGAATTGGGCGAACGAGTCGTCGGCACGGCGCAGATGGCCGGCACGGAAATCATGACCGTGGCGGATCTCAATAACATGGAGGCCAGGGTGGATATCGGGGAAATCGATGTCCCTTTGATCAAGCTGTGCCAGAAGGCCACCCTGGAAATCGATTCGTTCAAAGACCAAAAGTTCAGCGGTCTGGTGACCCAGATCGCCAATTCAGCCAACAACAACGATACCAGCACCGCGGCGTCCACCTCGGGTTCCTCCACCGAGGCGACCAAGTTCCAAGTCCGGATTCTGGTTGCCGAGAAGGAGCGGTTTTTGCCGGGCATGTCCGTGACTGCGAACATTGAAACTCGTTACCGCACCAACGTGTTGAGCGTCCCCATTTTAAGCGTCACCACCCGCGTTCCCACCAACAACGCGGCGGGCACTAACACCAACACCAACCTCATGGCCGTCGCCGCCACAAACGGCAGCGCCACCAATGCCCTGGCGGACAAGAAACCGGACGAACTGGCCAAACCGGTTGAAGTCGTCTTTGTCGTCGAAGGCGATCACGTCAAAAAGGTTCCGGTCAAATGCGGCATCAGCGACGACAACTATTACGAAATCACCGAGGGCCTGAAGGAAGGTGATGAAGTGGTGTCCGGCGGCTCCAAGGTGATCAATCGGGATTTGGAAGACGGCAAGAAGATTGTGGTCAATACGGCTGCCGCCACCCAGGAGAAGGAAACCAAGGCCTACTGACCCGGAGCACGCGCGGTGAGTCTTATTCGCCTTCAGAACATCTCCCGGCTCTATCAAATGGGCGGGGAAACGATCCACGCCTTGCGCGACATTTCCCTGGAAGTGCAGCGCGGGGAATATGTGGCCATCATGGGGCCGTCCGGCTCCGGCAAGTCCACCTTGATGAACCTGCTTGGCTGCCTGGACACCTGCACCTCCGGCCTTTATGAGCTTAACGGCACCAGCGTCAGCGATTTGGATGACAATGAGTTGGCGGAAATCCGCAACCGCGAGATTGGCTTTGTCTTCCAAACATTCAACCTCCTCCCCCGCGCCAATGCCCTGCGCAATGTGGAACTGCCCTTGATCTACGCCGGCGTCTCGTCCGCGGAACGCAAGCGCATCGCGCTGGAAACCCTGGCCAGCGTCGGCCTGGCCGACCGCGTCCAGCACAAGCCCAATGAAATGTCGGGCGGCCAGCGCCAGCGTGTGGCCATTGCCCGCGCCCTGGTCAATTCGCCCTCCATCATCCTGGCCGATGAACCGACTGGCAACCTGGATTCCAAAACGGGCGATGAAATCATGGCCTTGTTGCGTCTGCTTTCCGACAAGGGCAACACTATTTTCGTTGTCACGCACGAGGAGGAAATCGCCCTTCACGCGCGGCGCATCATCCGCATTCGCGATGGCTTGATTGCCGATGACTCGACCCACCATAAGGCAGGCCCGCCGTGAATTTCCTGCTCGAAATCAAGGAGGGATTGCTCATTGCCTGGGACGCCATTCGCGCCAACAAAATGCGCGCGGTGCTGACCACCCTCGGCATCGTCATCGGCATCGTCACGGTGACGTCGATGGCCACGGCCATTGACGCGCTGAACCGGGCGTTTCGCGACACCATTTCTGTCCTTGGGGCGGACGTTCTATTTGTCAGCCGGATGAATTGGCAGAATCACACAGACCAGGAATGGATGACGGCCATGCGTCGCCCCGAAATCACTTTGGAGCAAGCGCGCCGGCTGGAGAAACAATTGCCCATAGCCTTGGCGATTGCGCCGACGGCCTTCTCCCAGCGCTCGGTTTGGTACAAGAACCGTCGCGCCAACCAAGTGATGATCTTCGGGACCACCGAGCAGTTTAAAACCACCATGGGCTTCAACGTGGCCCTGGGCCGGTTCATGACCGCGAAGGAAGTTGAAGGCGGGCGGCCGGTTTGCGTCATTGGCCTCGCCGTCGCGACCAATCTCTTTCCCAGGGAGTCTCCGCTGGGCAAGAAAATCAAAATCGGCGAACGCCAACTGGCAGTAGTCGGAGTGCTGGAAAAACGAGGCAGCTTCCCTGGCATGCCGAGCTGGGACAACCAGGTCGTCATCCCCGTTCTGCAATTTGTCTTCGGTTATTGGCGGCGCCCCAGTTTTGACATCCAGGTCAAAGTCCGACACCTGGATCAACTGGAAGAGGCCAAGGAGGAGTTGCGTGGCATCCTGCGCAAGATCCGCCACGTCAAGCCGACGGACCCGGATGATTTTGCCATCAACCAGCAGGAGCAATTCCTGAAAACATTCGATGCGGTGGTGGGCACCATTGCCGCCGTCGGGCTGCTGATCACGGGCATGTCCTTGTTCGTGGGCGGCATCGGCATCATGAATATAATGTTTGTCTCCGTCGCCGAGCGCACGCGCGAGATTGGTGTGCGCAAGGCCATTGGCGCCCGGCGACGGACGATTCTGCTGCAATTCCTGATTGAGGCGGCCTCCATTTGCCTGATAGGCGGGCTGGCTGGTTTGGGCATTACTTATGCCTTGACCTTGCTGGTGGCGGGCGCCTTTCCCTATTTTCCGATTACGATGTCCCTGCCGGTTATGGGCCTGGCCATCCTGACCTCGATCCTGACGGGGGTGGTGTCCGGCTTCTTGCCAGCTTGGAGGGCGGCCCGCATGAACCCGGTCGATGCCTTGCGCAACGAGTAAGGGAGGCCGCGCCATGAAAGCACTGAGAATTTTGCTGGCCGAAATCAAAGAAAGCTTCTTGATGGCCATCAGCGCCATCGTGGCCCACAAGCTTCGCTCGGCCCTCACTTTGCTGGGCGTGCTGGTCGGTGTCTTCTCCATCATCATTGTCATGACCTCCATGCGCGCCATGCAACAAAAGATCGAGGCCGACCTCAATCAACTCGGCGGCCAGACCTTCGTGGTCCAAACCTGGCCGCCCGTCCACTTCGAAGGCCCCGAAAGCGATCAAAGCTACTGGCGCCGGAAAAGAATCGATCTGCCGCAAGGCACGGAACTGGCGCGCCGGGCCACCCTGCCCTTGAGCGTCGGTATTGAGGACCACGACCTGACCCAGGGACAAATCATTTCGCGCTATGCCAAGAGCCCGCCTGACGTTTCGTTCATCGGAGAAACGCCCGGCAGCTTCCCCGCCCAGAATTGGAGCATCGCGCAAGGCCGGGGCTTGGTCGAGGCCGACGTGGGCAGCCTGCGCGACGTCTGCGTGTTGGGCAGCACGCTGGCCGAGGATTTGTTCCCCTTCAGTTCGCCTTTGGGTGAGCGGGTGGAAGTGAACGGCGTCAAGTACACCGTGGTGGGCGTGCTGGAAGCCAAAGGGTCCATGTCCGGGGGCCGCCAGGACGAGTTCGGAATCATCCCCGTCACCACCGGCATCAATCGTTACGCGGACCGACGCTGGCTCGACCTGAGCATCATGGTGCAGGCGCGCAGCGCGGCCGATTATGAACGCACGGTCGAACAGGTGCGCGGCATTATGCGCCAATTGCGCAAAGTTCCGCCGGGCAAGCCCGATGATTTTGAAATTTTTTCCAACGATTCCTTGATCGAACAAATGAAGTCCCTGACCTCCAAGGTGCGCCTGGGGATCACGCTGATCAGTTCCGTCGCCCTCATGGCCGCGGGCATCGGCATCATGAACATCATGCTCGTCTCGGTGACGGAACGGACGCGCGAAATCGGCATCCGCCGCGCCATCGGCGCCAAGAAGCGCACCATCATGGCGCAGTTCATTCTGGAGGCGGTCGTGCTCTGTGAAGTCGGCGGGGCGGTGGGCGTGGCCCTGGGCGTGGGCGGAGGCGATCTGATCGCCCTGCTCCTGCACTTGCCCAAAGTTCTGCCCGTGGACTGGATCTTGATCGGCTTGGGAATTTGCTCGCTGGTCGGCATCGTTTTTGGCACCTATCCGGCTTATAAAGCGGCCCATTTGGACCCGATCGAATCCTTGCGCTATGAATGACAGCAACTCCCGGCTCCCATGATCCACAAGACTTCTTCCTTCGTCCTCTCCGCCGCGCTGGGAGCGTGGCTGCTATGGCACGGCTTCGAAGCCTCCGCCCAAACGCCGATGCCGCCCAGAAGAAACTGGGTGGTGGGCAGCGATGAACTGATCCGCATTGCCTTGACCAACAATCTGAGCATCCTCATAAGCGCAGTTCAGCCGAATATCGACCAGTATTCGTTGGACGGCTACTATGGGGCTTACGAGCCTTCCCTGACGTTTAACGCGACGCACTTTTACGATTCATTCCCTCCCGGCATCTTTACCCAGGCCGGCTTGTTTTACCCCTCCACCACCGAGCAGATCAATTCCTACACACCGGGCCTCTCGGGTGCGACTCCCTGGGGGCTTTCCTATTCGTTTACCGGCCCGCTTTCGGAGCAAAACGTGTCCGGCGCGCCGGACCTCTACAACAGCTCCCCGGGCGTCTCGCTGACCCAGCCCATCCTCAAGAACTTTTGGATTGACAATACGCGGTATCAAATCTCCCTGGCCAAATCGACTCTCAAGATCGATCAATGGGCGCTGCGCACCCAGATCATGACGGTCGTCAACAATATGAAGGCCGCCTATTATACTCTCATCTCCGATCGCGAACTGGTCGGAGTGCAGGAGATGGCCGTCAAGTTGGCGGAGGAGACGGCCCACGAGGACGAGCAAAAAGTCCAGGCCGGCGCCGAGGCGCCACTGGCGGAAAAGCAGTCCGAATCCCAGGCCGCCAGCGCCCGTTCCGACCTGCTGACGGCCCAAGCAAACCTGGCGGCGCAAGAAAACGTGATCCGGGGCCTGCTGGGCGTGCGCCGCGACGATTGGACCAGCGTGAGGCCGGTCCCCGCGGAAAAGTTAGTGGCCGTGCCGGAGAATCCTGATCTGCGGGAATGTTGGCGCACCGCCTTGGAGAAGAGGCCCGACATGCTGCAGGCAAAACTCAAAGCCGAAACGCAGCACTTGCTGATCAAATTTGACTTCAACCAGTTGTTGCCGGAAATCGATTTGGTAGGCGGCTACGGACGCAATGCCACGGCACTTACTTTCAACGGCAATCTTGCTACCATCCGCCAAGGCAACTATCCGTTTTACGACTACGGCGTCATGCTGACCATCCCTCTGGGCAATAGCACCGCCCGCTCCAAATACAAAGCCGACAAAGCTTCCTTGGACCTGCTGGTCTTGCAAATCCGGCAACTGGAGTTAACCATCATCCCCGCCATCGACAATGATGTCACCAAGATCAGGACCGATTTGCTGAAGGTCGATTCCACCCGCCAGGCTCGCATCTACGCCGAGGAGGCGCTGGAAGGGGAAGAGATCAAGCTGCAACACGGCAAGAACACCAGTTTCTTCGTGCTCCAAGCCCAGCAGACTCTGACCGCCCGGCGCTCCGATGAAATCCAGGCGCTGGCCAACTACAACATCGATCTGGACCAGCTTGCCCTCGACGACGCCACGATTCTCGAACGGAACCACATCGAATTGCGCCTCCGCTAATATTAGCGACGGAGGCTGCGAATGATCGCAAGCCCCGCGGACGCCACACCCATCAGGGCAGGCGTCGAACTGGACTCAGAAGTAGGCTTAGGCGGGGGCAATGCACTGGCGGCTTGCGTCAACGAAACCAGGAGAGTGACGACTACCGCTCCTTCCAACACTCGATTAATAATCTGCTTCTTCATGGCCTCTGGTTTTTCCTAAACTGCTAGAAGCGAACTCAACTGATTTTGAGTGTGCTACGTGTGCTCTCGAAGCCAAAAGTGGGCCAAAAATGGACAGGCATTCTGTCTCACGCGTAAAAGCCTTATGCTAAACGACTTATGATTGGAAGGAATTCGTGAAGGAACGGAACCAAGACCAAAAAGTGTAATGAAGTCCGACAACCGGACCGGCATTCATTGCGTGCCGCCTGTGTAAGTCGTTCAAGCTCAAGTCAAACCGCATTCATCCCACGCGGCTTTTAGACTGTAAAGGATTCCGACCAAAGCGACTCGGCGGGCGAAGGTAAAGCAGTTTGTTGCCAAAAGAGGGAAGAGAGCGCAATCAGGGTGAGAAATCCGGACCCAGGCGGAACAAGGCTGGTGCGGCGGAAAGCGTTGCGCTTTGTGCTGATGGACATCCAATGCGCTTACGTGCGCGGGCGTGGCGTAGTCGCGAAGCTCTTGCGCAAAAACATGAGCCGCGTTTCTACTCATGGCTTGGCGAGGGGCATTGGATTGTGCCGGCAGAGCGGGCCAAGCAGCAGTCGCGACTTGGTCAAAACTGCGCAATTGGAGAAGCAACTCCAGCACTCCATAGCGAACCGAACGAAACAAACTGTTGCGCGGGTCCGACTCATACGGATAGATTTTGACAGGCGCTTCCTCATTGCTGATCGCAGGCAAGGGAACTGACAGATTTCGCGGTGAAATAGGCTGCATTTCAGGAGCGCCTCGCTGCACTCCTGGCTGCCTAGGCAATTCCGCAACGATGAACGATTTTAGGTCGCCAAGTGTTTTGGAATCGTCAATGCACCTTACAACCAAATGTTCGCCAGGACGAAACGTCGCATCTGGAGGCGGGAAAGGCGCGTGCGCAATAAAGACGTACCACAATCTGACGTTACCGCGCTCAGAATTTACCGGATTCATGCGCAAAAATCGTCCATAAAGTCCAAAAATCAAGCGTCGTCTGGAATGGCTAAGAGCTCGGCTGGCGTCGTTCTGACAAGCTTATTTTGGCCCGGCAAAGGCAGACTGTATGATCTTCCTTCGCCCATGCCCCCTTTGGCAAGTCGCCGGGACAGTTTTAAACTTTCTGCCAGCAGTTCAAAATCCACTCTGTGGCATTTTTTACGAACGACTTTGAATTTTTTCATATCGGCGTTTTCCTATCTCGCTGCGCGCATAATCGAGAAATTCTCAATTACATGAACAGCGACGGCCGTATTTAGTTTCGCCATATAATCGGTGAGCAGTTTATGATAATCCCTGATGCTGTCGCCTTTGGCCTTCTCCTCCCTAAAATCCTTTATTTTGAGTTTAACGTCCTGGCGCAAAACTTCCATGGAAATGCCGCGTCCATGCGAATGCCATTTTGCCGTATCGTTCAGATTATGCGCGATGCCTTCGGCGCACTTCTGTTTCATCGCTTTTGTCACCGTTCTTTTTCTTCCCTCTGTTTTATTCCAATTTCTGAACTTGTACTCGACAAGCCACTTTTTCAAAAGCGTGACGGAAAGATTCATCTCTTGCTCATATTGATATAGTTCGGCAGGGTCAAACTTTTGCACCAAGAATTGTAATTCTGCAGTCGTAATTGTCCCCTTCCTTGATTTGTCAACAAGTCTTTTGTACTGAACCAAGTAACCATGCGCGGGGATAAGTCCTCCTTT
>Ga0302324_100019294_pt1 | contig 13398 bp, 7 predicted proteins | sample Palsa_T0_1_FD_201949 | JGI IMG/M metagenome (GOLD analysis project Ga0302324, IMG submission 201949) | Peat permafrost microbial communities from Stordalen Mire near Abisko, Sweden - Palsa_T0_1 | ecosystem: Environmental > Terrestrial > Soil > Palsa > Peat permafrost | place: Sweden: Abisko...
TGCCGGATTTCAGGGCTTGGTTGGCGGCAGAGATGTCAGCGGGCCAGCGGTCGGATTGCCAGGGAGCGATGGATTGCGCGGGTGGGGAAGAGGCGGAGCCGTTGGCGGCGGGGCCGGGGGTGTTGGATGGGGATTCGGGGCCTGATGTGCCTGGAGCGGCGGGGCCGGATTGATTTGGATTTGTCAGGGATATTGATGAATCTGGAGCGATGGTCTGCTGTTCAGGGGAAACTGCCAGCCCGCCGCCGATGGCCGAGTTGTTTGTTCCTTTGCCGTGGCTGGGGATAGCAGAGTCATTAGCATCGACGGGATTCTCTTCAAATTCACGATGCGATTGTTCGGTCTGTGAATTACCTGATGCCTGGCGATCTGAAGATTGATCGGGGGATTGATGGAGTGAGGATGCGTCGGATTTGGGTTGCTGGTTCGCCGCCAGATCGGCGCGGGATTGGACCGGCTGGGAAATCAGGATCGCGGAGGTAAGCAGGAGAGCGGAGAGGATGCCGATGCCGCTCCAGGCGCGGAGGCTAAGGCGATGGGCGATGACCATGGATGGACGCAAAGTGCGGCAGCGCTGCTCGGCGTCGGCGAGAATGGCGGATTGCCAGGGATCGGTTGAGTCGGCGAGAGTGAAAACGGTGCTGAGCAAATCGTGCAGGCATAGTTGGCGATCGGCTTCTTTGGCGGCCTGCAATTGGCTGGGTAAAGCGAACAATCCTCGGAGCAGTCCGCATGAGCCGCCGAGGGCGAGTGTGGCGGCGGCAATCGGTAAGCCTGGCTGACCGATCCACCATGCGAGGGGGATTAGTACTAGACCGGCGATCGCGCCGCAGGATAGGCCGATGCCGGTGGATTCGGCGATGGTGATGAGGGCCATGCGCCATCGGAGGCGTGAGATGAAGCGGCGAATGTGTTGGGGCATTAGCAGAGGCATTTTTATTGCCGGGACGAACTTTACCAATGGAGCCGCGTTTGGCTAACCACTGAATTAGCCCGGGGGAATATAACCGATTCACATCCACACGGTGCCGCATTTGGGGCAGCGGTTGTCGGGGTTGCGGAAGGCGCAGCCGCAATTTTCGCAGTAGGATCGGCGGCCGAAGACTTCCATCGTGCGGCCGAGCCAGAGGACGGGGAGAATCGCGGTGATCACGGCGAAAAACCAGAGGGGAAGGAGGAACGAATGCGTGCTGGCGGAGGCGGTGACGCGATGGTCGTAGGCGAAGCCAAGGAATTCGCTGGAATATTGGCCGGTGAGTCCGTCGGGGTCTTCAGCGGGATGAGCGCTAAACCACGATCCGGGATCGCCGCCCTGGGCGGATGATAATGGCGAGGAGAAGTTGAATTCGGCGCCGCCGGAGGCGCAAACAATATTCCGCATGGCGCCGTGGGATTCCCAGCCGGCCTCGACAACCGTGTGGTAACTGCGATACCACATGCCCAGCGCGATCAGGCACAAGAGAGACGACGCCGCGGCCGCGGCCGTAAATGTCCACCGTCGGTACTTACTCATCATTCAACCCGTTCGATTCTCTGAATGACGATCCCTACAATGGATTCCATTGGACACCGGACCCATCAAATCTATCCGCATCAAAGGCGCGCGAGAGCATAATCTCAAGAACCTCAGCGTTGAAATTCCGCGCGATCAACTGGTGGTGATCACGGGCCTGAGCGGCAGCGGCAAATCGACGCTGGCGTTCGACACCATCTATGCCGAGGGCCAGCGGAAATATGTCGAATCGCTCTCGGCCTACGCCCGGCAATTTCTAGAACAACTCCAGAAACCGGACATCGACGAAATCGAGGGATTGCCGCCGACGATTGCCATCGAGCAACGGTCGGCATCTAGCAACCCTCGGAGCACGGTAGCCACCACGACGGAAATATACGATTACCTGCGCGTCCTTTTCGCCCGCGCGGGCACACCACACTGTTGGACATGCGGTCGGCGGATCGCCAGCCAGTCGCCTGCGCAGATCGTAACGGCGGTAATGAATTTTCCGCCGGGCACTAAGATCATGGTACTGTCGCCTTTGGTCAAGGGGCAGAAAGGTGAACACCGGGACACCTTCGGCGCGATGAACAAACAGGGGTTCGTGCGGGCGCGGGTGGATGGACAGATTGTCGAACTCACTAATTCTCCGCCGGAACTGGCCAAGACCAAGGCCCACAATATTGAAGTCGTGGTGGATCGGATTGTGCTCAAGCCGGAGATTCGCTCGCGGCTGGCGGACAGTATTGAGACGGCGCTAAAGTTGTCGCAGGGGCTGGTGATCGTGAGCGTTCAGGAAGAGGGTAACCGCTGGACCGATCAGACCTTCAGCGAAAAGTTCGCCTGTCCGGATCATCCCAAGAATTCGCTGGCTGAATTGGAGCCGCGGCTCTTCAGCTTTAACAGTCCGTATGGGGCGTGTCCGGATTGTCATGGGCTGGGAACGACCAGTGAGTTTGACCCCGAACTGGCGGTGCCGGATGAATCACTTTCGTTGGAAAATGGGGCGATCGAGGCTTGGCGCAAGGGCGGCAAGCGGATGAACATTTTCTATAGCCGGGTGCTGCGACAATTTTGCCGGGATTTTGGGATTTCCTATTCCACGCCGTATCAGGAGATTCCCAAAAAGATTCAGCAAATCCTGATGGATGGCACTGACAAGCGCGGGGATGGTGGATCAGGGACGTGGTTTGAGGGAATTCTGCCCAATTTGCAACGGCGATACGAAAACACGGAGAGCGAATTCGTCAAATCCCGGCTGTATCAATACACATCCGAACTTCCCTGCCCCCGATGCGGTGGAACTCGGCTGAAGCAGGAAGCGCTGGCGGTTCGGCTGGAGACGACCGATGGGCGGAAGGGGATTCCGCTGCCGGGGAGCAATCTGCAATTGCCGGGATTCAGCATTCAGGATGTGACCTCGATGACGGTGGATGATGCCCGAGGATTTTTTGCGAATCTTCATCTATCCAGCGAAGGGCAGGCGATTGCGGAGCCGATTGTGCGGGAGATTTCGGCGCGGCTCGGGTTCATGTCGGATGTGGGGCTGGGATATCTGAGCCTGGATCGAAAGACGGCCACCCTCTCCGGCGGCGAAGCGCAGCGCATCCGGCTGGCGACGCAGGTGGGCAGCGGATTGGTGGGCGTTTGCTATGTGCTGGACGAGCCGACCATCGGCCTGCACCAGCGCGACAATGTCCGGCTGATTCGCACTCTCAAGCAGCTTCGCGACATTGGAAATTCGGTCATCATGGTGGAGCACGATGAGGATTGCATCCGGGCATCGGATTATCTGATCGACATCGGCCCGGCCGCTGGGGCGCATGGGGGGCATGTGGTGTGCGCGGGGCCGTTTCCGGAGGTGCTGAAGAATACACAGAGTGTCACAGTCAAATATCTCACCGGGGAATATGCGATCATGGTTCCACGGGCTCGGCGGGCACTGGACCCGGAAAAGAATTGCCTGGAACTGAAGGGTTGTCGGGAAAACAACCTCAAGAATGTGGATGCGCGGATTCCGCTGGGTGGATTTATTTGTGTGACGGGTGTGAGCGGGTCGGGCAAGTCGTCTTTGGTCAATCAAACGCTGTTGCCGGCGCTGAAGCGAAAGCTGTATGCCTCGAAGGTGAAGGCGGGGTTGCACAAGTCGATCAACGGGATCAGCAAGATCGACAAGGTGATCGAGATCGACCAAAGCCCGATCGGCCGAACGCCGCGATCGAATCCGGCGACTTACACGGGTGTGTTCGACGACATCCGCAAAGTGTTTGCCCAGACGCGCGAGGCGAAGATTCGGGGATATGAGGCCGGACGATTCAGCTTCAACGTGAAAGGGGGGCGTTGCGAATCGTGCCAGGGGCAGGGGACCAAGTGCATCGAGATGCACTTTTTGCCGGATGTCTATGTGAACTGTGAGGTGTGTCACGGAACACGCTACAACGCCCAGACGCTGGAAATTCATTACCGGGGCAAGACCATCGCGGATGTGCTGAGCATGACGGTGGAAGAGGGGCTGGATTTCTTCCAGAATTTTCCAAAGATCGCACAATTGCTCAAGGCGTTATCGGATGTGGGGTTGAGCTATGTGGAGCTTGGCCAGCCTAGCACGCAACTGAGCGGCGGCGAGGCCCAGCGCGTGAAACTGGCGACGGAATTGGGCAAATCATCGACGGGCCACACGCTGTATGTGCTGGATGAGCCGACGACCGGCCTGCATTTTGCCGACATTCACAACCTTCTGAACGTCCTGAATCGCCTGGCGGACATGGGGAACACGGTGCTGGTGATCGAGCACAATCTGGATGTGATCAAATGTGCCGATTGGATCATCGACCTCGGTCCCGAAGGCGGCGCGGGGGGCGGGAGGATCGTCTTCGCCGGAAGGCCGGAGGATATTGTGGATTGCCAGGAAAGCTACACGGGGCAGCATTTAAGAGCGAAATTGCAATCGGGGCAGGCGGTGGAGCAGAAGATTGCGTAAAGTCCGAGGGGTACGCCACGGGGTCGCGGAGGGATTAGGAAGTCGGTCCTTCAAACAATCTCAGGCTCGAAACAACGCCCTGAATTACGGTGAAATGATCATCATAAGTCCAAAGATCGGCATTGTTGTCGATAGCCACCGCAGCGAGCAAAACATCTTGAAACGGCATCGGTAAGCCCTTTGCGCGCAAGGCTGCGAGATGGAGCCCAAGATGATCCCAGGTTATTTGATGAATCGGTAGCTGGACAAATGCGTTCATGGCCTCCGCAAGGTCGATCGCGTCCTGCGGCGTCCGAGCCCCATGTAGAATCTCGGCTCGTGTAACCCCGCAGATTGCACAGTCGGCGGACGCCAGTACAGCCCGAATTGCAGGTGATGCGGTCCTCAGAAATCGGACAAGAACAGACGTATCAATCAGAATCACGCCACGCTCCGCCGTCGTAGCTCGTCAATCGCGTCGTAATCCAGATCAATTTTTCCAGCTAGACTGTCTAAAGCCGCCAAGTCGCGCGGGGTTTGATTGGCGGGTTCCTCCATGACGATGATGCGTACGTCCTTCCCGACTAACCCTGCTGCCTCAGGCAAATGGATCGTGTCGGACCGCAAATGCGTATGGATGGAGATCGTCATGCCAGGATTGTATCAGATGGACGCCGGGCCAATCTACCGCTGCCCAGACGACACTGGGGAAAATTGAGGATTGCCAGAAAAGACACACTGGTCAACATTTGCGATCTAAATTGATTCCCGCCCTATCAAATCAGCAGAAAATCGCCTGATTATCCCCGGCGATGTCGCGTGTACACCACCACGCCCATGCAGAGCATCAGATACGGGGCAAAGATCACGAAGCCGTGCATTCCGGCCAGGAAGGTGAAGGGAAGAAATCGGATGGTTCGCACAGCAGAGCCAGTGTAACAGAACGGACCGATAAAAACCCAATTGTCCAATAATTCACAATGTTGGGCGCGACTTGCGCGTCAAGACGGGAAATATAGAATGATTACAACGGCGGCGATTCCTGTGGTATATTGAGAGCAGATCACACACGACACCTTCTCTGGGAAGGAGGGCGTGCATGTCTGGCAGCAACATTTCGGTGCGGCTCTACGCGGATATGGTTCGCGCTTACAGCCGTGGTGTACTTCGCGGAATCGCCAATTATGCCAAGCTCCACGGCGGATGGGATTTCAAATTCGATTCGCTGGCAGATCCCGATATCACCGTCTCGTTCGTCAACGACGACGTGCGGGGAATCATCATCCAAATTCGCCGCTCCGATCAGGCCGAGCAACTCCTCGAAGCGCGCCGTCCGGTCGTGAATGTAGCAAATGTCATCACCCCACCCGCGCCGCTGCCGACTGTTATTCCCGATGACGACGCGATCGGCAAAATGGCGGCGGAATATTTTCTCGATCGCGGGTTTACAAACTTCGCCTATTGCGGCCTCACGGGCCAACGGTTCAGCCAGATGCGCGGAGATGGATTTTCCGCCGCGTTGGCGAAAACGGGACATCGCTGCACGATGCTGGAGCGAGCCGACAACGAAAGCGCAAGTTGTGCCGATGAACTTCGAAAGCTTCCTCAGCCATTGGCCGTCTTCTGCTGCAATGACTCCTGTGCCAAAGCCACGGTCCAGGATGTCGTGGCGATGGGCCTGCAGGTCCCGGATCAGGTCGCGGTGCTTGGCGTGGACAACGACGAGATCAATTGCGAACTGGCCGGCGTGCAACTTTCCAGCATCCGGCTCAACACTGAGGAAATCGGCTACACTGCCGCCGATCTGCTGTCCAAACTCATCGCCGGCGAGCCCCCGCCGGAGAAGCCGATTCTCATTCCACCGGTGGAGGTCATCACCCGCCGATCCAGCGATGTTCTGGCACTGAGCGATCCGGAAGTGGCCGCCGTTGTTCGTTTCATCCGCGACAGCGGCGGGCGCGACATCAATGTGGATGATCTCCTGAAACACACATCCCTCTCTCGCCGGTCGCTGGAAATGCGTTTCCGCAAGGCCCTGAACCGATCCCCCTTCCAGGAAATCCGCCGGGTGCAACTGGAGCGTGCCCAGCTTCTGCTTGCCCGCACCGACCGACCGGTGCGCGAGATCGCCGATGCGTGCGGATTCAAGGAATCCCGCCAGCTCAGCATTGCCTTTCATGAGCGGTTAGGCCTGACCCCCCGCCAATACCGCCGCCGCAGCCGGCCGATGGGGAATTTTGCGTGATGCACTTCTGTCGTGCTGTCAAATGAAATGCGTTTCTCGTCGCCTCTGCTATGATTCCCGTGGAGTTTTATGAACCGCGAGCGGCTCTGGCGGAGTCCGAGTCCGAGAGGCGACTCGAATGCGGCAAGCCGATTGCTTCTTAGGCTAGTCATTGGTTTGGGGCTCGTCCTCCTCTGCGCATCGTGCGGCGAGCAACCCGCCACGGTAAACCAGCCATCCGGACCGAACACATTTCACGTTGGCGGAAATTTCACTTTCACTCCGGATGGTTCGTCGTTCATCATCGAAGGGGTGAGCGGCTCACCCTCCGACAATGAGGGCGATCTTTATACGGTTTCCTCGGACGGAACGAAGTTATCGAAAATTGCAGACAGCAGCGATAAGGACTTCCTGTCCGTGTCGCCTGACGGCAAGTTGATTGCTTATGTCAACATAGCGAACACCGCGGAGCAAGGGCAGATTTATGTCATGAATCGTGACGGGACAAATTCGCGTCGCCTGACGAACTTCGGCGGAACCTATCCATCTTGGTCACCGGATGGAAGCAAAATCGTTTATGCGCACACACCCGACAATCGCTTTTATCCGCCGGGATCTTTTAGTTCAGGGATGGCGCAGGACTACGATATCTGGCAGATGAACGCCGATGGAACGTCGCGGCGGGCATTGACCGACGGAAAATATGATGGAATCGATCCTCCGCATTACAGCCCGGATGGAAAACATATCCTCTTCGCGGTTGAGAGCATTGGCAGTTTCGCGTCGCGACATCAATTAATGATCCTGGACATCGGTCCGGATGGGTCGGCCACCAATTTGAGACCCGTCCCGCTTCCTCCCGCCGCACCAGTGGGGAGCCACAACCCGAAATATGGCTCCATTTTCGACGGCGACCCATCGTATTCCGCCGACGGCTCCAAAATCGTCTTCACCTCCCTGCGTGTCAGCCGGCCATCGCCGTTCGATTATGAGATTTGGACCGCCAACATAGATGGAACAAATCTCCGGCAGATCACGCATAATCAGTCCCGAAACCAGAATCCTGCCTTCTCACCGGATGGAAAATACATCTATTTCACGAAGGCCATTTGGCCTTGCGGTCTATGGCGCGTTGGGATTGACGGGTCCAATCTCCAACAATTGCTGCCGTGATCCCAGATTGAGCAGCGCACAATGTTTTCCCAGTCACTTGTGGAATGAAATGCGATTCCGCATAACTCTGCTATAATTCCTCCAGCATCCATGAATAACGGGCGACCGCTGCGTATTCTGCATTTGATCGGCGAATCGGATGCCGGTGGATTGAGCCGGTATCTGTATGACCTTTGCGCCGCCATGCACGCACAGGGGCATCAGGTTACCGTGGCGGGCCAGCGCGGGTTGCAGCATCATCTGTTTCAGAACGCGCCTTGGGAATGGATCGACGTGCCGCTCAAGGGCGGGCCATTCGACCTGATGCGGGCAGCGATGATCCTTCGCCGGCATCTGCGGAAGAACCCTGTCGATCTATTGCACACCCACTATCGCCGGCCGACGATCGTCGCGCGGTATCTGCAAAATGTCTGCGGCGGACGACTGCCGCTGCTTTTTACCCTCCATCTTTCTCACATGCGGATGAGGGGCGGATTCCTGGGCTTCAGCGATTTCGGGGATGCTATCCACTGCGCCGCTTCCGACGCCCGGCAATGGTTGATCGATGATGTGAATATCCCGCCGGATCGCATTTTTGTCATCCCTCATGGCATCGACATCAACAGATATCCGCTGGGTAGCGAAGAACTCCGTCGCAAGGCCCGCGCTGAGTTGAGTCTTGGCATGCGGGATCGTGTCGCCTTGTTCGTCGGAAGGCTCAGCATTCCAAAAAATGAACACTGGTTGTTCGATCTGGCGGATGTGACGCGCAAGAGCATGCCGGACTTGCGAATCTTGCTGGCCGGCGCGGGGCCGCATGAAAAGCTGCTGCGTCGTCGGCTGGAGGATGACAATCTGGAGGATCGGGTGTTTCTGCTGGGGGAAAGGAATCCCGTGCCGCTTTATCATGCGGCCGATGCGCTGCTCTTGCCGTCTTACAAGGAGGGATTCGCGCTGGTCTGCGCCGAGGCGATGGCTACGGGTCTGCCAGTTTTGCGCACTCGTACCAGCGGGACATCCGAAACCATCATCGAAGGCGTGACCGGCCGATCGGTGCCGATCGACCGACCCACTTTTGTGAAGGCCGCCATCGAATTTCTTGCTGATCTGCCCGCCCTTCGACGCATGGGTCAGGCTGCCGCCCAGCATGTACGACAAAATCTGACGTTCGATCGGCAGGTGCGCGACATGATTTCGCTGTATCGGCGGCTGATCGAAGGGGCTGCGGCGCCGGCCAAAGCAGGCGAAACTTCCGGAATAAGCGGGGAATTGGCGAATACATAGTTTCAATTATTCAATAATTCGCGTTTCACGTCCGAAAATAACTTCATTGTCGGTCAAAACGCTGGTAGAGTTTGGGCCGCGAGTTTTTTCCTTGACGATCAACGGGAGGAGTCGCAAATGTTGTTCGGACGATCCCCCCAATCCAGTGTCTCCCGTCGAACTTGGGCGCGTCGATCCAGGATTCTGGCGCTGGCCGCTTTGGGTGTAACTGCCAAAGCTCGCGCCTTGACGCTCGATCCGTTATATCTCTCCAGTGTTACCAGCCTGACCAACGCATCGACCATCGAAAATGCCGTTCAGTACGTTTGTCAGCAATATGATTCGTTGCTGACTGCGCCGGTCACGATCGAATTCGATGTGGCGGCGGCTTCAGGCACATCGTTCCTGGGTGAAAGCCAAACCAGCCTGGTTGAAAACGGTTCCAGTCCATTTACTTATTCACAGATTCGCAGCGCCCTCAATGCCAATGCCACCACGGCCAGCGACACCACTGCCGTCAACAGCTTGCCGACCAATAATCCGACGCCGACCAATGCATATTTGATTCCCCAGGCCGAGGCGCAGGCACTCGGATTTGCGTCCGAAGCCCTTGCCGGAACATTCACGTTCAGCACCTCGTTCACTTACACCTACAGCCCTACCAATCGAGCGGTTGCAGGCGAGGCGGATTTCATTGGGGTCGCGGAGCATGAAATCACGGAGATCATGGGACGCAATGAAGAATTGGGGTCCAACGACGGCGCAGGCTCCGCCTATATGCCATACGATCTGTTCCGTTGGACAGCACCGAATGTCCGTACCGTCAGTTCGACAGCCACCAACGCCTATTTCTCCATCAACAGCGGCACGACTTATCTCAAGGGATTCAATCCAGCCGGCAACGGCGGCGATTTGCAGGACTGGCTCAGCGGAACCAACGATTCCTACAACGCTTTTTCCGCCACGGGTGTGGAAAACGATCTCTCGCCCACCGACATCACCGCAATGGACATCCTCGGTTACGAGGCCTCCACCACCGCGCGCACCCTCACTTGGGATGGCAGTTCCAATTCATACGATTGTTCACACTGGTTGCTGAACTCCTCGGCCTGGACGGTGTACATCGGGGCCGCGCAAACCATCACCAGCGGCACCGTCACCTACACCCCTCCGATCCCCTCGCAGAATCTGGTGCTTTCCAGCACTTCTATCGATGGAACGGGCCTGACCATCAGCGGCGGGAACGTCCGCGTCCAAACGCTTTCCGGGCAAACCAATGGCCCTAATGGCTGTGGCCTGGTGCTCGGGACCGGCGGTTCGGTGGCGATTTCCGGATCGGGGCAATTAAATCTCGCGGGTCTTCTGTCGGTGGGAACCAGCTCGGGAGATAACACTTCCGTCACGGTCAGCGGTGGCCAGTTGAACGTCGGACTCAGCCGAACGAACAGTGTCGGCGTCGATCCCACTCTCTATTGTGGGGTCGCAGGCGATGGGACTGTTACACAAACCAACACCGCGACCGTCTCCACTTACAATCTGGATCTGGCCTCCGCCGCCAGCGGCATGGGCATATACAATATGAACGGAGGAACGCTCACCGTTGGAAATGATTTGTGCGTCGCCGGCAATACCAACGCTGCCGGCGGACTTGGCGTCCTGAATATTTCCGCGGGAACGACCACCGTTTCCAATGCCTTGCTGATTTACGATGTCGCTGACGCATCCCTGAGCATGACGGGCGGAAGGCTGACGGCGGGCAGCACAGTCAACTCTCTCCCCACCACCCATATCAGCGGTGGCACCGCGACGCTGGGGGCGATCACCGGAACGGGCAGTCTGACAGTGGGCGCCAATTCGGGAATTTCCGCTTCGGTGAGCGCCACCACGCTGACGCAGGCTTCTCTGACGATCGAGAACACCGGTCTCGTGACGCTCACGGGATCAGGGGTAAGCACGGTCAGTAGTCTATCGATCAGTGGCGACGGCACGCTCGATTTGACGACCGGAGCGCTCGTTGTGGATTACACCAGCACCAGTCCAGAATCCCAAATCCGCAATTGGATCAGTAACGGGTACAACGGCGCTCTGTGGAATGGCGACGGAATCGACAGTTCGGTGGCGCACAACGACGCGGTGAATTACCAAGAGTCACCCTATAAAGGCAACGCCGCCATCGGTTATGGCGACAATAGCGATCTGGGCCGTACCGACATTCCGGCTAAAAGTGTGCTCGTTCGATTTACCTTATACGGCGACGCAGATTTGAACGGCATAGTGGACCTAAACGATTTCGACGACTGGTTATACGGCTATACCGGCGGCAAAGATTCGGCTGGTGGGATCAGCTGGGCGACCGGCGACTTCAACTATGACGGCATCGTCGATCTCAACGACTTTGACCTATGGCTGAGCGGTTACACATCGGGAGTGGGTTCTGTGGGCACACTTGACCATGCCATTGATGTCTCGACACTGAGCAGCGCGCAGAAGACCGAGTTGCTGGATATCGTCTCGTCGGTACCGGAACCCGCGTCAGTCGGATTGCTCAGCATGGCGGGCCTGGCATTCTGGCCACGGCGGTGGCTGGTCAGGCGGCGGCGTGTTCGCTGATGCGGCCGTGGGAATCGACCTGATCGAATTTCACCGACACCCGCTTGCTCACGCCCTGCTCCTGCATGGTCACGCCATATAGCACATCCACGATCTGCATGGTCCGTTTGCTGTGCGTGATGATGATGAACTGGCTCTGTTCCAGAAATTCCTGAACGATCATGTTGAATCGCTGATTGTTGGCCTCGTCCAGCGCGGCATCCACTTCGTCGAGAATGCAGAAGGGGCTGGGCTTGGATTTGAAAATGCTCATCAGTAGCGCGATGCACGTCATTGTCTTTTCGCCGCCGGATAACTGGCTGATGCTCACCGGCTGTTTGCCCGGCGGGCGAGCGATGATGTCGATGCCGGCGTCGAGAATGTCCACCTGAATCTTCTTCGGAGGCAGCGGCTGGCCGTCTTCGCCAATCAGCGGCTGGGCGTTGGCGGGTGGATCGAGTTCCGTTTCCAGATAAATATCCGCTTTCCCGCCGCCGAAGAGTTTGCGGAACATTCCCTGGAAATGCTCGCGCACAGCGTTGAACGTCTGCTCGAATCGCACGCTGCTTTCGGTGTTGATCTCGTGAATCAGTTGCTCCAGCTGTGCCTTGGAAGTCGTGAGATCAGCCACCTGAGCCGAAAGGAATTGCTGGCGCTTCTCCAATTCATCCTGCTCGTCGATGGCCTCGACATTCACATTGCCGAGCCGATGAATTTTATCGCGCAGTTCCTTAATCTCATCAGCCACCTGATTCCAATCCATCTCGGCCGGCTCGTACGGTTTCTGGGCGTAATGGGCCGGGAGATCAAGTTGCAATTCCTCGGCGGTTCGTTGCACAAGCGTTTCGATCCGCACGCGCAGCTCCGAGATTTTCAGCTCCATCTCGTGCAATTCCTGCTCGACCTGCTCGCGGAGATTTCGAGCGGCCTGCACTTTTTCAGATAGCTTGGAAACCTCTTGGTCGAGTGATTCAATCTCCGTTGCCATGGACTGGCTTTTCTCCTCGTTGGCAGCAACGGTTTGACGGAGCGATTCCTCCGCGTGAGCGGCCGATTGTTGTTCCAATTCGATTTCCTTGCGGCGTGAAGCAATGGCTGCGGCGGAGCGATCGAGCCGATCCACCTGCTGCCGCAATTCAGCTTGCGCCGAGGTCTGCCGCTGCACTGTCTCGCGCGCCGCCAACTGCTTTTCCTGCACCTGCCCCAGCTGCACCCGGCTGGCGGTCAGCTCTTCGCCCAAACGATGCAAGTCCTCCGCGATCTGCTTCTGCTCCTGGGCAATTCGCTGTACATCGGCATTGGCCTGGGTCTGGCGCGATTCCAGTTCGGCGCGCCGGGCGGATAATTCCGTCTCCTCCGCCGACAATTTTTCCACTTGTTTCGACAGTGTTTCCAACTCCCGATTTAGCACGGTCAATTCCCGCGTGAGAGCGATTTGCCGATCCGAATTCTGCGAGATCGCGCTGCTCAGTTCCACCTTGGCGGTGTTGGATTGATAGATGGCATTGCGTAATCCGCCGATGTCCTCTTCCAGCGAGCGCGCCTGCGTATTGCCCTCTGCCAATTCGCGGCCGAGATGCTCGATGCGCCGATCCACTTCAGCAATTTGCTGGCCAATTACTTCCAACTCCGACCGGCGCGAAAGCAATCCCATCGCAGCCGTGAGCGGGCCGGCGCGCAAAACGCCATCGGATTCCAGCACTTCCGCATGCCGCG
>Ga0302324_100019295_pt1 | contig 13398 bp, 10 predicted proteins | sample Palsa_T0_1_FD_201949 | JGI IMG/M metagenome (GOLD analysis project Ga0302324, IMG submission 201949) | Peat permafrost microbial communities from Stordalen Mire near Abisko, Sweden - Palsa_T0_1 | ecosystem: Environmental > Terrestrial > Soil > Palsa > Peat permafrost | place: Sweden: Abisko...
CAGGTTATTGGCCTACGGGATTTCGGTGTCGGGTTCCGACTGGACAGATTGGCACATCCGCAACCTCGCCACGGGTAAGGATCTGCCCGACGTGATTCGCTACACGAAGTACTACGAGCCAGTTTTCTCGCACGATAGTGCCGGACTCTACTACAGCGCCTTCCCACCGCCTCGCAAGGGCGAGGAGCTGAGCGCGCCAGATGTCCGCAACGCACTCTACTACCATTCGATAGGCACGCCGACATCGGCCGACCGGAAAGTGTTTCAGGAGGACGCGCATCCGAGTTGGCAATTCGCACCGCATGTGTCGAGCGACGGACGCTGGCTCGTGGTGGTTGGCGGTGACGGGGAGGTCGGAGACTCAGGGCACGAGAATCTCTATCTGCTCGATCTCACCGCCGCCAATGCGGTTGTCAAACCTGTGGCGGTAGGGTTCGACGCCGCGTACACCTATGTCGGCGCCGATGCAGACTCGGTATTTGTTCTCACGACACGCGACGCCGCCCGCGGCAAGGTGATCGCAATCGATCCCACCCATCCGGAGCGGGAAAACTGGAAGAGCGTGATCGCCGAAGGCAGCGACGCCATTTCGCTGACCGAGCCTAGCGTCACGCTGGTGGACCACCGGCTCATCGTGCAAAGCGTTCACGATGCGCATACTCGCGTGAGGATCTACGGCCTTGATGGCACGGCGCAGCGCGAAATCATGTTGCCCGGCCCGGGCACCGCGCACGGCTTTGCCGGTCATCCCGATGATCGCGAGACGTTCTATTCCTTCACGGATCTCATCACACCCCCCACCGTTTATCGTTACGACCTGGAATCGGGGCGCAGCAGCGTATTTCGGGCACCCAAAGTCGCGTTCAACCCGTCCTCACTGGTGGAACGCCAGGTCTTCTACACAGCAAAGGACGGCACGCGCATTCCAATGCTGCTCGCCTATCGTAAGGACCTGAAGTTGGATGGTCACAATCCCGTGCTGCTCTATGGCTATGGCGGCTTTGGGATCTCGATGCTGCCGTTCTTCAACCCGGCGCGGATCGCCTGGATGGAGATGGGCGGAATCTACGCCATCGCCAATATCCGCGGCGGCGGCGAATACGGTGAGGCGTGGCACCGTCAGGCCATTCGCGCACACAAGCAGGTGGTCTTTGACGACTTCATTGCGGCGGGCGAATGGCTGATTGCGCAGCATTACACGTCGACGCCCAAACTTGCGATTCTCGGTGGATCAAACGGTGGTCTCCTCGTCGGCGCGTGCCTGACCCAGCGGCCCGATCTCTTCGGCGCTGCGGTGGCGCAGGTCGGAGTGATGGACATGCTGCGCTTCGATTTATTCGGCCAGGGCGCCGGTTGGGTCGGCGATTACGGGTCGCCGCACAACGCAGAGGACTTCAAGGCTCTGTATGCCTACTCGCCAGTCCACAATGTGCGTCGGGATACACGTTATCCGGCGACGCTTGTCATCACTGGTGATCACGACACCCGTGTCATGCCGATGCACTCCTTCAAGTTTGTCGCCGCCTTGCAGAATGCACAGACCGGGCCCGCTCCCGTCCTGCTGTACCTCGAGTCCTCCTCAGGTCATGGTGGCGGCACGACGGTCACTCAGGCAATTAATCAGAACGCCGACATCTACACCTTTCTGGTCGAGAATCTCGACATCAAGGTCAAATAGCATCAGCCGAGCACTCTACGGATCCGCCCTTGACGGCAGTGGGTGTTTTTGCAGAAGAATTATCTTCTGCGCCGATCGGTCCTTATTAATTGCATCCGCGCACGCGGGTCAAATGAGCATCTCTAAGGCCGGCGCTCAATGCGCCGGTCCACGCCTAAATTGCTAACCCAAACGACTTCGCGCAACATGGATCGCAATTAGCGAACAGCGCGTCGTATGGTCGAAATTGGCGAATCAGAAAAGACCGATGGCCTATCGCTCTCCACTAGGCCAGCCGCGGGCGCGGCTGGCTTGGTGTTCATAAGCTATGCCTCACAGGACGTAGCCGTCGCAGATGCAGTGTGCTCGGCACTCGAGGCGGCGGGCCTGCCGTGCTGGATCGCGCCTCGCGATGTGCGCGCAGGTGAGTCCTATGCCGCCGCGATCGTGCAGGCGATTAACTCCTGCCGAATGCTCGTGCTCGTACTGTCTAAGAGTTCCATTGATTCTCCACACGTGCTGCGGGAGGTCGAGCGTGCGAGCTCCAAGAAGCGTCCGGTCCTTTCCATCCGCATGGATGCGACCGACTTACCGCCCGAGCTTGAATACTTCCTGAGTGCTAACCACTGGCTTGACGCATCTCATCGCCCGATCGAGCAGATTCTTCCGGCGCTCATCGAGGCGGTGCGCGGCGGCGCTGGGGCCTACCGCGATCCTTCCAAGGGATCTCCACGTGTAGAGTTGCAACCCGCAAAACAATCAAGCGCGAACCGAATCGTCATTGCGCTGAGCGTGCTCATCGGCCTTGTGGTAGCCGGTTTCGTGGCGGACCGATTCTGGCTGCGCAAGTCCGCTGGCGAAGTCGCAAGCGCGGGTGCGGCGTCCAATGTAGTGACGAATGTGACTGCCCCCGTTAGCGACAAGTCCATTGCGGTCCTGCCGTTTACCGATATGAGCGAGAAGCGCGACCAGGAGTACTTCTCTGATGGTATGGCTGAAGAGATCATTGACTTGCTCGTCAAAGTGCCGGAGCTGAAGGTCCCGGCCCGCACCTCGTCTTTTTATTTCAAGGGTAAGTCGACCAAAATTCCAGAAATCGCCCGGGAATTGGGCGTGGCTCATGTTCTGGAAGGCAGCGTGCGCAAGTCGGGCAATCACCTGCGCGTGACGGCGCAGCTCGTCCGCGCGGACAACGGTTACCACCTATGGTCGGAAACGTACGACCGACAACTCGACGACGTATTCAAGACGCAGGACGAGATTGCAGGCTCTGTCGTCAAGGCGCTCAAGGTGTCGCTGCTGGAGCGCGAGACGCCGAGTGCGATATTGACTACGAGCACGGCGGCCTACGATCTTTACTTGCAGGCCCGTGCGCTCATGAAAATGGGCAGTTCGGAGGATACGCTGAAGGCTTATGCGGATCTGCAACAGGCCGTCAGTCTGGATCCGAAATTCGGACTTGCCTGGGCAACGCTTGCGGAAGTTTTGTCACAGGATAACGTTCCCTGGTATCGAATCTACAAACCCGTCGCTGCGACGTCCCAAATGCAGAGTAGTCCTGTTCAGGATTGGGGCCCGATCTGGGCGCAAGTGCGTGCGGATGCACGTTCTGCCGCCGAGCAGGCCATTAAGGTCGACCCCGATCTTGCCGAGAGCCACGCTGCTATGGGCGACGTGCTTGCATGGGTTGACTGGGACTGGACGGCGGGGGCTGCCGAATTCAAGAGAGCACGCGATCTTGAGCCCGGCAACGCACGTATCACGCTGGCGGCTGCAGATATCGCCATCGACCTGGGTCGGGTGTCCGAAGGGCTGCAGCTCGCGAATCTCGCCGCCACACAGGATCCCCTCGGTCGTGCTACACGCACGATCGGTTGGGCACAGTTTGTGAGCGGAGCCTTGGATGAAGCGCAGGCGTTCCGGCGCAAGGCGATCGAGTTATTTCCCACCGCCAACAACGTCCACTTTGACTACGCGACCGTGCTGCTCGCCCGGCGCGAGCCACAGGAGGCGCTCGCTGAATTGCAGCGGGAAATTCATACATCGTTTCGAGAAGCGGGACTACCACTGGCACTCGATGCTGTGGGGCGGCGCAGCGATGCCGATCACGCCATCGCGCTTGCCGAGGAGAAATGGGGCAATGCCATGGCCTATCAGATTGCGTATTTCTATGCTGCTCGAAACAATGTTGATCGCAGCTTCTACTGGCTCGAGCGCGCCTACCTGCAGCGTGATGGGGGGCTGGCTGACGTGAAAGTTGACCCGATGCTCAGGAACCTGCGCGGCGATCCACGCTACAAGGCGCTCCTGCACAAGATGAGACTGCCGGAGTGACAGGCCACTGGGGTTGCAATTTCTGTGTCGCTGCGACGTCGGCCACCCTCGATTCGTGCCGATTCCACCCTGCTTGCTAACCCGGATCGCATCCGCGACCATTCCTGCCCGGTATTGAGGTTTGCTCGACATGGTCGATCGAGACGGCGGGGACGCGGCCACTGGCATCGCAGGGAACACGCCGGAAACGTCGCGCGTGCGGCTGGCCCCGAGCGACGTCTTCATCAGTTACGCCTCACCGGACCGCAGCGTTGCCGATGCGGTTTGCTCAGCGCTGGAACGAGACGGCCTCAACTGCTGGCTCGCGCCGCGCGATGTCGTGCCAGGCGAGTTCTATGCCGACGCGATCGTCCGCGCGATCGACGCCGCGAAAGTACTCGTGCTCGTGCTGTCAAAAAATTCCGCGGATTCTCCGCACGTGTTGCGGGAGGTCGAACGCGCGAGTTCAAAGCGACACCCAGTCGTGTCGGTTCGCATCGACCTCGCACCATTGCCATCCGCGCTCGAGTATTTTCTCAATACCTCGCATTGGCTCGACGCCAGCGCTTCGGGCGTCGAGAGCGCATCGCCCAAGGTCGTCGCGGCGGTGCGGCACTTGGTCGCCTCGGCAACGAGCGTGGCACCTGTGCAGCAGAATGCGACGTTGGGAGCGGAAGGAAAGCCACTCGCGCATCCGGGCGCGGCTGCAGCCGCGAAACGCCGTCTCAACCCCGCGGTCATTGCTCTTAGTGCCGTTGCATTGGCGGCGCTTGTCTACTTGGTGGCCGACAAGTTCTGGTTGTCAAAGCAAGTAACTAAGGCCGTAACGGCGGTCTCGGCGCAGTCCGCTGCAATCCGCCCTAGCACAGCTACGACACAGAGGGTCAATGACACGCCGGCGTTTGCGCCTCCGGCGCACTCGGTTGCCGTGCTGCCGTTCGTGAACATGAGCGGTGACCCCAAGCAGGACTACTTCTCCGACGGCCTCTCCGAGGAGCTGCTCAATTCTTTGGTCAGCGTGGGCGGTCTGCAGGTGGCCGCGCGCACCTCCTCGTTCAGTTTCAAGGGCACCAGTTCGGGCGTCGCCGAGATCGCCCGTAAGCTCAATGTTGGGGCGATTCTGGAGGGTAGCGTGCGTAAGGACGGCGGGCGCGTACGGATCACAGCGCAGCTCATCAACGCCGTGACGGGATTTCACCTGTGGTCGCAAACCTACGACCGAGATCTTAAGAATGTGCTGGCACTGCAGACGGAAATAGCGACTGCGGTGACGCAGGCACTCCAAGCGACGCTTCTGGGCGCTGTCGCGACCGCCGTCGAACTGGGGGGCACCCGCGATCCACACGCTTTCGATGCCTATCTCAAGGGCAAAGGCATCGAGGTGAACAGCAAGGAAACGAACCTTGCGCAGATCGCGGCCTATGATGAGGCGATCCGGCTCGATCCTCTGTATGCGAAGGCGTACGCTGCTAAGGGGTTGTCTTTGAGTCACTATAGCGGCAGCTACGAGTCCGCGTCGAACTCCCATCATGTGGCCGAGCAGGCACATGCTCTGACCGAGAAGGCGGTACAACTTGCGCCCGATCTTGCGGAGGCGCATCGGGCATTAGGCTGGTCGTTTGACGTCGCTCTTCTGGACTTCGCTCATGGCGCGGCCGAGTACGAGCGGGCGCTCGCTCTTGCCCCGGGCGACGCCCGCGTGCTCAGCACCAACGCGAACTTCCTCGCGCGGATGGGGCACGCCGATGAGGCCGTCGCCAGCGCCGAGCGTGCAGTGACGCTCGATCCCGTCAACGCATTGTCGTACAACGGTTTGGGCTGGGTATTCTACTTCAGTCATCGAAATCGTGAGGCGGTTGCCGCATTGGATCGCGCGCTCAGCCTGAATCCTCTTATCCACTGGGCGCACGGTATCCGCGGGCTTGCGTACCTGGGGCTGGGAGAATTTGAGACCGCGCGCCAGTCATGCCTCACGCCACCCGTGCCCTGGGTGGGTCAAATGTGCGCGGCCGTTGCTTACGCTAAGTTGGGATTGAAAGTGCCGGCGCAGGCGCAGGTCGCACAGATGAAAGCAGAGAATGGCGATGCCATGGCTTATCAGTTCGCGTCCATCTACGCGCAGTGGGGTGACACGCCGACCGCGCTCGACTGGCTCGAAGTCGCGTACCGACTGAAGGATCCGGGGCTTGCGTGGTTGAAGGTGGACCCTTTGCTTGACCCTTTGCGCAAAGAGCCGCGCTTCCAGGAGATCGAGCGCAAGCTTAACTTTCCGAGTTGAGCTCCTTCGGACGGTGTCTTAAATGGAGATCACGGTCTCGAATATCGACACGGCCTGGCCGATGATCCACACGGCGTCGATTTCAGCGTCGTGCATCTCAAGTTCCACCGTCACGCGGCCGGGGCGCTGCAAATAATGGCCCTGCACGCCGCAGAAGGTCGTGCGTTCGCCCGTCTGCGGCAGTAATCCGAGACGCGCGAGATACGCACCCAGAAGCCCATGCGCATTGCCGCTCACGGGATCCTCCGAAATACCCAAAGCCGGGCAAAACATGCGCGACTCGGTCAGACACCCTTCCGCCTGCGGCGCGAGGGTGAAGACGAAGTAGCCCGCCGCGCCCAACTGCGCCGAGAGCGTGTTTAGGCGGCCCGGGTCGGGCTTCAACTGCTTCAGCTGTTCGGGCCCCTGCACGCCGACCATGAGGCGCGAGCTTCCCGCACCGACGATGCGCAGCGGGCAGCGGTCATCGAGATCGTCGGTCGCAAGCGCCAGCGCATCGAGCACCGCCAGGCGCTCCCGGTCGTTCAACACGCGGCCCATGAGAGGGCTCTTCTGGCGGACGGCGATCCGCCGTTCCTCGCCCGAGCCGCGGATCTCGATATCGACGATGCCGGCTTTGGATTTTTGCCGCAGGCGCTCGGTGGCGCCGCGTCGCCGCGACAGAACGTAATGGGCTGCGACGGTCGCATGACCCACGAACCCTGCCTCGGTGCGCGGCGTAAAAAAGCGCGCGCGCAAATCGTGATCAGGCCCGTCGGCTGCGAATATGAATGCTGTATCGGCGTTGTTGAGCTCGCGCGCAATCGCGAGCATTTGGATGTCGTCGAGGCCGTCGGCGTTCAGCACCACACCCGCCGGATTGCCGGTGAAGGGCGTGCGTGTGAAGGCATCGATCTGATGAATCTGGATACTGCGCACCATCACTTGATTCCGCGGCCTCACCCGAAAGGGGGGCGATTCTAGTCCCTTCTGGGGCGGATTAACGACTTGCAATACGGCCTCGTCCGCATACCATACGGGCGACAAACCTTGGGGTGGTCCTGACGAGGACCTGAGATGCCGGTGGCACTGGCGAACCCGTTGAACCTGATCCGGTTAGTACCGGCGTAGGGAGCAGGTATCCGTGAACCCCCGCAGCTCATTTAGACTGTTCTTTCAAGGACTTGCATGCGCTTGTGCCTGCGTGCAAGTGGCCTGGGCCGATAGCGCAGATTCGGGGGCTGCACTCGATGAGGTCGTAGTCACCGCCACCTTGCGCTCGGCACCGGCGCAGCAGGTGCCGGCGAGCGTGACCGTGCTCGACGCGGCAACGCTCAAGGATGCCGGACAGCAGGCCTTTGAGGACGTGCTGGCGCTGGTGCCTAACCTCAACTGGGCGGGCGATACCTCGCGCCCGCGGTACTTCCAGCTGCGCGGCATTGGCGAGCTCGAGCAGTACCAGGGAGCGCCCAACCCGTCCGTGGGTTTCCTGATCGACGACATCGACTTCAGCGGCCTCGGCATGGCTGCGACGATGTTCGACATCGACCAGGTGGAGGTGCTGCGCGGGCCGCAGGCCACGCGCTACGGCGCCAACGCGCTCGCGGGTCTCATCTATGTAACGAGTGCCCAGCCCGAAGATCACTTCGACAGCCGCATCGAAGTGGGCGCGGGCGACTACAACACTAAGGACTACGGCGGTGTCATTACGGGGCCGGTCGCCGATTGGGACTCGGCTTTTCGTCTCGCCGTGCAGCACTACTCAACCAACGGCTACTACACCAACGTCTACCTCAATCGCGATGACACCGACCGCCGCGGGGAACTTACGCTACGCGGGCGCTGGCGCTACCAGCCCTCCGATGATCTGCGCATCGACCTGAGCCTCTTGCACGTGCAGATCGACAACGGCTACGACGCCTACTCCATCAACAACACCAGAACCACCGAATCGGACGATCCGAGCGTGGATTCGCAGCATTCGACCGGCGCCTCGCTGCGCCTGACCTACTCGGGCTGGAAACCGGCGACGCTCACCGTCATCGGCACCGAAGCGCAGTCTTATATCAAATACGGCTATGACGGGGATTGGGGGAACCCCGTGTTCTGGGCGCCGTATATCTACAACTACACCGAGCTGCAATATCGCGACCGCGGCACGCAGAGTCTGGAGATGCGCCTCGCGACCAACGACGCGCACGGCGTCAATTGGCTCTTTGGCCTGTACGCACTCAGACTCACCGAATCCTTGAACGATACGAGCGCCGGTATCTACCAAAGTGATCCGACGGATCCGGCAACGGCACAGATTAGCGATACGGTCGTTACCAGCCATTACCGCTCGCAGAACGCCGCGGTCTTCGGGGAGCTTGATGGGGAGATGGTTGAGCATCTGCGCTGGTCACTCGGTCTGCGTGGAGAAGAGCGCACGGCCGACTACCACGATCTCACGACCAACCCCGGCCTTCCGGATGCGAGAAACAACTTCAATCCGACCGATCACCTCTGGGGCGGCCATGCGTCGCTTACCTATGCGGCAACTCCTGAGGAAAGCGTGTATCTACTCGTCGCCCGCGGATACAAGGCCGGTGGTTTCAACCTCAGCCAAGGCCTTCTGCCAAGTCAGATTCTTTTTGGTCCCGAGTCGGACCTGAACTTCGAGGCGGGATACAAGGCGCAGCTCCTGGATGGGCGGCTGCGCGTGAACAGCGACATGTTTTACACCCTGAGGAAATCGCTGCAGATGAAGACGAGCGAGCAGCTCGATCCTTCAAATCCCGATGATTTCGTCTTCTATACCGGCAACGCCGACAGCGGCAGAAACTACGGTCTGGAAAGCGAAGTCGCGTGGCGCATCGCCCGCGCGCTGACGTTGGGTGCATCGCTCGGGCTTTTGCAAACGCAGTACCATGGGTTTGTGCAAAACGGGGTGCTGTTGCCGGATCGCGAGCTTGCGAACGCGCCGCACTGGCAGGGAGCGGTGAACCTCACCTACCGCGATCCGCGCGGCGCTTTCGCGCGCGTCGACGTCACCGGGATGGGAAGCTACTACTTTGATCTGCCGCCGAACTGGACCACCTCGCATGCCTATGGGCTTCTCAATGCCAAACTCGGCTGGGAAACGCAGTCGTGGTCGGCTTATCTGTGGGGACGCAATCTCCTCAACAAGGACTACGCGGTACGGGGATTCTACTTCGGTGACGTACCGCCCAACTTTCCGAACGAGCTGTATGTGCAGCTCGGCGATCCGCGCATCTGGGGCGTCAATATGACTTACTCGTTACGGTGACACTATGGACATTGGCATTGAAATCAGTCTGTATCCCTTGACCTCGGAGTTCATTCCGCCTATCGAGGATTTCATAGCGCGCTTAAACCGCGACAAGCGCTTCAAAGTCCACACCAACAGCATGAGCACACAGATCTTCGGTCCCTACGAGATCCTCTTCGAGGCCCTCACTCGCGAAATGCGCGTGACTTTCGAGCGCGCGGGTAAGGCTATCTTCGTCATGAAAGTGCTTGGGCCGTTCGCGGACCCCACATGAATGAGGCGTTCGACGCATTCCTTACGAGACTTGCGGCGACTTCGCCGCTCGAGGCGGCATCGGTCATCCTGGGAATCGCTTATTCGGTGCTCGCGGTGCGCCGCAGCCGCTGGTGCTGGGTGTCCGGAGGCTTAAGTTCCGCCATTCTGGTGTATCTCTTTGCCCGTGCGCGGCTGCCGATGCAATCGGCGCTGCAGCTCTTCTACGTGCTGATGTCCGCGTACGGGTTTCGCAGCTGGGTGCGGCACGAGAAGGATAAGGATTCGGTGGTGACGACGTGGCCCGTCCGAGCGCACCTCCTTGCCTGGATCGCCATCCTCGCCTTGAGCGCGCTGTCGTCGCGCTGGCTCGCCGCCGAGACCGGTGCGGCGTGGCCGTTCCTGGATTCGATGACCACCTGGGCAAGTCTCGTTGCAACGTGGCTTGTGGTGCGGATGAAGCTTGAGAACTGGCTCTACTGGATCGCGATCGATCTCGTGCTGACCTATCTCTGTATCGTGCAGAAGCTGCCGTTCGTGGGGCTCCTATTCGCGACCTATCTCGTGATATCCGCCGTGGGATTTGCCACATGGCTCAAGAGCCATCGCCTGCAGACAAGCCCGCGGTGATTCCTCCGGGCGCGCTTGCGCGCATTCCGGGCTGCGAGGCGGGCCTGCCTCCGCAGGCCATCACCGCGCTGCCCGGAGGGTCGGTCAACAAAAGCTTCCGCGTCGATACGCGCGCCGGCTCCTTCGTCCTGCGGCTGAACGATGCGGTCGGCGCCGTGCTCGGCGCGAACCACGCACGCGAAGTGCGACTGCATGGCACTGCCGCGCTTGCCGGGGTGGCGCCGGAGCTCATCCACGCGGATCTCGCCGAACGTTTCATGATCATGCGCTACGTTCCCGGAGCGTCGTGGGACGCGTCGGACTTTGCCCATCCGGAGCGCCTAAGAGAGCTCGGTGCGACGCTCTTTAACCTGCACGCGATTGCCCCGCCCGCCGTCGCCCCCTTCAACCTCGCGGCGCTACTGCAAGGCCATGCCGCGAATCTCATCGACGCTCTGCCCGCCGAGCGCGGCTTTCTTGAGAGCCTCATGGAAAGAGCCGATGCGGCGCTTGCGCTGTGCGCAAGCGCCGGCAGAGAAGCCACGATCGTGCACAATGACCTCTGTCACTTGAATCTCATCCAAGGCGAGCGTCTCTACCTCATCGACTGGGAATACGCAGCGGTTGCCGATCCGATTTTCGATCTCGCCTGCGTACTCGCGTACTATCCGCAGGCTGAGCCGTATACCCGGGAGCTTCTGGAAGCGACGAGGCTCGCAGCTTGCGTCTCGACTGCGGAACTCTTACGGGCACGCTTCCTATTCATGCTGTTGAGCTTCCTGTGGTACCGCCGGCGCAGGCTAGCCGGCGAGGTCCCGGCCGCGGATGGTGCGGCAGAGCGCGCACTCTTGCAGCGCCTGAGCGAGTAGCGGCTCTGGTGTCCGCAGCGCAACATCGGCAGACTAACCGGCATTCCTTTTCACTGAGCCAGAGGACGAAAGCCGGATGCCGCTGATGCGAGTCGTTGATCGGGACGGGATTGAGCACGAGGTTGAGGCGCGCGCCGGCCTTAAGGTCATGGAAAACCTGCGCGAGCTTGATTACGGGGTGGCCGCTATTTGTGGCGGCATGTGTTCCTGTGCCACTTGCCACATTTACGTGGATCCGGCCTGGGCCGACCGGGTGCCTGAGGCCATGTCGGATGAGCGCGAGCTCTTGTCGGAGTTGTCGCATACGCAGGAGAACTCGCGCCTTTCCTGCCAGATTGAATTCACTCCGGAGCTTGCGGGCCTGCGGGTCACTATTGCTCCGGACGAGTAGGAGAACCTCATGTCCACCGCTACCGTCGATGTCGAGACCCGCGGCTCTGTTGCGATCGTCACGCTCAACCGGCCGGCTCAGTCGAATACCTTAAGCCTGCAGATGGGCATGGATCTCCTGGCGGCCGCCATGACCTGCGCGCGCAGCACCGCCGTGCGCGCCGTGGTGCTCACTGGTGCCGGCCAGAATTTCTGCTTTGGCGGTGATCTGCGCGGCATGACGAACAAGGGCGGCGCAGAAGCCTATCTGCGCGAACTCACCTCTTATTTGCATGCGGCGATCTCGCTCTTCGTGCGCATGGACCCGCCGGTCATCGCGGCCGTACGCGGCACCACGGCGGCGGCCGGCATCGGGCTCGTGGCGATGGCGGATCTGGCGGTAGCAGCGGACAACGCCAAATTCAATCTCGCCTATACGGGCGTGGGGCTGACCCCCGATGCCGGCACCTCATTCCTCCTGCCGCGCGCAGTGGGTGTGCGGCGCGCAATGGAACTCCTGCTCCTGAACCGCTCGCTGTCCGCTCAGGAAGCCTTGAGCTGGGGGCTCGTGAACCGCGTCGTGGCCGATGCCAGGGTGTTCGACGAAGCTTTCGAGCTCGCAGAGAAGCTCGCGTCGGGCCCGACGCATGCCTTTGGCAAAGTTAAGCGGCTCGTCGCCGGGTCGCTCGGCGCGCTTGAGTCGCAGATGGTGCTGGAGGCTGAAACCATCGCCGCCCAAGCCGCGAGCGCCGAAGGTGCTGAGGGCATCAGCGCGTTCCTCGCAAAACGCAAGCCGGCTTTTCCATGAATTGGATTTTAATTGCGCTGGTCGCTGCAGGCATCGTCGCAGTCGTGCGGATCTATTTCAGTCTGCAAAGACTGCGCAGCGCGCGCGCCGATGATTGGGATGCCAAGATGGTCGAGCGCGTCCGCTCGCAGGGTGTTGATCCTTTCAAGCCGCATGAGGTGGACTTCTTTTTCGCGCTGCCGGATTCGAGCGCCTGCGATGCATTTCGGACGATCTTGCAGGCGGAGGAATATGCGGTGGATATCAAGCCGGTGGTGGACAGTACCCAACATCCATTCAGCCTGCATGCATCAAAGGCGCTGCGGCTCGCAGTGCCCGACATGCAGGAGAAGAGCCGCCGCTTCAAGGAGCTGGCCGCGGCGCATGGCGGACGCTACGACGGCTGGGCGGCCGGAGCGACGCGCGAGCACTAGGTGGCGCTTCGCGTTTTGCAAGTGGCCTCGAAATTTTCAAAGGCCATACGCTCAATGCGATCGCGCGTCTGCGACATACCCGTCAGCCAAACAAGGCGATGCTGCGAGCCTGCGGTTCTGCCCAATAGCAACAGGCCTCATGACAAATGTCGATGACGACGAGGCGAGTAGCCGCGGGCAGCGGCGCGCGCTCGGTACACCAACGCCATTGTTGCCCCTGTGGATCGGCCTCAAGCGCATGCCATCCGAGCCCAAACGCCGCCTCGTCTGTCAGTGGCACGTCGATCCCATCGAGCTGTAAGCGCGCGATACAGATGCCCAGCAGGCGCTGATCGTCGCTCTCGGAATTGATATGCGCAGGGATGAAGCTGCGGCAGCGCAGTTCAATCGCCGAAGCTGCGGCGGGCAGCATGACTGCGAGGCGCTTATCGTTGAGCCGCACCGGATCGATCCGCTTGCCATCAGCGACGATGTGCACATCGGCATCGGCCGTCAGTACGTACCCCAGCTCCTCGGCACGCGCGAGCAAGGCCGCCTTCGTCTGTTGCACGACCGCTCCATCGGTCACCACGGGCACGCA
>Ga0302324_100019296_pt1 | contig 13398 bp, 10 predicted proteins | sample Palsa_T0_1_FD_201949 | JGI IMG/M metagenome (GOLD analysis project Ga0302324, IMG submission 201949) | Peat permafrost microbial communities from Stordalen Mire near Abisko, Sweden - Palsa_T0_1 | ecosystem: Environmental > Terrestrial > Soil > Palsa > Peat permafrost | place: Sweden: Abisko...
CCTTTGGCGTCGTAGGGCGTGGCGGGGCAAATGACTTTGAGGCCGGGATTGTGGACGAACCACATCTCGGGATTCTGCGAGTGGAAGGGACCGCCGTGGACGTATCCGCCGCTGGGGCCGCGGAGGACGATGGGAGCGGGCGCGCCCCAGAGATAGTGCGTCTTCGCGACCATGTTGGAAATCTGATTCATGGCGCAGGGGATGAAATCCATGAACTGGAATTCGGCTACGGGGCGCATGCCGGTGAGCGAGGCTCCGAAGGCCGCACCTACGATGGCGGACTCGGCGATGGGCGTGTCGATGACGCGCTCGGGGCCGAAGCGGTCGATGAAACCATCCGTAACTTTAAACGCCCCGCCGTAGATACCGATGTCTTCGCCGAGGCAAAAGACGGAAGGGTCGCGGTCCATTTCTTCCCAGATTCCCTGGCGGATGGCTTCGAGATAGGTGAGGAGCATAGGGGTTAGCTTTCAAAACTTCTTTGCCACGGATTTACATAGATCATCAAGGATTTCAATTCAGTACAAATTGTACAAAATGTGGTATTATACGTTTAGTGCAGATTTCTAAGACGGACCTATGCCAGCCAAACTTACTGCCAGCCTCGCGAGACAAAACTTTTCGGACATTCTGAGCCGCGCCGAATATCGCGGTGAAAGAGTTATCGTACACCGCGGCAAGAAAGCTGTCGCCGCCGTGGTGCCTATCGAGGACCTGAAACTCCTGGAAAAACTGGAGGATGAGATCGATATTGCGGCGGCGCGCGAAGCGCTAAAGGATCCGCGCACGATTCCTTGGGAGAGGATTAAGAAAGATCTCAAACTGTAGGATGGACGGCGGTTGTGGCCTATACGATTCAGTTCAAGCCTCTTGCGCTCCGGCAATTGGAAAAACTCCCTCGCGAAGCGCAGAAGCGGTTGAGTACCAGGATCGAAGTCCCGCGAGACGATCCGTTTCCTGCGGGATGCAAGAAGATGGCTGGCGTGCCGGACGCATGGCGAATACGAGCTGGCGATTATCGAGTCGTTTATCAAGTCCGTCGCGGAGTCTTGATGGTACCCGTGCTGACTGTTGGGCATCGGAAAGATGTCTATCGCTGAACTCTTGCGGGTCTAACGAGATTGATCCAGCCGACGAGCGTTACAACCAGCCAAACCCAGAAGCAGACGGCGACTACCGTTGGAGGCTTAACGCTCGATCTGTCGAAAATTCCGATTCCACAGTAGATCAATTCAGCAGTGATGACAATTTGTGCTACGAATATGACATACCGTCGAGTTGCCCGTCCGCTGGCAAAACGGTCGAAGTGATATGCGACGAAGTACCACAGTAAGAAAACAAAGAATATCCACGGAACGTATACGATTAGCTGATGGTCATCGAGCGCATAAGTGAACCGATCGCTCGCTGCGGACATCATCAGAATCGGAAGAGTGGCCGGGAGATTCAGACCTGCAGCCCAAGTCCAAAGTGGAGGATCGTCGATTTGCCAGCCTCCCACTTCGTGTCGTGGGGGAGGTGGCCATTTGGGAGAGGAACGGATCTGGTACTCCGCGACCGATACCATACCGAGGAATACGATTACCATCACGATTGGCAGAAGCATTCTGGTGCGGCATAATCGACCAATCGCTTTGTGAGTCTGGGACGGCATCGACCCTATACCCGTATTGCAGAATAGACAGATTCACTTCAAATGCACCGCAGCCTCCGTTTGCTTGAAACCGCCGCTTCCCTTCTTCACCTTCGGCATCCCATATTTTGGTTTGATTTCGTGGCAGCCTTCTTCGCAGTAGACGCCGCCTTCGGCGGATTCGGGCGTCGGCATGGGGGAGTTTACGGCGATCTCGCGTTCTTCTTCGATGATGCGTTCTACTTCTAAAATTAATTCTGCATTTTCTTTCGGGCTCAACCACTTCTTTTCTTTCACCAGATAATTTTCGAATCTGGCGATGGGGTCGCGCTTTTTCCAGAAGTCGAACATTGGCTTCGGAACATACGCGGCGGCGTCGTGGATGGCGTGGCCTTTCATGCGCATCATTTTGGCTTCGATCAATGTGGGGCCCTCGCCGCGGTGGGCACGGTCTACGGCTTCGCGGGCGGCGTCGTAGACCTGGCAGGCGTCGGTGCCATCGACGATTACGCCGGGGATGCCGTATCCGATGGCGCGTTCGGCGAGATCTTTGCAGCGGTACTGCATTTCTGATGGCGTGGAGTAGGCCCACTCGTTGCTTTCGACGAAGAGTACCAAGCCCAGATTTTGCACGGCGGCGAAGTTGATGCCTTCGTAGGTGACGCCGGTGGACTGGCCTCCGTCGCCGATGTAGGTCATGACGGCGATGTTGCGGCCTTGCAGGCGCGCGCCCAGCGCGACGCCGGAGAGCACGGGAATTAAATCGCCGAGCATGGAGATAGGCGAGACCATGTTGCGCTTTTCGATGTCGCCGAAGTGGCTGGTGCCGTCGCGGCCTTTGGTGGGCGAGTCGGCTTTGGCCATGTACTGCATCATGGTGTCGCGGGCGGCGAATCCGCGGACGAGCAGCGAGCCCTGATTGCGGATCATGGGCGCGAACCAGTCGTCCTTGTCGAGCGCATAGGCGGAAGCGCAGGAGCAGGCTTCCTGGCCGAGTCCGAAATAAACGCCGCCGACGACTTTGCCTTGCTTGTAGAGATTTTCCAGCGCGACTTCCATTTTGCGGTTGAGCAGCATGAATCGGTAGATCTCGATGCATTGCTGCTTGCTCAGGTATTTCGAGTCGCGGATGGGCGGAACGGGCGCGTCGAGGTTGCCGGTTACTTCGTAGCGAACGTGCTCGGCGCCGTCCTTGTCTTTTTCTATCGCCTGGCGAACGGTAAGGTTGGGGTGCTCGAGGCGAAGATCGGGGACGGAGTAGGTGCGGAGGTCGCGAGATGCTCCATTGCGGCGACCTCTGCCGTTAGAGCTCGTTTTCGAGGCGGTTTTTTTCTTTTTAAGTGCCATGGTGAAAGGCAACCCCCAATGCTATCGCGAGTGGGACGAGTTGGGCTAGCGACGGCTGGGGCCAGCATCGACAGCAAGGCTTCGTCGTCAGTAGATGGCTCTGGATGGCCGCTCGACAGCCGTCAGGACACTGGCGCTACGCCCAGGTTGTGTCGTCTTCACTATGGAGTTGGCGGAGTTCGGCCGGGGGCTTCATGGGGACGCCGACTGTGCGGCCGAGCAGTGCATCTAGAGTATCGACCCAGAGGATTTGGGTGGAGAATACTCTTCCGAAATTGCGGGAGATGGATTCAGATACGGCGTTAATTTCTAGCGGCTTGCCGAGTTCGCGCTGCATTGACGTTACTGGCTTTGTGGTGATACCGCAGGGAATGATCAGGTTGAAGTAGGTGAGGTCCGTATTTACGTTGAGGGCGAAGCCGTGTGAAGTGACGAAGCGGGAGATGTGGATGCCGATGGCTGCGAGTTTGGACTCGGGGGCCTGCGCGGGGGCGCTCGCTTCGCTTCGCTGGACAGCCGAGGCGGCTGTCTCCACATGGGCTGCGTTGCTCCCGGCGTCGGTCCAGACTCCGGTTAGGCCGGGGATGCGTTTGGTTTCGATGGTAAAGTCGGCGCCGGTGCGGATCAGGACTTCCTCCAGGCGGCGGACGAAATCTACGGCGCCCAGGTGTTTGCGGGGAGGTGAGGGCGCGCCTTGAGTCGCGTGGACGGCGGAAGAAGCCTCCGCCGCTCCATGGGCGTATCCGCGGAGATCGAAAATTGGATAGCCCACTAGCTGGCCGGGGCCGTGGAAGGTGACGTCGCCGCCACGGTCGCATTCGAAGAGTTCGACTCCGCGCTGGGCGAGGAGTTCCGGCGAGGCGATTACATTCGCGGCTTTCGCGTTGCGGCCAAGAGTGATTACCGGGGTGTGTTCGAGCAAGAGGAGGACATCGCCGATTTTTCCTTCTTTGCGGAGCGCGACTAACTGCTGCTGCAGGCGGAGGCCGGTGGCGTAGTCGACAGTGCCGAGTTGGAGGACGGAGATCAAAATCTTTTCGCCGCGGATTTACGCGGGTTTTCGCGGATCAAGAGCAAAAAACTTAACCACAGAGGACACGGAGGACAGAGAGTGAGATGCATGGGGCCTTCGCGCAAAGGACGGACTCAGGATGACAAGCGTTGCAGTTTTATGTATGTTCACCCGTGTGATCCGTGGCATATCATGCGTTGATCGCCAATCCATATACGCTGTTTGACGCGTCCAGCATGGCTTCGGCCAGGGTGGGATGCGCGTGGATGGTCCACATCAGGTCTTCCACCGTGGCTTCGAGTTCCATCGCGGTTACGGCTTCGGCGATTAATTCTGTCGCTTGCGGGCCGATGATGTGGACGCCGAGAATTTCGCCGTAGTCGGCGTCGCTGACGATTTTGATGAAGCCGTCGTGCTGGCCAACGATGCTGGCGCGTGAGTTGGCGGTGAACGGGAACTTTCCTACTTTCACGTTGTATCCGGCCTCGCGGGCTTTGCTTTCGGTTAGGCCGACGCTGCCGATCTCGGGATGGCAATACGTAGCGCCGGGAATGTGCTCCGGGTTGATCGGCTTGCCGGGTTTGCCGGCGATTTTCGCAACGGCCACCAGCGCTTCCATGGCGCCGACGTGCGCCAACTGCGGCGTGCCCAGGACGATGTCGCCGACTGCGTAGACGCCGGGTTCGGCGGTTTGCATCCAGGAATCGGTCTTGATGAACTCTCGGTCGGGCTTGATCTTAGTGCGCTCCAGGCCGATGTTTTGAGTGCGCGGCTTGCGGCCGATGGCGATCAAGATTTTTTCTGCTTCGATTTTTTGTTGCTTGCCGTCGACGGTGATGGTGACAGCGACTCCTGTCTTCATCTTTTCCACTTTGTCGACCTTCGCGCCGGTATGGAAATTGATGCCGCGCTTGCGATAGACACGAGCCAGTTCCTTGGAAACTTCCTCGTCTTCGACCGGGACCAGGCGAGGAAGCATCTCGACCATGGTCACTTCGCAGTCGAAGGAACGGTAGATAGAGGCAAACTCCACGCCTACCGCGCCAGCACCCACGATCACCAGCGACTTGGGAAGATCCTTCAGGCTGAGGATTTCGATGTTGGTCAGGATGCGGTCGCTAACTTCGAGGCCAGGAATCATGCGGGCTTTCGAGCCGGTGGCAAGAATCACATTCTTCGCTCTGATGTGGCTGGCTTTGTTGTCGTTCACAATCTCGACGGTAAACACACCTTCTTTCGCCGGACCAGTCAGTTTGCCGTAGCCTTTCACGGTATCGACTTTGTTCTTCTTCATCAGGAAATCGAGGCCTTTGGTGTGTTTAGTTACGATTTTATTCTTACGATCCTGAATGGCGGCCCAGTTAAGTTTTCGGGCATCGACGCCTTCGATACCGTATTCTTTGGCTTCTTTCAGGTGGTCCCAGAGTTCGGCGTTGAAGAGCAGAGCCTTGGTCGGGATGCAACCCACGTGGAGGCACGTGCCGCCCAGAACAGTGTCTTTTTCGATGAGTGCAGTCTTCAGGCCGTACTGGCCGGCGCGAATGGCGGCGGTGTATCCTGCGGGGCCGCTGCCGATAATGGCAATATCGTAGATAGATTCGGGCAAAGAAATAGTCCTCAGTTCTCAGTAAGAATAGATGATGATGGGCAAACGAATGATTCTAGAACAGGGTGGGAGCGTGGGCAAAACGCAGCGTGAGAGCCGCATGGTAAAGACTAAGCTCAGGGGAACGCGGGTACGGCAGGGATCCTTCGACTGCGTAGCAGCTTCGCTTTCGCGAAGCTGCTGCTTCGCTCAGGATGACATTAATTGAGGAGACTGCTAATTGTTTTCGTTGCTGGCGCGTTTCCAGTTGATCAGCTCGCCGATCGTGGAACTGGTGCTCGAAACCGGCTGTTTATAAGCTTCCACTTCCGAGCGCGAGGCTTCTTCGCCAACGGCGCGGATACTGAGTCCGACCTTCTTTTCTTCGGCGCTCATCTTAATGATCTTGAAATCGTGCTCGACGCCGGGCTCAAGATGCAGCGGTTGACCGTTGCCGTCGAGAGCTTCGGACTTGTGGCACAGGCCTTCCACGCCCTCGGCAATTTCAACGAACGCACCGAACGCGGCCACTCGCAGCACTTTGCCGTGAACCACGTCGCCGATGTGATGGGTCTGGAAGAACGATTCCCAGACATCGGGCTGCAGTTGCTTCATGCCCAGCGACAGGCGGCGCTTGTCGGGCTCGATGGCCAGAACGATCGCCTTCACCCGGTCACCCTTTTTTAGAATTTCTGACGGATGCTTTACGCGCTTGGTCCAGCTCAGGTTGCTGACGTGGACCAGACCATCGATGCCGTCTTCGATTTCGATAAATGCGCCGAAATCGGTGAGGTTGCGCACGCGGCCCTCTACTGTCATGCCGACGGGGAACTTCTCGTGCAGGGAGTCCCACGGATTGGCCGCCAGTTGCCGCATGCCGAGCGAGATTCGGCGCTCGGTGGGATTCACGTTAATCACCACGCAGTCGACCGTGTCGCCCACGCTTACCAGCTTCGACGGATGTTTCATGCGCTTCGACCACGTCATCTCGCTGACGTGAACCAAGCCCTCGATTCCCTGCTCGAGTTCAACAAACGCGCCGTAGTCGGTCACGCTGATGACACGCCCGGAAACGTGAGCGCCCTCGGGATAGCGATGCTCGGCATCGAGCCACGGATCGGGCGTAAGTTGCTTGAATCCCAGTGAAACGCGCTGTTTCTCTTTGTCGTACTTCAGAACTTTGACTTGAATCTGATCACCGACATTGACCAGATCCTTCGGGTGAGTCAAACGTCCCCACGACATATCGGTAATATGCAACAGGCCGTCGAGGCCGCCGAGATCGACGAATGCGCCGTACTCGGTGAGATTCTTGACCACGCCGGTTAGCACTGATCCTTCTTCAAGGTGCTCCAGAGTCTTGGAGCGTTTTTCATTCTGCTCGCCTTCCAGTAGATCCTTGCGCGAGACGACGATGTTGCCGCGCTTCTTATTGAGTTTGATGACCGCGACTTCGATGGTCTGGCCCTTCATGCCGTCCAGATTGCGGATGGGCCGCAAGTCAACCTGCGATCCCGGCAGGAAAGCATGTGCGCCGAGAATGTCGACCGTTAGGCCGCCTTTGATGCGGTCGACCACGATCGCCTTGATTGGCTTCTTTTCGTTGTAGGCTTTTTCGATCTCTTCCCAGGCGTGAATGCGCTGGGCCTTCTGATGCGAAAGATTGATGTAGCCCTCTTCAGCCTCGCCCTTGTCGCGCATTACGTCGATTTCATCGCCGGGCTTGAACTTGGGATTGCCCTCATGGTCGAGCACTTCGGCCAGCGGCAGCATGCCTTCCGACTTGGCGCCAATATCGACCACCACGTGGGTCGCGGTCAGCTTCAGCACCGTGCCCTTGATTACACGATCCTCACTCACGGCCTCTTCGGCCTCCGTGGTGAAGTTCTCAAGGACAGAGGCGAAGTCTTCGCCCGGGGCGGATTTGTCATCCGTAGTAGAGGAAGACGCATGGGCGTCGGTGGCGGCGGCAGCCTGATTCTGCTCGGGCTGGTGCTGCTGCTCCGTCGTCGGTTCTGCAGTTGCAACGGAGGAGTTGGATTCGGAGTTGTGGGCGGTGGTCTCGTCGAACAAGGTTATGCCTCTCTGGTGACGGATGCGGGGCCTGCTCTGCGGACTGCTGGATGAGCCGTTTGGTTGTGGTGGGCCCACCCTGGCGGGTGAGCTTGAGACAATCCCAGCTGTCGGACGTTTTTACAGAGAACCCGCGTCCAATGGGAACTCTTCGACTATAGCAATCGCCCGCGAACAGTGTCAAACCAAAATCTGAGCTGTGTTACGGGAGTGTTTCAGCGTTACAGCTTCAGAACACGCCGCCCATCTGCTACTCTGCCGTGCTATGGATTACCTTTGGACCCCGTGGCGCTACGCCTATGTCTCCTCTTCACAAAGGAGCGGCGGGTGCATCTTTTGCGATGCGCCTAAGGAAAATGACGACGCCAAAATGCTCATCGTAGAGCGTGGCCAGCATTGCTTCGTCATCCTGAACGCGTTTCCCTATACTCCCGGCCACGTGATGGTCGTTCCCTACGCGCATGTGGATGAACTGCAGAAGCTTCCAGTGGAAGCTGCGCACGAAATGATGTCGCTTTCCCAACGCATGGAAACGCTGCTGCGCGAACTCTATAAGCCGGACGGGATCAATCTGGGTATGAATATCGGCAAGGCCGCGGGCGCGGGGATTGCGGGGCACATCCACATGCACGTGCTGCCGCGCTGGGTGGCGGATTCCAATTTCGTGTCGGTCATCGGAGAGACGAGAATCCTGCCGGAACTGCTGGAGGAGACGTGGAGCAGAATGCGGGCGGCCCTGCAGAAATGACGCTTCACCGCTAAGTTCGGAATGTTAGCGCAAAAACAATACCATGAATATCCCGCTGCTATCGCGGGATATTCATGGTACAAGAAATGCAAAACATTCCAATAGATGCTTACTCGGCGCCCACCAGTTGGACTAATGGCAGGACGTCGACATTCCTCGCCACCTTGTAAGCCTTGGTCCCAGGATATGCGACATAGAGATGATCTAACTTCAGATCGGCCAGCGCGATTCGCATAGATGGCGTAAGGGTGGGCGCGTCCGCCCGTTTGCACTCGACGCCGATGCGCCGCCCTTTTTTGAACAGCAGCAGATCCAACTCGGCGCGGTTGTAAGTCGCCCAGTAGTAAGCCTCGTCGGGCTGCATCGCCTTCAGGATTTCCTCCACCGCATAGCCCTCCCACGAGGCGCCGACTTTGGGGTGATACTCCAGGTCGCGCCGGTTCGTGATGCCCAGCAGTGCGTGCAGCAAGCCGGAATCGCGCACATACACTTTGGGAGCTTTCACCTGCCGCTTGCCCAGATTCTCGTACCACGGCTGCAGTCGCCGGACCATGAAGACGCCAGTGAGTAGATCGAGATAGTGGCGAACGGTGGACTCGTTGACGGCGAGTGCGCGAGCCAACTCCGCCGCATTCCAGGTCTGGCCATGGTAGTGAGCCAGCATGCTCCAAAAACGGCGAACGGCCAGCGCCGGAATCCGAACGCCCAGTTGCGGCAGATCGCGCTCGATAAACGTTTGTAGGAACTGATTGCGCCAGGAAAGCGAATCAGCCTCCAGTCGAGGTGTATAAGCCCGCGGAAATCCGCCGCGCAACCAGTGCCGCCCTTGTGCGGAGGCTCCCAGGTCAGCCAAGCGGAAGCCCTCCAGCGGCAAAGTCTCAAGGCGGCCAGCCAGTGTCTCGGAAGATTGCCGCAACAAATCGGGCGAGACGCTGCCCAGAATTAAGAATCGAGCGGGCAGCGGCCGGCGGTCGGCCAGTACGCGCAGCAGGGGAAAAAGCTCCGGGCGGCGCTGCACCTCATCGATAACTACGAGCTTCTTCAGCGGGCGCAGAGCGGTGTCGGGCTGATCGAGTCGCGCCAGGCTGGCGGGATCTTCCAGGTCGAAATAGTTCAGGGAAGCGGAGGGGACGAATTGCCGGGCGAGGGTGGTCTTGCCGCACTGCCGCGGCCCCAGCAAGGCCACGACGGGGCTTCGACGCAGAGCGTGGCGCACCAGTTCGATATCAAGTTTTCGCTCGATCACTCAATTATCGTACCATGAATATCCCGCGACAGCACCGGGATATTCATGGTACGGAGTGCGCCACTGTTTATCGTGCTCAGCGCGGAAGACTCCTGGAAGGAGCTCCGTGAGCGCCCTATCGAAGAAGATTTTCTAATTCCTTTTCGTCGATCACTGTTACGCCTAATTCCTTCGCCTTGTCGAGTTTTGAACCCGCATCCGTTCCCGCCACTACGTAATCCGTCTTCTTGCTGACCGACCCGGAAACTTTGCCGCCCGCATCTTCGATGATCTTCTTTGCTTCGTCCCGCGTGAGGTGCGCCAACGTGCCGGTAAGGACAAATGTCTTACCGGCGAGCTTCGTGCCGCGTTCTTTTTTCTTCCCCTTGAGAGTCAGCCCGGCCTCGCGCAGGCGATCCACCAGCTTGCAATTCGCCGGATTGCCAAAGAATTCGGCGATGCTCTCTGCGATTCGCGGCCCAACCTCGTTCACTTCCTGTAACTCTTCGACGCTCGCTTGTTCGAGTGCCTCCATCGATCCGAAGTGTTCGGCTAAGAACTGCGCCGTACGCTCGCCGACCATCCGAATGCCCAGACCGTAGATCACGCGTTCCAGCGGGAGTTTCTTCGAGGTCTCGATCTCATCGAGAATATTCTGCGCCGATTTGTCGGCGAAGCGTTCCAGGCTAAGCAGGTTTTTCTTGGTGAGGGCATAAATGTCGGCGACGTTCTTTACGAATCCACGGTCAATAAGTTGAGTGACCAGCGCATCGCCCATGCCGTCAATATTCATCACGCCGCGTGAGGCGAAATGCAGGATCGTGCCGAGGAGTTTTGCCGGGCAGTTGGCGTTGACGCAACGGTAGTCAACCTCGCCCTCGGTGCGAACCACTTTCGTTCCGCACACCGGACACTTCTCCGGCATTTGAAATGTCTTATGCCCGCGGGGGTGATCTTTGTCCTCGATCACCTTCGCAACTTTCGGAATTACGTCGCCGCCGCGTTCCACCTGCACCCAATCGCCGATCTTCACGCCCAGTCGCTCGATTTCGTCCATGTTGTGCAGAGTTGCATTACGCACCGTCGTCCCGCCGATCAGGACCGGTGCCAGCATGGCCACAGGCGTGAGCTTTCCGGTGCGTCCGACCTGCACTCGAATGTCTTCAAGTTTTGTGATGCCTGCACGCGCCGTGTACTTATAAGCAATGGCCCAACGGGGAGCCTTGCCGGTGAAACCGAGTTCATCCTGCAGCGCGGTGCGGTCGACTTTCACCACAATGCCGTCGATCTCATAAGGCAGCGAGTCGCGTTTTCCTTCCCACTCCTCGATGAACGCCCAGACCTCATCCATCGCGTGGACGAGTTTGTGATTCGGGTTCACTTTGAAGCCAGCGGCATCGAGGGCCACGAGCGTTTTCGAGTGCCGATCAAAATAGGTGCGGCCGTTGAGCAGGAGAATGTAGGGGAAGTAATCCATCCGGCGTTCGGCGGTGACATTCGGATCCAGTTGACGAACGGTGCCAGCGGTGAAATTGCGTGGATTGGCGAAGGTTGGCAAGCCGGCGCGTTCGCGCTCGTCGTTGATCTTCTTGAATGACGCGGTGGGCATCAGCAACTCGCCGCGCACTTCGAAGTCCGCCGGAATACCTGCCTTCTTCAGCCTCTCGGGTGAGATAGACAACGGAATGGAACGCACCGTGCGAACATTGAGAGTGACGTCTTCCCCGACCGATCCATCGCCGCGGGTCACGCCACGGACGAGCCGGCCATCTTCATAGATCAGGGCCAGCGACATGCCGTCGAGCTTGAGTTCGCAAACGTATTCCACGTCGCTGCGGCCGCTGAGTTCGTGCACACGGCGCTCCCAGTCGCGCAGTTCGTCCTCGTTGTAGGTGTTGTCGAGCGACAGCATGGGCGAGGAGTGCGCTACCTTGACGAATCCCTCGCGGGGCTTGCCGCCGACGCGCTGCGTTGGCGAATCCGGAGCGAGCAGTGACGGGTTCTCGGCTTCCAGGTCCTTCAACTGGCGCATCAGCTTGTCGAAATCGGCGTCGCTGATCTCCGGATTGTCGAGGACGTAGTACAGGTATTCGTGGTGGCGAATCTTCTCGCGCAGTGTTTCAATCTTTTTTTCAACGTCTTTGTTCGGGGCAGGCATCGGGAAAATTATAGTCGTCGGCTTGCGAGAATTCCCCGCTTGAAAGCGCTCTGGATTTATGCCAGATTGAATCCTTTGCCGAGACGATCAGAAAGCAGCGATCAGAGACCAATCATGACGAAATCTTCGATCTCTCCTAAAGCGGCGACCGCTAAAGCCGCGTTTACCGAGCAATTGCCAGCCGCCCTGCTCAACGCTTTCGACACTAACAACCGCATTAACCGTTACCTCATCGAAAATCTTCCCATCGAAGCCTGGAATGTCAAGGCCGCCGATGGCAAAGGGCGTACCATTGCCGCGATCGTGGCCCATATGCACAATGTGCGCGTCATGTGGCTGAAGGCTGCGAAGGCCGAGGAGATTCCCGCGCAACTCGATCGCGCGACGGTAACGCCGGCACAAGCGGTGCACGGACTCGAGAGCAGCCGCGAGGCGCTGAGTGCGCATCCGCCACGCCCTGGCCAGCAATGGCCGCATTAAGAATTTCCGACCCGACGTGGCCGGATTTCTCGGCTACCTGATCGCGCATGACGCCCACCATCGCGGTCAGATCGCGATGCTGGCCCGTCAGATCGGCCATCCTCTTCCGCAGAAAACCATGTTCGGAATGTGGGAGTGGGGTTCGCGCTGATCGCCGATCTTGGAAGATCGTTCCACTCAGGTACAATCCAGCTTCGACCACGCTATGCGGAAGGCGGCGCTGCTCTACAATCCGGATTCCGGCGGACGGAAGCAACGCCAGCGGGAATTGGAAGCCGCCCTGGCGGTGCTGAGAAGCGCGGGAGTCGAAGCCGATCTGCATCCCACCCATTCCCAGGATCACGCAGAAAACGAAACGCGCCGCGCGGTTGCATCCGGGTGCGACACGATTTTCGCCTGCGGGGGCGATGGAACCGTTCACAACATCGCTCAGGTGCTGGCCGGATCGCCGACTGCCCTGGCAATTTTGCCCATGGGAACGGCCAACGCCCTGGCCCACGACATTGGCCTTCCATTGAATGTGGTCGCCGCGGCAGAGTCCGCGCTACTGGCCGAGCCTCGACGCATCGCCCTCGGTTGCGTCGCGTTTGTCGATCTTGAGGGAAATCACGGCAAACGCTATTTCGTCGTCGCCGCCGGGATCGGCGTCGACGGCCACCTTTTTTACAAGCTCCACACTGGCGTCAAGCAGCGCATGGGCATGGCCGCCTACTATGCAAAAGCGTGGAATCTTTGGTTTACCTATTCAATGACCCGCTTCTCGGCAGAGTATATTGCCAACGGCAGCGATGTTCCTGCGCGAACTGAGGTCACCGAACTCATGGCCATTCGCATTCGCAACTTCGGCGGAGTAGTGCGGGAACTTGCTCCTGGAGCTTCGCTCGATCGCGATGACGTACGGCTCGTGTTCTGCCGTACAGCCAGCCGCTTGGCCTATCTCGCCTACGTCACCCGCGGACTGTTGCGGCTTCGCTGGAAAATTCCCGGCATTGACTTGGCCTATAGCAGGCAAGTGGCGTGTGATTACATACCCGCGTCAGTCTCTCAGACTCAGCCCAGGATTTACATTGAAGCCGACGGCGAACTGCTGGGTACGCTCCCCGTGGAAATCACAGTGGTCCCGAACGCGCTCACTCT
>Ga0302324_100019297_pt1 | contig 13398 bp, 10 predicted proteins | sample Palsa_T0_1_FD_201949 | JGI IMG/M metagenome (GOLD analysis project Ga0302324, IMG submission 201949) | Peat permafrost microbial communities from Stordalen Mire near Abisko, Sweden - Palsa_T0_1 | ecosystem: Environmental > Terrestrial > Soil > Palsa > Peat permafrost | place: Sweden: Abisko...
AAAGTACCACTTAGATGTGAAAACTATGTGAATATTCGATATCTAATGACTGACAGGTGACCGTCTGTCGGCACTGCAAATCAGACAAGAGCGGGGTCGGCGCCGATGGTTCCTTCCAGTTGCCGCAGGTATCCGGACGACGTAACTTCGTCCAGCCTCTTGCGGGCGCGTTCCGATTTCGATGCTTCGAGGTGCCGGGTCCACAGGGCTATGTCGTGTTTCTGCTTGGCCTCCAGGCGGTCCTTGTACCAGTCGCTTGCCAGCATGGTCTCTCTGCTGAACATGCCGCGAATGACCGGGTCTCCGATGCCGCGGCCTTCGCAGGTTCCGAAGGCCATGATGTGCAGCAGCGCCTTGATGGGAGGGCATGCATCTTCCACGCTGCCGTCCTCGAAATAGTTCAGCGCCACGGTGCGCTGGGCTTCGCAGATGGCGGTTACGCCTTCCACGAACACAGCCATGTCCTGGGTTTCGGGACGCAGCAGATCATCTGGAAAAACCGCGGCGGGCATCTCGAAGATGCGGCCCAGAAAACGGTCGACGAAAGCCGCGGTGATGCGGTATCCGAGCCGGCTGGCCAGTACCGTTTTGCCTTCATGTTCGAAGTCTTTGACCGGTTCGAGAAAGCCGTTATCGATGAGGAATTTCGGTTCGCGTTCGAAGACGCGCATGCGGCACCAGAGTTCGGGGACCAGCATGCTGTTGTCGTGATCGACACGATACTTGGGACCTACATAACCCGCAGCAGTGGTGAAGCCGCCGTATCCAGTGACGATGGCGGAGACCAGCGCGTTATTGATATCGATCACCGGAGACAGCGCGTTGAAAGGCCCTTTGGTTAAAGCCCCTTCGCTGCCGAAGCCCGTAGTGGAGGGCGACTTTCCGGTCAGGCTGCAGATGAAATCCATGAAAAGTTCGGGCAGTTCCTGATAGTGGATGGGGCCGTAGACTGTGAGCGGCGGCGTGCCCGCTTTGGAGTCGGAGGGGCTGTTGCGGCGTCCGGCGAGCACGGCGTTGACGGGGAAGTAAACAGGTTGATCCGCCGGGATTTCACGTGCGAGGCGCGTGCCGATCTCCCCCAGATATTTATCGCGCGGATGCGACAGATCCGGGCGCTTCTGCAGGTAGCGCGGATTTTTCGAAGGGCTCCCGTTCACCAGGCGGGGAAGCGCCGACGAAACGATATACGCGGTTTCGGGATCGGTAACGAAATTCCGGATTAAGTTCTTCATCGGCTCGGTGTACTGGTCGAACTCGACGACGCGGTCCACCATTTCCTGCGCCTGTTTCGCGTCGAGAGGTTCGAAGTTCGAGATGAAGGTTCCGGGCGATGCGAGATCGGCTTCGGCGTCCTTATCGAACCCGCGATGAATAGCATCGTCAGGGCGCTGGAACAGCAGTTGCTCGCAGTTGGTCACGAGTTTGACGCTTTTGTTGGTATAGCCCTGCTCCAGATGGCTGAGGCTTTCGGCGGGCAGGACGACTGACGCCGTGATATCGTCTTCCACCTGCACCTTGTCGGCGGGGTTGAAGTCGGGCCTTAACTTATAAATGCGCCAGGAGCCATTAGGGTCGTAGCCGACCCGCAGATAGTTGCCGACCAGCTTCTGGTTATCGAACTTCAACTCATGCCCGGCCAGGCCGTTGATCCGGTCGACGGTGAAATAGGGCTTCCAGTTGCCTTGCCACTCCGTGCGGTAATAACGTTTGACAGTGACCAGTAACTGCCGGATATCGGGCGATAAGGTGTTGACCCAGGCGTTATGCGCGTCGCTGTATTCCGGCGACGGCGTAAGTAGTTTAATCACGGACCCCAGCGAGCGCTCTGGACTCAGGATAGGCCGGGCCGCGCGCCGCTTATCGTGCGGAATTGTCGAGATATTCGAGAAGTCCATTTCCAGAATGCGCGCGACTTCGTCGATATCACGGTCGTAGTCGCTTACGAAGACGGGGCCTTTCAGGATAATGCTGCCCAACGACTTCGAAATCTCCGACTTACCGCCGCCGGAGACCGTGCTGGGTTTGTGGCACAGGATGCCGTCGGCGCGCGAAGCGATCAGTCTCCAGTCGGTTCCGCCGGGCTGTTTTTCGAGGCGGATTTTTGTGCCCCACGGTAGGACGTAAGTTTCGCCGGCGCGCAGCACCAGGCGGTGTTCCGCGCCGCTCGCCAGTTTCCACCGAACGCAACCCTGGCGCACCAGGAAATCCGCATTTTCGGGGACATAGAAGACTTCGGGATAGGTTCGATCAACCGCGTAGCGTTCGGGTTTCAGGTCGACCCGGCCGCCCAGATAGCGCATGGCGTCCTCATACACCACTGGCTTGGTGAGCACCGTGCGGCCGGCATAGAATTCGCGGCCCAGGACGTAGGCCGGAAAAGCAATGGCGCCACCCGCGTGCTCTTCTTCGCAAAGGCCGAACAGATTGGCGGCATAACTGATCTGCGTCTTGACTTCTTTCTTTCAATAACCGTAGTAATTATCCGCAATAATGGTGACAATGACGCCGCGTTTATCCCGGCAGGTCAGCTTAAAGGCCTCGCCATCGTTATAGAGCTCCTTCTCATCGCTCCAGCACATGCCGTCGCGGCGCTGCAGGGGCGTCGCCTGATCGAAATGGGGCAGTCCCAGCGTTTTCTTCCTGAGCCCGACAAGGTGAGGCGCAAGAATCACGCAGCCGGTGTGGCCCGACCAGGTTTCGATATCGAGAGCCGCGTCGTTCTCCGGCAGATAAGGATCTCCGGCATTGCCGAAAATGCCTTCGATGAAATCGAGATTGCTCACCAGACTGGCGGGGACGAAGAAGCGCGTTTCCATGCTCCTGGCGGGCTCAGAGCCCGTGGCGGGGCAGATCACCGGGCGCAACAGAAGCGTCACCCACAGGCGCACCTGCTCGGCCAATCCGGCCGTCAAAGGCAGGGCAAGGACATCGTCTGGCGGATGGAGCGCGGCATCCAGAAATGCGGCGAAGGCCTGTTTCGGGACCGTGATTTTGTCGGCAGGAACGGGCAGGCCGCCTTCCACGATGTGGAAGATGCCTTTGGTGGTGCGGCGATCGCTTTTGGGATTGTGCAGAACGCCCTGCGCCACCCGGTAAGACTTGAGATAGGGCGATGAATAGAAGTCCGCGCCGGCGGGCAGCGACATGGCACGGGCCAGTCCTTCGCGGTCGAGGACGAAACACGATGCGGGCAGACGGGGCGCGCCGGTGGGGGAAACATCCAGAAGATAGCCGTCCAGGAACTGCTGGATGCGGGCGTCGGCGGGGCAGAGGCGGTCGCCCAGCAGCAGATCTTTCTGGTGATAGTTGCGGAGAAGGGGTTCCGCTAATTCGAGAAAATAGCGCTCCGCCGTGAGTTGCGGGACGGGTTTTCCGAGCGCTGCCAGCTTCAGGCTGATGTAGCGCACCAGTTCGTCGTGCTGCGTGGCGGGAGGATTGGCTTCGATTCGTGCCGGGTTCTTCGCGGGGGTTGTAGCGGGTGATGCGGTGGCCATGAATCTAAAGCTAGCAGTTTGCCTCTAATGTGGGGCGGGCATTCTTGCCCGCGGACCGGCTTTCCAGCCGGTCCCGCGCCTGGAAAGGCGGCTGCGGCCACGATTGGCCGCCCCACTACGAATCAGATCTTCCCAACAGCACTTCGCAGTATTCGGCCGCGCCCGGATCGCTCTCAGCGGGCGCCCAGACGGCGAATTCCTTATCGGTGGCCGGCAGCCAGGGGCCCGGCTTTACTTCGAAACAGACCACGCGTTCCGTTCTTGGCAGGATCGTGTGCCACACGCCAGGTTGGATATCGACGCCCCATAGCCGGCCTTCCGACGAATCCGCTCCCAACCGATGGCGGGCCGTGATCGTGCCGTTGTCGTCGAAGAGGATGGCATCCGCGATCCCTTCGAGAATCAGGAACGATTCAGCCTTGGGAGGATCCAGATGGCGATGCGGCCGGACATAAGTACCACGCAGCAGAACATTCAGAAACCGGTGCGGATTTTCAAACGCGTCCCGATGGAAATTATGATTCATGCGAAGGCGCGGACTCGCTTGAGCGAGCGCCTCCACCGCGTCGAAGAGAGAACCGGTGATCAGTTGGGCATCGTTCATCGCAGCGTCGTTCATCGCAGCAGGGCCAACCCGTTGCCGGCCGCGATGATCTGTGCCGCTGCTTCCACCTGATCGGACGTGCCGCGCACCACTACGGCGGAGGGCGCGGTGGTGGAGAACACCCGCCGCACGTTCGCTTCGGTGCGAATGGCCGTAACGGCGGTCTGCAGTCCTTGCGGCGTGGCGTTTGCCACATAGAATATTCTCGTCACGTCGTCGCCGGTGGGGGTGTTGAAGACGTGGGTACCGGCCGCTTGCTGCCCCGGTTGCTGGTCCAGGTCCTGGATCAGCCACTCCGCCCGGGCGATATCGGAATCGTTGCCGCGCAGAACGAGCGCCCGCTGATTCGTATAGTTGAAGATTTTCTGAATTTCGCCGACGATGCGCAGCGTGCTGAGAATCTCCTGCATTCCACGCGCCGTCGTGACGTTTGTCAGGTAATTGACGCGCGCCAAAGCGCCGCTCTTAGGGTTAGCGTTAGTCAGCGTGTATTCCCGCGCGGTGGCATCGGGCTTCTGCTGCGAGGGCAGGTTCAATTGATCGACAATCCACTCGGAGAAGGCGACGGTGCCTTCGCCGCCACGTAGCACGATGGCCTGGCGCGATGTAAAATTGAAAACCTTCTGCAGATCGGCAACGGTTCGCAGGACAGTGAGCACTTCCTGCATTGGTTGCGCGTTGGGCACATTGGTCAGGAAGTTGACTCGAGCCACTTCGCCGTTGGCCATCGGGTATTCATGCAGGGCCGTTTCGCCGCCGGGACGGTCGAGTTCACCGAGCATCCATTGGGCAAGCGCGACCTTGTCGGCGGGTCCGTGAAAGGTGAGGGTCGCGAGAGAAGCGTCGATTGAAACCTGCGGAATATCGGCCACCGTCCGAAGGATCGTGGCGGCCTCCTGAAGGCTCTGTGGTGTTTGCGGACTGGTGAAATGAAAGGTTCCGTCCGCGCCCGTGGTCTGTGCGAATGCCGCGGTGGCAAGCAAGCACCCAACGAAGAATTTTGAAATCATAGGACCTACCTGCTGGTCATGACGCTTGTTGCGATACAGGCGTGCACTTACTTCTCCGCGGTACGCGGAATATGCAGCGACATCAGTACCAGAGGGCTCTTCACGTCGGTGAAAGCATGCGGCGTGTTCTCCGGCACGATAAAGAAATCGCCCTTCGCTACTGCCTGCGCGGTCCCGCCCGCGATCGCCGTTCCCTGCATCGTGCCCCCGGTGGTCAGCGTGCCCGCGCCGTCGATCACATAGAAAATTTCGGCTTCCTTTTCATGTACCGCGGCCGTTCCCGCGATGGCCCGGTATTCCAGGCTGACGCGATAAGGCGCCAGCAGCAGAATCGGTTGAGCGACCAGAGCCTGATCGGGCTTACGGATTTTCTTCGCATTGGCGATCATGTCCTGCACCTCCTTCGAGGAGGAGAATGTCTTGAGGCTTTGAGCCGAAGGCTGTTGAGCCCATGCGATTTCTGTAAAGGCTGCGGCAAGGATGAGCAATAGAGTGCGCATATCGTTCTGTATTATCCTACCGGGCCGTATTATCCTACCGGCCAAGGGCCGCCATCTTCTGGCGGATTCCGGCGGCCTCCGGCGAATCCGGGTGCTGTTGCAGAAACGAGCTCAGCGCCGCACGCGCTGCCGGCAGATCGCCACGCCTCTGGTAGATTTCAGCCAGTATCAGCTGGGGATGCGAGAAGTGCGCCGGGTCCAGCCGGACCGCGGTCTTCAGATATGTTTCCGCCTTATCCAGGTCGCCGGATTCGAAGTAAGAAATCCCAAGCTGTGAGTTGGCAAGCGCGTCATTCGGCCTTCGCTCTACAGCGCGCCGATTGTATTCAGTGGCCTGTTCGGGATGCCCCAGATTCAGCAGCACGCCGCCGAGATTGACCAGCGGTTCGAACGCTTCGGCGTCGGCTTCAAGCGCCCGCCGGAAGTTGGCTTCCGCGTCGCTGTAACGGCGTGTCTGATACGCGATTGTGCCCAGTTGATTCCAGGCCGCGGCGAAGCGGGGCGCAATCTCGACAGCCCGCTGCAGATGAGCGACGGCGCAATCGGACTGGCGGCGCGAAAGGCAGCGTTGCGCTTCGGCGTATTCCCGCAGCGCGCGCTCCGGAACTGAGAGTACAACGGCGGAGATGGTTGCCCCTGAGGTGCGCCTGCCATCGGATTCCAAGTGCGCCTGATCGACGCGCACGAGGACATCGACACGCCCTCGCGAATCCACCGTTCCGGGGCTCAGTTCGATGGTTTGCAGAACCTCGCCACGCGCCGCGGTCGAGACGCCGAGAGTGTACGCGCCGCCCGGCAGTTTGCGGAAGCGGAAACGGCCGTCCGTCCCGCTTACTGTTGAGTTTTCAAAAGGTGCGGTTGCCCCGTGAAGGAACACGGGAAGTGCTGCGGGCGGTTCGATGCGCCCCGTCAGTTCGTAGCCCTGACAGTTGAGCACCAGTACCGCTACCAGCCACGCGCGCCGCATACTATATACTCCCGTATAACGAAACGTTCTGGCCCATTCTAGCGATCAATCAGTGATGTCGCGTTTTTGACGGAACAACTACCGTGGATAGCATGCACTTCGGTTTTAGCGTCCGTCCGTCTCAATCGGCGGCTAACCCGCATGAGGTTGGTTTACAATCAAGAGCCGACATTGTGACCAAAACGAAGGCGTTAACTCGAACTAAGCAAGATCCTCAACGGCGAAGTCTATGAGAATTGGCTTGTCACTCTCGGGAGGGGGCTTCCGGGCCACCTTCTTTCACCTCGGCGTAATACGCTTCCTTCAAGAATGCGGCCGATTGAAGGACGTGACACACATCTGCTCAGTCTCCGGAGGCAGCATTGTAGGGGCGCATTTAGCACAAAATTGGCATCGATACACCAGGAATCTGAGTGGATTCGACGAGGCTGCGGACGAAATCATGCGTTTCGGACAACTGGACCTTCGTGGCAGAGTAGTCAGGAGGTGGTTGCTTTCGTACCTGATCCCGCCTCTTCGATTCCTGCCAGCCCACTGGTGGGAACGCACTGCATTGTTGCAGCGATTTTACGACACGCACCTTTATCGGAAAGCGACACTAAATGCGCTTGATGCGCTCGACGGCGGGACTCGCCCGCCCGAACTCCATCTTTTGGCGACAAGCCTTACGACGGGGAACATGTGTTCCTTCACGAAAGACGGGTTTTGGACAGATGACGAAACAAATATCAAATTTATTAGAGCGGGGATTCTACGTCTCTCGCTAGCGGTTGCGGCGTCGTCCGCTTTTCCGCCGCTCTTCCCGCCCGTGCGACTCACTAGACATATGCTGGGCGCGAGTACCTCTGAGATGCCCTATGATCCTGAGTATTTAGCGGACGGTGGCATCTACGACAATTTGGGTCTGCACAAATTCCACAGACTGAATCAGCAGAACCCGTTAAATATCGATCTGCTTATTGTAAGTGACGCTGGCGGAGAGTTCGATTGGGAGACACGAAAGCGTTTTGCGTCAATTTTTTCACGCTCAGTCCGGTCGGCAGACATCCTAATGAAACGAAATGCCGAGCTTCAATTGGGCAGGGTTCCGCTGCCAGTCGACATTCCTGCCAGTCGTATTATCACCTGTGGCATCCGAGCCGTTGTCGCAACGCGCGATTACCCCGCTGCGCTGAACGAGGATTTGCAACAAAAAATCAAACGAATAAGAACCGACTTAGACCGGTTCTCGCTGCTCGAATTGTCATCGCTTCAGTCGCACGGTTTTGGGGTCGCCCGTGCATGTCTTCAGGCTGCTCTCACCGATTCGCACAACTCACAGGCGGACATGTCTTATGGTGGAAAGTCTTGGACTTCAGGGCACCTGCAGAAGCAAGAACCGATTGAGCAGCTCGCCAAAGTTCTGGAATTGTCGCGTCATAGGGCCTTGGGCATTTGGAATCTGAGAGACTGGGCGACCTGGGTAATGCTTAGCTTGGCGGCTCTAGTCACGATCATGGCTTGTATTTCGATCATCTTGGTTGCGAGGATATCTTCACCGGCCATTGCACACAGCTATTACGTCACCGATCGCGAGTCGGGGCCGGGTCGGGTACTAGACTTCAGAAACAGGCCGGGCGAGACTCTCCATTTCGGCGATACGACTGTAGGATTTCCCAAAGGAGATTCAAGCTTCCAGCCAGCGGTACTGCGCCTGCGGTCGATGAACGAGGCTGAATTCTACTCAAACCTCGCCGGGACGTTGGCGACAACCGAACAAGGATCGGTAACCCTCTTACTGCATGGTTTCAGCACGACGCTTCAGAAGGAGGTTGAAGAGGATTCCGTCATCGCCTACGACTTAAGAGTGCGTAGCACGCTAATAGATTTCAGCTGGCCTTCTGGAAACAATGACTACAGGATGGCTGAGGCAAATTCCGAATGGAGCGAAGGCCATCTGGTGGCATTTCTCAGTCGGCTGGTTGACCAATCGGGTGTGAGACGAATCGACGTTGTGGCGGAGGATTTGGGCGCACGAATCATGGTTAACGCACTGGCGCGGATCGTCTCCCACGATTCCGATATCCACCATCGCGTTAACGAGATGGTTTTGGTGAATCCCGACATTGATGCCAGTGCTTTCGCCTCACTTGAGTCACAAATCGCTAATACCGTAGGCCGTGTAACCATCTACCGTCATAGTAATTCGTTCGAACTTGCCCCTCTCGCCAGATTAATAAGGATCCGAGAATTGGAGATCCTGATTTCTATTTTCTTCCAAGGTCCGCCAATACCGAGATCGTCGACGTGTTGGATCCCAGCATTGCAGCAAAGCCGGTCTCGATGCTAAATGGCGCTCCCCTAGCGGATCTTTATTCTGTACTTGCTGATACTCCCGTTGTGCAGCGAACACAAATTAAACTGACGGGTCCGGGTACATATACGTGGCGCCCGCTGACTAAATAGATGTTTTCACTACAGTTCGGCGTGAGGCACGCCGAATTGCAGTCCATTATATGTGCTCTTGGCTACGCCAGAAAGCACTGGAACGGCGCTCGGCACCTTGCGGGCGCCACCGACCTGGACGCTGTTTCAATTCCACCCCACAACAAGGAGTGGCGCGCTGGCATTAGATATGCTGTCAATCGAGTTATGATCGTATATTTATTGAAGCTGGCCGCCTCTCAAAGCTCTACCCTGCCGTCGGCCTTCTGGCCGGTGCTGTCTGGGATGAATCCCGGAGCTTTGCCCCACGGAGCCTCGATCATGATTCACGTTCACCGCGCCGGAGGTAATCGTCGTCCTTCGTCAGCCAGTCGGTTCTGATCGGCGAAAAGACATCCAGGTCGAGCGTATCTTCCAACGCAATGGCGCGGTGTGGAACGTTCGAGGGTATGTGCAGCACTTCGCCCTCATGCACTACCACTTCCCTTCCCTGCAGTTCGAACTTAAGCGCCCCTTTCAGGATGTAAGTAATCTGTTCGCTCTCATGGTGATGCAGCGGCACCACCGCGTCCTTCTTGAGAAATACCTGCGCCACCATGGCTTTCTCCCCCGTAAAGACTCTTCGCGAAATCACGTCGCTCATCGTTTCCAGAGGTACCGCTTCCCACGTGCTATGTCTGAATTCCATATAGGCCTATATTAGAGCCAGTGAAACCACTCGGAATAGTAGCCGACGAAATCGACCGCGACTTCGCCCAGGCCGTCGCCACCGGAACCGCGCTCGGTCTGCGCCGTTATGAAATCCGCTTCCTCACCACCGGCCGGTTTCCCTTGTGCGACGCCGCCGAACTGCGCGAAGTGGAGCGGATCGCGGCGCATGAAGACGTCGAAATCACCGCTCTTTCGCCGGGACTTTTCAAAACAACCGATGCGCCCGAAGCCTTCCATCGCGACCTGCATGAAATCTATCCGCTTGCCGCCGAATGGGCGCATCGCTGGAGGCTGCCCGGTCTGATTGTCTTCGGCTTCCACAAGCCCGGCGCCACGGAAGAAAACGCCGCTGTACTGCCCCCCGAGCCTGTTCCCAACCAGATCGTCGACTGGCTGGCCGAAGCAGGCGAGCGGGCCGCGGCCGACGGTCTGGTCCTCATGATCGAGCCCGAACCCATCTGTTGGGCCGACACGTCCAACGGCACGGCGGCGCTGATCGAGCGCGCGGGCCATGCCGGACTGCGCATCAACTACGATCCCGGTAATGTCGCGTGGCTTCGCCAACTCGACCCCATCGATGAGTTCCCGGCAGCCGCTCCCTGGATCGCCAATGTCCACGTGAAAGACTTGCTCCCGATGGTGCAAGGCGCGGCGCGCCCCCGGTTCGTACCTGCGGGTGAAGGCATGATCGATTACCGCGCGCATTTCGACGCCCTCCGGCGCGCGGGTTATCATGGTCCGATCTCGCTCGAACCGCACATGGACGGGCGTCCGGAAACCATTCGCCGCTGCAAAGGAGCATTTGAAAAGGCATATGAAACTCACTCGTAGAAAAGCTCTGGAAATGCTGGCAACCACTGCCGCGACGACGGCCGCAGCCACCGCCGTTTCGGAGATGGCCGAGCAGTCCGCAATCGCGCAGCAGGCGGCGAGCGGGCCCGTAACCCTGAACTGGCTGGGGAACGAAGCGCCCCAACTGCCCGTGGGCGTGACCTGGGGCGTTCCGTTTGCGCGCGGGACCGTTGCCAAAAATCAGACCTTCACTCTCGCCTCAGCCGAGGGCAAAGCACTGCCGCTGCAGAGCTGGCCCCTCGCTTACTGGCCCGATGGATCGATGAAATTCATCGGCTTTGCCACGGTAGCGGGCGCGAATACCGCGGGCGCGTTCCGTCTGGCTCCCGGTGCGGCCACCGGTTCCGGGACGCCAACGCTAAAGGTCATTCAAAGCGCCAACGCGATCGAGATCGACACGGGCGCCATCCAGTGTACGATCCCGAAATCCGGCCCGGATTTCCTGGGCTCTCTCAGACTCGAAGGCCGCGAAGTGGCGCGCGGCGGACGTCTCTTCTGCACGCTGGAGAACCGCGCCGCACCCAACACGATCACCTTCGACGATTACCTGAGCGATCTGAAAACGGTGACGCTGGAGCAGTCCGGCCCGGTGCGCGCGGTCGTCAAAGCAGAAGGGTTCCACAAGGCGGCCAAAGGCGATCGCGAGTGGCTTCCCTTCACCGTGCGGCTCTACTTTTATGCTGGGCAGGAGAAGGTGCGACTCGTCCACACCGTCGTGTTCGACGGCGATCAGGAGAAGGACTTCATCAAGGCGCTGGGCATCGCGTTCCAGGTTCCCATGCGCGAACAGATGCACAATCGCCACGTCAAATTCTCTGGCGATGAGACAGGCGTCTGGGCCGAACCTCTGCAGCCCGCCACCGGCCGGCGTCCTCTGGCCTTGCCGGGAGGCGGTCGTAGCAACGCGTTCGCCGATCAACTGGCGGGCAAGCGCCTTCCGAACAAAGAAGCATTCAACGCGGCCGGGCAAAAGCTTCTGACGGACTGGGCCGTCTGGGATTCCTACAAGCTCGCCCAAACCTCCGCCGACGGCTTCGCGATCCAGAAGCGCACCAATCCGCAAAGCTGCTGGCTCGACGCCGCCTGGGGACGCCGCTGCTCCGGCCTGGTCTTCGCCGGCGATGTGTCGGGCGGCCTCGCCGTCGGGCTGAAGAACATGTGGCAGTCGCATCCGGCATCGCTCGAAGTTCGCAATGCCACCCAGCCTGCCGCAGACATTCGCGTCTGGCTCTGGTCGCCCGATGCGCCCGCCATGGACTTGCGCCACTACGACACCAAAGCGCACGATCTCGATTCCAGCTACGAAGACGTGCAGGAGGGCTTCAGCACGCCGCATGGCGTGGCGCGCACCAGTGAACTGACGCTCTTCCCGACGCCTGCCGTCCCCAGCAATGAAGACACCGCTGCGCTGGTGAAGATCAGCCAGCAGCCGCCGCTTCTGGTGGCATCGCCGCAATATATCCATTCCGCGAAAGTCTTCGGCATCTGGAGCCTCCCCGACCGTTCCACGCCCGCCCGCACGGCCATCGAAGACCATCTCGACGCCGCCTTCGCGCTCTACCACAAAGAGGTCGATCAGCGGCACTGGTACGGCTTCTGGAACTACGGCGATGTGATGCATCAGCACGATGGGCCGCGGCATGCTTGGCGTTACGATGTGGGCGGATTTGCCTGGGATAACACGGAACTCGGCACCGACGTTTGGCTCTGGTACAACTTCCTGCGCACGGGCCGCGCCGACGCCTTTCGTATGGCCGAAGCCATCACCCGTCACACCAGCGAAGTGGATGTTTATCATCTGGGGAGGTTCGCCGGCCTCGGCTCGCGCCACAACGTGCGCCACTGGGGGGATGGCGCCAAAGAGTCGCGCATCAGTCAGGCTGCATACCGACGCTTCTATTACTACCTGACAGGCGATGAGCGCACCGGCGACCTGATGCGCGCGGTCGTCGATATCGATTACAAGCTGCTGGAGATCGATCCCATGCGTCTGGCCTCGCCGCAGACGACGCCAATCCCGTATCCGGCCCGTGTACGCGGCGGTCCCGACTGGCTGGCCTTTGTGGGCAACTGGATGACCGAATGGGAGCGTACCGGCGACACGAAATTTCGTGACAAGATCGTCGCGGGAATGGATTCCATCGCCGGTATGCCTTACGGCTTCCTCTCCGGTCCCAATCAGCTTTACGGCTACGATCCGAAGACCGGCAGGATGGGCGCGATTGTGCCGGATGGCTTTGGCGCTTATAACCTGACTACGATCATGGGCGGCGCGGAAGTGGTCTTTGAGCTGAACGAACTGATCGATCATCCCGGCTGGCGCAAGGCGTGGCGAGAGTATGGCCTGCTGGTGCGAGCACCGAAGGAAATCGTCGCGAAAGATCGTGCGGGCGCGGGTGGCACGGAAGGCGCCGACGGCCAGTATGCGCAATATGGGCGCCTCGCGGCCTATGCTTATCGCGATACGAAGAACCCGGCGCTGGCGAAGAAAGCGTGGAGTCTGGTGCGTGTCCCAACTTATGCGGCGACGCATTTCGACCCGCCCGCGGTGCTGCATCCGCTGGACGAAATTCCAGGCCTTTCCACCAACAGTGTGTCGCAGGGTTGCCTTGAAGCCATCGAGGTGCTGGAAATGTGTGGAGATCCTGTATGAAGCGTTTTGCCGTTCTGATTGCTGTTGTGGTTTGCGCGTTCGGGGGCGTTTCCACGCCGCCGCCCCACGACGATGTGACTACCAAAAGATCGAGAGGCTTCACATTGAATCGCCTCGCGAACTCTTCAAGAGGAACGCATTTTCTGTTTTCAGCAAAGACATCCCGGACTGAAGGCGAGTCGC
>Ga0302324_100019298_pt1 | contig 13397 bp, 10 predicted proteins | sample Palsa_T0_1_FD_201949 | JGI IMG/M metagenome (GOLD analysis project Ga0302324, IMG submission 201949) | Peat permafrost microbial communities from Stordalen Mire near Abisko, Sweden - Palsa_T0_1 | ecosystem: Environmental > Terrestrial > Soil > Palsa > Peat permafrost | place: Sweden: Abisko...
GACCGGACGCATCCGTGTCGTACCAACCGGCGTAAAGCGCGATCTGGCTCATCGGGAAGGCGGCCGGGAAGGTCTCCGGCTTGTCATCCACCACCGTTTCAAATCCAAAACGGCGGGTGACCTCCGAGGCGCCCCTGATCCAGTCATCGCCTTTTTTGTAGGCGCCGTTGGTCAGGCCGCGGAGGTCAAAATAGGCGCGGCCCCAAAGCCCGTTGGTTTCCGCTTGCAGCGCCTTGTCCACCAGCGCGCGGGCCAGGGCCGCTGTGGGACCGTCTAAACGCGCCACCATCAGCAAGCCGTTGGTCGGATCAAGCGAGTAGGCGTAACGGCTGGTAAAGAGGCGATTGACCTGCGGCCCAGCCAGCGGCAGGCTGGAGTTTTGGACGGGCAAAGTGGAAAGTTCGGAGTCCACCGCCGCGCCATTGCGCCGCAATGGCTCTCGGACCATTTCCGAGCCGGGATCGGGCAACAAGGGGTCTTCGGCAATGCGCAACGGCACGCCGTAGCACAGCACGGCGTAGCGGATTTTGGCGGCGATGGGCTTGAGGTCCTTTTGCCCGTTGGCGAGCGCCAAGGGTGAATAGATGAAGAGCTTGTTTTGCTGGAGAAAGCGCAGCAACGGCTGCTGCAGTTGCTCGTGATATTCCGCGCGCGACATCGTCTCACCGGTGGGAAGGTCCAGGCCGAGGATCTGGCCGTGGGGAACATTGCGCCGGGCCGCGTAATGGCTGGCCAGGTCTTTGGATTCCCGCATCCGCGCATTGTAAACCACGACGACGGGCGGTTCCGGCTCCGCGCCGCGCAGCGCGTCCACGAGCGCGGTGACGCCCAACATCCCGGCCAAGAAAGTCCGCAATGAGGGTAGGGCGGCGCAGACCGCGCAATGCGGTCCAACTCTTGTGTTGTTCCGTCTGCTGCGCCGCCCAAATATTAGGGCGAAGCGGCAGCTTCGCCCTACCAAACCATGAAATATCCGGGTCAGGAACATGCCATTGTTCAGGCTAAATCGATGCGCAAACCGTCGAAAGCAAATTCGACGCGCGAGGGCAATTCGGCCTGGGCTGCATCGTGATCGAAGTCATGGGTCAGATGGGTGAAGCAGGTTCGCTCGGCCCCAATCCGGCGCGCCGCCGTCAAGGCCTCATCCAGGCACATGTGAGTCGCGTGCGGCGCCCGGCGCAGGGCGTCCAGCACGGCGACCTCGACCCCGCGCACTTCTCGGAGCGCCGCCGGGGGCACTTCCTTGCAATCGCTCAGGTAAGCCAGCCGCTTTTTGCCGTCCTGGCAAAACAAGAAGCCGGTGGTGGTGACGGCTCCGTGCGGCAGGTCCATCGGAGTGATTTCCAAATCGCCCAGCACAAAGGGGCCGTCCAGGATGTGCGGTTCGGGCTTGAAATAGCCTTTGGGGATGGTGGTGGCGTTGAAGGCGTAATCAAAAACGCGGCGCAGACTGGTCATGGTCGGCGCGCTGGCATAAAGCGGCAGGGCCGTGCCGCCGCGCAAGTCGCAGAAGCGCCGGCAATCGTCCAGGCCCATGATGTGGTCGGCGTGCGCGTGGGTAAAGAGCACGGCATCGAGCCAGCGGATGTTTTCCCGCAGGATTTGCAATCGGAATTCGGGCGTGGTGTCCACCACCAATTTGACCTGGTCGGTCGCGACATAAATGGAAGGGCGTGTGCGGTGGTTCTTGGGATTGGCCAGAAACGCGGCCGGGTAATCCTGGCCAATCATCGGCACGCCTTGGGAGGTGCCGGAGCCGAGAAAAACGAAGCAAAAAGACATGGGCGAAATTTACCCGGCAGACGGCGGCTGGCCAGCGGAAAGCAACTTTTCTCTGGTGTCGGGCGGGGCGGCGGGCCATAGTGAAGCACTATGACAAAAGCTGTTGATGCGCCTGCGCGCCTGACTCGCCGTAGTTTTCTCAAAGTGACCGGTGCGGCCGGCGCCGCCCTGGCATTCCCCACCTTCATTCCCGCCTCGGCGTTGGGCCGGGACGGCCGGCCTCCCCCTTCCGAACGTGTCACCATGGGTGTCGTCGGCTGGGGCATGCAGGCGCCCGGCAACACCGATGAGTTTATGAAGCTCAACGATGTGCAGGTCGTCGCCTCCTGCAACATCGACAAGGAGCACCTCAAAAAGTCGGTGGAAAAGATCAATGGATTCTACAAAAAGAAAGTGGTCAAGACTTACCACGATTACCGGAAAATGATGGCGCGGCACGACATCGACACGGTGATGATCGCGGTGCCGGATCACTGGCACGAACTGATCTCGGTCGAAGCCGCGCGGCACGGCAAGGATATTTACGGGGAAAAACCGCTGGCCAAAACCATTGGCGAACAGCAGCGCATCGTGCAGGCGGTGCAGGAGCATGGACGCATCTGGCAGACCGGTTCGTGGCAGCGTTCCAGCGGCAGTTTTCACAAGGCGGCGGAAATTGTGCGCAACGGGATGATCGGCAAAATCAGCCGCGTGGAGGTGGGGCTGCCGGACGGGCACACCGACTTCGCCGGCACGGCCAAATTCACGCAGATCACCCGGCCGCCGCCCGAGCTGGATTACGACCGCTGGATCGGGCCCTCCCGCATGGAGGATTACATCAAGGCCCGAGTCCACATGAATTGGCGCTGGAATTACGACACCGGCGGGGGCCAACTCATGGATTGGGTCGGCCATCACCTGGACATCGCCCATTGGGGGCTGGGCTTCGACCTGAGCGGCCCCTACGAGGTGGAGGGGCACGGGCAGTTTCCGGCGCCGGAGGCGATGTGGAACACCGCGACTGAATTTCGTGTCGAGATGAAATATCCGGACGGCATCCGCGTCACGCTGGCCGGCGGGGACGACGACATCAAGCACGGCGTCAAGTGGATCGGCTCGGACGGCTGGGTCTATGTGGACCGCGGCAAATTCGACGCCTCCAACGAGGATTGGATGGACATCAAGGAACTGCCGGACGACCAGGCCAAGATCAAACTGTACCGCTCCAGCAATCATCAGCGCAATTTTATTGACTGTGTGAAATCGCGCCAGCCGACCATCACCCCGGCCGAAGTGGCCCATCATTCGGCCACGCCCGGCCATCTGGGTTTTATCTCCATGATGGTGGGGCGCAAATTGAAGTGGGACGTGGCGACGGAAACGATTCTGGACGACCCCACCGCCACCCGGATGATGTCGCGCATGTTTCGTTCGCCTTACCAGAAATGGTGAGGAGGATCACGAAGAAGTTCAAAGTTCAAGGTTCAAAGTTCATCATCTTCTGGAGGAAGCCGAAAACTTCGGTCGAATCCAGTTCCGGGGGCAGGGAAGGGTGCGGGCCTTCGCAGAGGAGAACGGGCTGGTCCTCCGGCCGGAGCGCGCGCAGGCCATGCGAACCTTTGACCAGGTTGGCGTCAAGAGGAATGACATCCATAAGCATGCGGAAGCCGAGTTTTTTCTGCAGCAGCCGCCGAAGAATTTTGCCCTGGATCAGGGGAATGTTCGGGTCCAGAAACAATTCGACCGGGTCGTAACCGGGCTTGCGATGAATGTCCACGCAACGGGCAAAATCGGGCGCGAGCGCGTCGTCCGTCCAGTAATAGTAGGTGAACCAGGCGCGTTCGGAGGCGACGGCGATCAAATCGCCCGCGCGCGGATGGTCCAGGCCGAGTTCGGCTTTTTCGCGCGCGCCCAGGACGGATTCCACGCCGTGTTGGCGGGCCAGGAGATCCCGCGCGCGGGATTGGAGGGAAGGGTCGTTGAGGTAGATGTGCGCGATTTGATGGTCCGCGACGGCGAAGACTTTGCTGGCGCCGCAATCCAGCAATTCCAAACCCAATTCTTCCTTGATGGCGACCCAGCCCTCGCGGCGGAAAACACGGTTCAAATGGACGGGCGTATCGACGGCGCTAATCCCATATTCGGAGAGCAAAACGACGCGCACGCCGCGCGAGCGGAAGAAAGCGATGAGATCACCCACGATGGCGTCGATGCGGCGCAGATCCGCGGGGATGCCCGCGCCCGCCGGCCCGTGCCGTTGCAAATTGTAGTCAAGATGAGGAAGATAGACCAGGTGGAGCGTGGGCGAGTATTTGTGTTCGATCCAGCGGGCCGCCTCGGCGATCCAGCGCGAGGCGGCGTCGGCTCCGCCGTGCGGCCCCGTCACGCCTGCGGCCGGTCCCCAAAAGGCCGGGAAGGGAAATTCGCCCAGGTCCTGCTTGATTTCCGGGCGGATGGAGGGCGGCCAGGAATAGATGTCGAAAACTTTCCGGCCGTCGGCGGGATAGGCCGGGCGCGGGGTAATGGAGAAATCGGCGGTGGAATACATGTTGAACCACCAGAACAATTGGGCGCAGGTGAAGGCGGGGTCGCGCGCGCGCAGTTCATCCCAGATTTTAGGCCCGGCCACCAGGTGATTGGACTGCTTCCAGAAATGGACCTCGGCCAGGGCGCGGTCGTACCAGCCGTTGCCGACGATGCCGTGGCGGCTGGGAGGGGTTCCAGTCAAGTAGTTTGATTGGGCGGTGCAGGTCAGTGCGGGAAAGGCGGAGCGCAGGCGGGTCAGCGCGCCCTGGTCGCGGAAGCGCGCAATGTTCGGCATGTCCGGGCCGATCAGCGAGCCGGTCAGTCCGACGACATTGATGACAGCCATGCGGGTCAGCACGGCGCCATTATCTCTCTTGCCGGTGGTGAAGCCATCTTTTTTGGACGGCGGCTCAAGCGTTCGACGACGAAGAGAGCTTGATCAAGAGAAGCAACCCATGAAAACATGGAGGTCATGGTGAGAGTCCTTTTGAAAGGTTGGCGTTGCCTCCGCCGTAACGATGCAATTGGATTTGGAAGCGCAACCGTCCCGGTCGCCTTGGCTGGCGTCCCGCCAGCCAACCCTTCGTCCCCGAGTGAGTCACCGTTTGGCGCTCTTTTCCGCCGCAGTGATGTTTTCGGCGAGACGCCGAAAACGGCGGTCGAGACGACCTCGCTCCCCAAAGCAACTGCGTCGTTATACCTCAGCGTCGCGTTGCTGGCGGTGGCTCCAGGCAACGGATGCGCCGCCGGTGATCTCGCCAAGAACGGCTCCCCTCCGGCTAGGGATGGTTCTGAGGCAAAGATGACTGTGCCGGTGACGGAGGTGAAGACATTGCAGCCTACATTTCAATGGGCGCCCCCGAAGGAAGCCGGCGTTTCATATGATTTGATCATTTGTGCGGGGGTTATGGAACCCCACGGATTCTGGGTCCCTGGCGAGACAGCCTACTATCGTGGGGGCCTTACCACGACGACGCACACCATTGACCGGGCGCTGTTGCCGAATAAGGTGTACGTCTGGTCCGTGCGCAGCCGGACGGCAAGCAGAATTTCCAAGTGGGCGGCCTACAGTGACAAGAATCCAAGTCTCTTCAAGAAGGGGAAGCACCAATACAACGTCCTATGCGCGTTCAAGACACCGGTGAAATAGAACTTATCAGTCGGAGCATTCACGGATTGTTTTGCGTGAGGAAAAAAAGTCCCGCGTAAACCTTGGGGTCGATCAAGACACCGGTTTTCGCTTTGGTCTCCAGCCACGCCGCCACCTCCGCCAGCGGAACTTCGTGCAGGACGATGTCCTCGTGCGCCACGCCGCCGCCTTTGCCGGCGCGATGCAACCCCGAAGCGCGAAATAACGTCACGCGTTCGGAAGTCAAGCCGCTGCAGGCGGCGCCGGTCATGACCATTTCGAGGCGCTCGGCCGCATAGCCTGTTTCCTCCAAGAGCTCGCGCCGGGCCGCTTCGGCTTGAGATTCATGCGAGCGGCCCGGTTCGTCCCCAATGATTCCGGCTGGGAGCTCAATGGTGCGGGCGTGGACCGGGATGCGATATTGCTCCACCAGCAAAATGTTTTGTTCCACTGTCACAGCCAGAATGATGGCGGCGCCGGTGGCGTTGACGCGGTCCACGTATTCCCAGCGGCCTTCCTTGATCAGAGCCAGGAACTTGCCGGTATGCAGGGTGGTCTGAGTGTCTTGATTCATTTGTTCTTCAAAATAACAGAGCTTTGCACAGTGGCGATGCCGGCGCGATTCATTTCGGCGATGGCATTCCGCACATCGTTGGGCTGGAGATTGACGCCGCGGCTGGCGTCCTCGATGAAATGGGTTTTGAAGCCCGTTTGCGCGGCGTCCAGCGCCGTGAATTTGACACAGTAGTCTGTCGCCAGGCCGCACACAAAAACTTCCGTGACACCCCTGGCTAGGAGCCATTCGCCCAGGCCGGTGGATTTGCGATGGCCGTTGTCGAAGAAACCGCTGTAGCTATCAATTCCCGCGTCGGTGCCTTTGGGAAAGATTTTGGCGATGCGCTCCCGCTGCAACTGGGGCGCCAGTTCCGCGCCGGCGGTGCCTTGCACACAATGCACCGGCCAGAGCGTTTGTGACAGGCCGTGGAGGTCAATGATCTCAAAGACGTTTCTCCCCAGATGATTGGCGGCGAAACTGCCGTGATGGGCCGGATGCCAATCCTGCGTGGCCACGACCAGCGGGAACGCGGCTTGCAGCCGGTTGGCGACGGGAATGACCGTATGGCCACCCGGCACAAGCAGCGCACCGCCGGGCAGGAAATCGTTTTGAATATCAACGAGCACCAGGACAATCATAAAAACATTCTTTGCTTGCCTTCAAGTCCGCGCGCCGCTCATTCTGGCCGCCAGCCAACGGCAAAGAAGTAAAATGTTTATGAATAGCCAACTTGCCACTTTCCATAACGGATGCAGGACCTGCGCGCGAGCCGAGCCGAAACCTGGGAGAAAACCGGGTTTGGCTGTAGCGCGGCTGCTTTGGGCTGCAGCTCTCCTGCTGCCGGCACTTGGCGCCGAGGCACGCGTGGTCTTAACCAGTCTCCATTCATTCCAGGTTTCCACCAACGGGTTGGATCCCCTGGCGACCTTGGTGCAGGGCAAGGACGGCAATTTGTATGGCACGACTGAAGTCGGCGGCAGCAACGGTGGCTATGGCACGGTGTTCAAAATCAGCGCCGGCGGGGCGCTGACCAGTTTGTATTCCTTCACCGGGGGCATTGATGGCGCGCAGCCCCAAGCCGGACTGGTCGAGGGCAGCGACGGCAATTTATATGGAACGACTACCTTGGGCGGCACGAACGATTTTGGCACCGTGTTCAAAATCAGCACCGATGGGGTGCTGACCAGTCTGTATTCTTTCACCGGCGGCAATGATGGCGCGGAGCCCGAAGCCGGGCTGGTGCAGGGCGCCGACGGCTACTTGTATGGCACGACAGGATTTGGCGGCACGAACGATTCCGGCACTATTTTCCAAATCAGCACCGATGGGGCGCTGACCAGTTGGTATTCCTTCAGCGGCGGCAACGACGGCGGGCAGCCGAGTGCCGGGGTGGTGCAGGGCAGCGATGGCTTCTTCTATGGCACGACTGAAGACGGCGGCGCGAATGACGATGGCACGGTATTCCAAATCATGGGTAACGGGGCGCTGACGACCATTTATTCTTTCGGCATGATTACCAATGCCGACGGCATCGCGCTGGACGGCGCCTATTCCGAAGCCGGCCTGGTGCTGGGCAGCGGCGGCTTTTTCTACGGCACGACTTCCGCAGGCGGCACGAACGACTCCGGGACGGTGTTCAAAATCACCACTGGAGGGTCCCTGACCACTTTGTATTCCTTCAGCGGCGACAATGACGGAGGAAATCCCGGCGCCGGGCTGGTGCAGGACAGCAACGGCAGTTTCTATGGAACGACAGAATTTGGCGGCACGAACTTCAACGGAACGGTATTTCAAATCACCACCGGCGGGGCGCTGACCACTTGGTATTCGTTCACCGGCGGCAATGATGGCGCGGAGCCCGAAGCCGGGCTGGTGCAGGGCACCAACGGTTACCTCTATGGCACGACTTTCTCCGGCGGCACGCAGAGTCAAGGCACGGTGTTCCAAATCAGCACCAATGGGGCGCTGACCAGTTTATACTCCTTCACCGCCCTCAATGATGGCGCAAACCCCCTGGCCGGACTGGTGGAGGCCAGCAACGGCGAATTCTATGGCACGACAGAAAATGGCGGCTCGAATAACGTAGGCACCGTTTTCCAAATCAGCACCAGTGGAACGCTGACCAGTTTGTATTCCTTCACCGGCGGGAATGATGGCGCCAATCCCGATGCCGGGCTGGTACAGGCCAGGGACGGCTATCTTTATGGCACGACTGAAGACGGCGGGACAAACTATTCTGGCACCGTTTTCCGATTCAGCACCAGTGGCGTGCTGACGAATGTGTATTCCTTCAGCGGCGGGGCCGATGGCGCGTATCCCGAGGCCAGCCTGGTCCAGGCCAGCGACGGCACTTTCTACGGCACGACTTTGGAAGGCGGCACGACGGGGGAATCTTCCGGGGGCTTGGGCACGGTGTTCCAAATCAGCACCAGCGGGGTGGTGAGCAATTTGTATTCCTTCACGTTGGGCAATGACGGCGCCTATCCGCAGGCCGGGTTGGTGCTGGGGAGCGACGGCAACTATTACGGCACAACTTACGCGGGCGGCGCTTACGACTTCGAGAGCCAGGGCTTCGGCACGGTGTTCAGAATCAGCACCAGTGGGGGTTTCAAAAGTTTGTATTCCTTCACCGGCGGCGATGATGGCGCCAATCCGGATGCCGGGCTGGTGGAGGGCAGCGACGGATTTTTCTACGGCACGACTCAATCCGGCGGCACGAACGACGCTGGCACGGTGTTTAAAATCAGCATCGGTGGGACTTTCAGCAGTTTGTATTCCTTCACCGGCACCAATGATGGCGCCTATCCCTATGCCGGGTTGTTGCAGGGCAGCGACGGCTATTTCTACGGCACGACAGATTCCGGCGGCACGTACACGAATCAAGACGGCGACACCTTTGGCACCGTGTTCAAAATCAGCACCAATGGGACGCTGACAAGTTTGTATTCCTTCACCGGCGGCAATGATGGCGCCCATCCCGAGGCCGGGCTTTTGCTGGGCAGCGACGGCAGTTTCTATGGCACGACTGAGTCCGGCGGCGAAGGCGGAGCCGGGACCGTTTTCCGTTTCTCGGCAGGGCCGGCGCCGCCGAGGTTCGTGTCAGTGACGCTAACCGAAGGCACACTCAATCTGACTTGGAGTACGGAGGCTGGAGGGATGTATCAGTTGGAGTATAATTCTGACTTGGGAGCGAGCGGCTGGGGCAACGTGGAGAGCCCCTTCCTGGCGACCGGAGCCACGTTCAGCACCACGGTCCCGGTCGTGAGCGGCTCGCAGGGGTTTTACCGGGTGGCGCTGTTGCCGTAAGGATTCTGCAGGCGGGAACGAAGGGAACGAAGTGGAGGAGAGGGGCGGGGAGAGGAGGAAACCCCTCTCCCGAACCCTTCCCCGCGTGCGCGGGGCGAGGGGATTCAGAAGTGCGCGTCGGCCAAGTCTTGGCAAGAAATTGAGATGCGCACAAGCAACCGTGAGAGGTAACTTTTTGCTGGCTTTGCTTCCGCTTTCGTTGCAGAATCAAGATTCAGAATATATGAAAGGCTGGTTTTCTCTTTTCCGCCTCTCCATGCTCGGATGGATTGCTGCCCTCTCCCTGGCTGGCGCCAGTCATCTGAACGGCCAGGCGGACGGCGCCCATCCCGCCGGCGGTGTGCAAATTTCCCAACAGGCTGGCGAACTGCGAGTGGAGATTGGCGGCCAGCTTTTCACCGTTTATCATTACGCGGATGTCCCGCGCCCTTATTTTTACCCTGTGCTCGGCCCGGATGAATTGCCCATGACGCGCCATTGGCCGATGGAGGAGGCCAAGGATGAAGAGCACGACCATCCGCACCACCGGGGGCTTTGGTACGCCCACGGCGATGTCAATGGCCTGAACTTTTGGACGGAGGAAAAGAACTTTTGCAAGATCGTCCACGACCAATTTGTGAAAGTTCAGCCGGGCCAGGAAGTCGGCATCATTAAATCCACGGACAAGTGGCTTGACCATGACGGCGCGGTCGTTTGCACGGACGTCCGCACCATGCGTTTCTACAATCGGCCCGCCGCAGAACGGATGTTTGACTTCGACATCACGCTGCAAGCGCCACCGGACAAAGCGGTGGTGTTCGGCGACACCAAGGAGGGCACCATGGCGACGCGCTTGGCGGAAACGATGCGCCTGAAGCATAAGGACGGGCCGGGCGAGGGCCATATTGTCATGTCCACAGGATTGCGCGATCAGGAAACCTGGGGAAAGGGGGCCGATTGGTGCGACTATTACGGTCCGGTGGACGGCGGCCCCAACGGCCCGGAAACGCTCGGCCTGGCCATTTTTGATCACCCCGACAACCCGCGCCATCCCACCACCTGGCACGTGCGCGACTACGGCCTCTTTGCGGCCAACCCTTTTGGCCTCCATGATTTCGAGAAAAAACCGAAGGGCACCGGAGACTTGACCATTGCGGCCGGACAAAGCGTAACCTTTCGCTATCGCTTTTATTATCATCACGGCGACGAGAAACAAGCCCAGGTGGCGGCGCGCTACCAGGCCTACACTGCGGAAAAGCCGGGGCCGGATTGAATGGGCCATCAACAAACTCTGAGTATGAAAACACTGACACGTCGTTCTTTTCTTAAGCAATCCGTCCTGGGGGCGGGAGTCGTGGGGTGGTCCGCCCGGTCTTGGGCGGCCGTCGCTGATGCCAACGATGACATTCGGATGGCTGTGGTCGGCTTTAACGGCCGCGGCAAGGAGCACATCAACGCCTGGACGCATATTCCGGGCGTGCGCTTGACGGCGTTGTGCGACGTGGATAGCAAAGTGCTGGACGCCGAGGTCAAGCGGCTTGGTGCCAGCGGCACGACGGTGGAAGGTTATCAGGACATCCGCAAGCTGCTGCAAAGCAAAAATGTGGACGCGATTTCCATCGCCACGCCCAATCATTGGCACGCCTTGGCCACGGTTTGGGCCATCCAAGCCGGCAAAGATGTCTATGTCGAGAAGCCGGTCTCGTACGACGTGTGGGAAGGGGAGAAAATGGTCGAAGCCGCCCACCGCTACCAAAAAATCGTCCAAGCCGGCACTCAATCCCGCTCCAGCCACACCATCAAGGAGGCGGTGCAGTGGGTGCAACAGGGCAATCTGGGAAAAATCCGGGTCTCGCGCGGTCTCTGCTACAAACCACGCCCCAGCATCGGCAAAACGACGGGACCGCAGGCGGTTCCTGCGACCGTGGATTACAATTTGTGGTGCGGGCCGGCGCCCTTGACACCGCCGCGCCGGCGTCATTTTCATTATGACTGGCATTGGTTTTGGAATTATGGCGCGGGCGACCTGGGCAACCAGGGCATCCACGAAATGGACGTGGCGCGCTGGTTCCTGGGTGAGAATGTGTTATCGCCGCGGGTTCTGAGCATCGGCGGGCGGCTTGGCTACGAAGACGACGCCGAAACGCCCAATACCCTCATCACGTTTCACGATTACGAAAAGGCGCCGTTAATTTTTGAGGTCCGCGGCCTGCCCGAAAAGGCCGGCTCCAAGAAAATGGACAACTACAAAGGCGCCAGCATCGGCATCATCGTCGAATGCGAGGGCGGCTACGTGCGGGTGCCCAGTTACAAGGAGGCCGTCGTCTTCGACAATGACAACAAGAAAATCAAGGAGTTCAAGGACGAGAGCATCAGCGAGCTTGCCCACTTTGAAAACTTCATCAAGGCTGTGCGCAGTCGCAACGAAGGTGATCTCAACGCCCCCATTCACGAGGGCCATCTTTCCACCGCGCTTTGCCACACGGCCAACATTTCCTATCGCCTGGGGAGCCAGTCCTCCGCCGAGGCCATGCGCGAACAGATCAAAAGCGACCCGGACGCCCTGCCAACTTTCGAGCGCATGGCCGAACATCTGGCGGCCAATAATGTCGATCTGGAAAAAACGCCGGCGACACTGGGGATGGTGCTGAAAATGAACCCGGCCAACCAGGAGTTTATCCAAGCCAAGCAGGCCAATCATCTGCTGGCGCGCGGCCCGCGCGAGCCATTTGTCATGCGCTTGGCTTGACATTACGCGCTTGGCCTCCGCCTCCTTTTCGGGATATTATTCCCTGATGAGAAAGTTGACGATTCTAGCGGTGCTCCTGGCCGCCTTGCAATTCGCTGCCGCGGAGGATTTGGTCCCGCTGCCTTTGGTGCTGCCGCCGCCCGCCATGAAAGGCACGCCGCAGACGCTGCCCACCAACACCACCGCCCTGCCTTTGACCTCCGACCCGCGCCCGCCTTTTCTCGCTCCCAAAGGCGTGGTCAATGTCGCCCTGGGCAAGCCCGTCACCGCCAGCGACACCAACCTCATCAACGGCGAGCTCAAACTCATCACCGACGGAAAAAAAGAGGCCTTTGAAGAAAATGTCGTGACGCTGCGGCGGGGCCTGCGCTGGGTGCAGATTGATCTCCAGGCCGAATACAAGCTCTACGCCATCCTCATCTGGCACGACTTCAATGTGCCCCTGGTCTATCGCGATGTCATCGTGCAGTTGTCCGACGATCCTGAATTCAAGACGGGCGTGGAAACGATCTTCAATAACGACCAGAAAAACACGGCCGGACTGGGCATCGGGACAGACCGCGAGTACTTTGAAAATTCGCTGACCGGCGACGGAAAATTGATTGACGCCAAAGGCATTAAAGCCCGTTACGTTCGCTGCTATAGCAAAGGCAGCACCGATAGCGCCCTCAATAGCTACATCGAGGTCGAAGCCTTCGGCCTGCCCGGGACATGAACCGGTGGCTGCTGGCGGGCTTGGCCTTGCTGCTGGGCGCGGGGCTGGGTTTGCGCGCGCCGGAGTTGACGCTCCGCCCCCTGCACAATGACGAAGGTGTCAACGCCATGAACTTCCGCCATCTCTACGTGACCCATGATTACAAGTACAATCCCGACGAGTTCCACGGCCCCACCGTGCCCTACCTGACTCTTCCCGCCGCCTGGGTGCAAGGCGGCGGCGATTTCAATGATTTCACCGAGGCGACTTATCGTAGCGTGCCGGTGGCCTTCGGCCTGGGATTGATCGTCCTGTTGTTGCTGCTGGCGACGGATTTTGGGCGCGCGCAAACATTGTGGGCGGCGGCGTTCACGGCCCTTTCCCCGGCCATGGTTTTTTACAGCCGCTACTACATTCATGAGATGTTGCTGGTCTTCTTCACGGCCTGGACTTTTATCTGCTGCTGGCGCTGGGCCAACTCGGGGCGCGCCGCTTGGGCCGTGGCGGGCGGCATCGGCCTGGGATTGATGTACGCGACGAAGGAAACTTTTGTCCTGGCGCTGGCGGCCCTGGCGCTGGCGGCCGGGACTTCCGCACTGTGGAAGCGCTGGCGCGATGGAGGCGCGCCTGCTTTCCAGCCGCGATGGAATGGGCGGCAACTCGTGGCGGCCCTGACGGCGGCGGTTGTGACGGCGGC
>Ga0302324_100019299_pt1 | contig 13397 bp, 9 predicted proteins | sample Palsa_T0_1_FD_201949 | JGI IMG/M metagenome (GOLD analysis project Ga0302324, IMG submission 201949) | Peat permafrost microbial communities from Stordalen Mire near Abisko, Sweden - Palsa_T0_1 | ecosystem: Environmental > Terrestrial > Soil > Palsa > Peat permafrost | place: Sweden: Abisko...
AGCCGCGCCCTTTCAAAGCTCCGATTTAGTTTGAAGCCTTGGTCTTTTCCTCGGGCTGGTTGGCTACCTGCAAGTGGTTGGTTACGCTGAAGACCCCTGGGACGCCGTTAGCGCGAAGATAAGCAACATCGCTGTCGGTCTTGGTATCGACCACGCCATAGAGTTCAACGTGACCGTTCTGCACCGAGATGCGAATCGGCTTACCTGGATCGATGGCGTACTTATTGAGCGAAGGAAAGCCGTAGACCGCACCGGCGACCGCAAGGCGGATGTGGTCGTCCATGATGGAGACTGGATCGACTGAGATTTCTTCCACCACGTCTTTTACGCCGGGATACGTGCTAGCCAGCGCCATGGCCGAATCCTTGTCTACATCGGTGCGGGCGTGGCCGCCAAGGGTGACGATGCCGTTCTGCACGTCAAGCGAGATGGCGTTGAAGGCGTTGCCATATCCGACGCGGTCATACTCCAGCTTTTCGAGCAGCTTGGACTTGAGCTGATCGTCGGAAACGGCGGGACCGGCAACCTGGATCTGGTTGCGAACGCCGGCGATGCCTTTGACTTTCTGGACGCGTTTGCCGGCGTCGGCTTTGTACTCATAGAGATCGACGGTGCCGGTGAGGGTGGCGATGCCATTTTCGACGGTGACTTTTACGTCTTTGAATTGCTTCTTGTCGAGTTTGGCGACTGCTGTGGAGCTCTCATCTTCCATGGTTGCGGCGCCGTTGATGCGGGGCGCAGCGAACGAACTGAGGGGAAGGCTGAGGAGGGCCCCAACGACGAGTCCGGCAAGGGTTGCGGAGCCGGTAATGCGAGTGGGAATCATGCTTGAATCCTCCGTGTTGCAACTTAAGTACGGTGGATGGCCGGTCTCTGGATGTGTTTCTCTGCGATCTAAGACTGGCTGCCTCGACCGTTCCCTTAGTTAGACACGGATATTTTCGGCGAGTTGCTGAGCGAGGCGGGATTTGCCCGGATAGAGCAGTGTTGCTCTATTTGTAGCGGCGGCGATTCTTGAGGACGACTGAGAAGATACCGGCTTCATCCTGCGTAACTAATAGAGAAAGATGGCGGTTAATGGCGATTTCCGCCTGAATCAACTGCTGGGTGGTGGTATTGACGTTGCTGGCGTAAGTAAAAGTTACATTGTTGCCGATTTGTTCGACGACGGTAACGCGGGCGGTGGAGTTTCCGAGGGCGCCGATGAAGTTGGGGTCGATTTTGACTGCGCCTGTGCCGAAGAGGCGCTGCACGCGGTTGGAGACGGTGGCGTTGAGCGCGCCGCCGAGCAAGGCGTCGGTGTTGGGGTTGTCGCCGCCCTGTTGCTGCTGCTGGCCGCCGTAGACAGCGCCTTCGTCCTGGGTGTGGCCGAGGGCCAGCAGGGCGATGATGTCGGCCTCGGGCAGGGGTGGTTCGGAGCGGTAGGTGAAGCGCGGCTTGTCGGAGCTGCCATGGAGGCCGAGGGTGATGTCGTAATCCTCGACGCGGGCGGTGGCGTCGATGTCGATATTGGGCTGGATGCGAACCGGGTTGGTGAAGTTGATGTCGCCGCGTTCCAGCTCGTACTTGGTGCCACCGATGGAGGTGCTGCCTTCGGTCAGCGAGATGCGGCCGAGCACCGAGGGCGAGGCGAGGGTGCCGCGCAGATGCAGGTCCACGTCGCCGGCCAGCTTGGCGTAGGCGTTCTGGAAGTTGAGCTGCGGCCCGGAGGTGAGGTGGATGTCGAGACGCAGGTGATTGGATGGGGAATCGGTGGCGACAACGGGCTGCGCACCGGTCTGCGAGGCCAGGGCGGCGATATCGAGGTCGGCGTTGATGGCAAAGCGGACGATCTGCACATTGCCGCTGAGTTGCAGGTTATTTTGCGGGCCTTGCAGTCTCAGGCTGGCGTCGGCGAGCGAACTGATGCCTTGGGGATAACGAATTCGGATGGATTTTCCGGTAGCGGAAAGATCGGCGTAGAGGCCATGCTGGAAGCCGAGATAACCGGCTACGCTTAGCTGGCCTCCGCCGCTCATGGCGGTCAGGGAGCGGATTTCCAGGCGATTCTGGATGAATTCCAGCGTGCCTTTGATCTGACTCAAGCCGTTGGGAAAGTCGTTCAGAGCGAGGGCGACGTTTTGGAACTCAACTTTGCCTTGCAGCGTAGGATCGCCGAGCGGTCCGTGGGCTTCCATCTGAAAGTTGGTGACGCCGGACGCGATCAGGTCGGGATCGAGCGTGGCGGCCAGACGCATGTTGACCGAGCCATTGGCCTGAATATCCAACTGCTGCTTGCCCTGGATGGCGAGACTGCCGTTGACTTTGAGGTCGGTGTCTTCGCCGGTGATTTCAAGTGGATCGAGGCGGGCTATGCCTTCGACGAGCGTAGCGTGGACGGGGCCTTTGCTAGCCAGGTGAACGCCCTCGACGTTGACGGCAAGCTGGTTGAGATTGGCTTCGCCGCGAATCTTCTCCGGATGCGTTAGGGGGCCGGAGATGTTGGCTTTGCCTTCGAGCGCGGACTGGCCGGTGATGCCGGTTACGCGCATGAGCTTGAGCAGCGCGCCGATGTCGAATTTTGAGAATTGCAGGCTGGCCTGGGTGTAGTAGTCGGGCGTAAAGCGGGTTTCTCCGTGGGCGGCAAATTCGCCCGTGGGCTGGTGGGAGCTGAGGTCGTAAGTAACCGCGTGCTCGGCGGCCGAGGCTGAGAGCTGCAGGTCGGAGACCGGCTCGCCCGCAATTACCATGCTGCTGAACGTGGCGCGCGCTTCGAGGTGCGGGTCGGCGAGAGTGCCGTGGCCGACGGCCGTAAAGCCGAGTTTGCCGCCGATTGCGAGGCCGGGGCGCTTCAGTTGCTGAATGGAGGCGAGATCGATGGCTGCGCCGCGTGCATCGAGCTGGAAGGCGCGTTGGGCGAGGTCGTAGCTGCCGCTGGCGGAAAGCTGGCCGCCGGTCTGGCTGGCCGTGAGGCTGGCGACTTTGATCTGCTGCCCGGCCACCGACCCGCTCGCATGGAGGCGCTCGATCGACTCGCCATAGACTGTCGCTTTATCGACATCGAGGCTGCCGGAGCCGGTCAGGTTGTTCATCTGGCCCTGAACGGCGATTTGCGCGCTGAGGTTCCCTGTGACCGGCGCGGTGACGCCGGCTACTGGCAAAATCTGGTCAAGCGGGAAGCCTTGCGCGTTGAGCTTGAGGACGAGCGGCGAGTGGCTGTCGAACTCGTCTTCCGTATCGCCGAGCTTGTATTTGGGATCGTCCGCGTCGAGATGGCCTTCCAGAGTGAGGTTCGATGCGCCGCGACGCAGGACACCGTGGCGGATGACGATGCTGGCTGGAGTGTAAATGCCATCGACATCGACCGAATCCCAGTTGAGGTAGGAAACTTTCTCGCCGGCAACGGTGGATACACTGACTCCGCTAACACCGCTAACACCGCTCGCGATCGGCGGCAGCTCGATGCCGAGATGCGTCGCCGTCACTCGGCCCTCGACCCGCGGCGTCTGCCACGAGCTGTTCAACTCGCCGTGGAACTGCGCCTGGCCTTGGAGGGCGACGGGAAGAGCCGCTGCGCCGACGCGGTCGCCGTGCTTGAGGCCGAGCACTTTGAGCGGGCCGTCGAACTCGCTCAGGTCGGTGGAAGCGAGATCCAGCGCCATCTCCGAGGCGCGATCGGCGGGGTAGACGCCGAGCAGGCCGGTTCCCTTCAGCGTGCTGCGAGGCATCTCGGCGTCCAGTGTGTTGACCTTGATTGCACCCTGTTCGCTGATGTAGGTTGCGTCCACCGAGCCATGTACGGGAACCTCGCCGGCAACGGGCGTGGCGGAGGGCGCGAGAGCCAGTTGGCCGCCGATTTGCAGGTCCAGAGCCAGTCCGGTCCAGGATGCCGTGGCCGGGCCGTTGGTTATGGTATCGAGACCGAGATGCTGATAGGGCGGCGAGGCGAGCATGACCAGGATGGTGTCCAGCGTGACGCCCTGCAACTGCGCGCGCACGGAGCCGGTGGGGTGGGGCCAGCTCTGATGGGCGCGGATCATCTCGCGCTGCGCGGCCGGCGATGGAGTCGAATCCAGCCAGTTGTCGTATTGGAACTCGCCGTTGAGATCGCCGCCTCGGGCAAGGCGGATGCGGACATTGGAGACGAGGAGCTGTTTGGGATCGGCGTGGAAGCGGCAGGAGAATGCCGCGGTCTGTGCGTCGACGACGGGGTCCTGGTAATGGAGAGCATTGGAGACAATATCGCCGGAGCTTTGAAACTGGGAGCCGGAAGCGGAAATGGATGTGTGGAGGGAAACGACGCCGCTGCGGATGTTTGGGAAAGCCGCGTACGGCGCGAGGATGCGGAGGTCGACCTGACCCTGAGCCTGCGCCTGCCAGGCGGGATGAGCGAAGCTCAGAAACTTGCCGTAAACGGTCAACGTCTGGCCAAGAGCTGCCAGGCGGAGCGACTCAAGCACCACGCTGTCGTGGAAGAGGTCCAGCGTGGCATCGATGCGGCTGGGGATTGGGCTGAATTTGTGTTGCACGAAAGAGAGATTTCCCAGACCAAGCTGGATGCGGTAGCTGCCGGCGTTCTGGCCAGCGGCTGGAACCCAGTTCATCTGCACATTCACGTCGCTGGCCTGGAGATCGAAAGGAACAGTGGCGTTGGCGATGTGCATGGTTCCCTGCTCGATCGCCAGCTTGCCGATCTTTGCGTCGAAAAGGGTGTCCATGGCCGGCTTATTCGAGGTCGGCTTATGACGGGTGTGGGGCTGGTTGGTCGAGCCGTCGGGATAGACGATGAGGTGGAACTCGGGACGGGTGATTTCCGCTTCGCGTAGGAGGATTGTTGGGGAAAACGGCGCGGTGAAGAGATTGAGAATGGCGATCTGGGCACGCAGGCGATCGACGTGGGCGTAGGGCGCTTCCTTCGCTGCTTCGAGGCCGTGGATGGTGAGGTTGTCGGCTTCGACACGCAGGTGCAGCAAATCCCAGTGGAAAGCGCCGACCTCGACGCGGCCGCCGGTTGCGTCTTCGAGAGCGGCGATGACGCGGCGGCGCATGGAGTCTTCAAACCCCGCTGAGCTGGCCCAGAAGAAAAGCCCGACGATGACAACGACGAGGAAGGCCAGCAGCCAGAAAACCGTCCAGGAGGAGTGGTGCAGCCAGCGGATTTTTTTTTGCGGCGGCGGGGGATTTTCGGGGGCCTGGGCAATTTCCGGCTCGGTCATTGGCGGCCTCCGGAGGGAAACTGCGCGAGCGAAGATTGAGGCGTCCCGGCGCCGATAAAGCGGGCTTTCAGCCCTTGGTTGTCAACGTTGGCCCGGCTAACCCAGCCCGTTGGGCTGGGCTGGGATGGCGGCGCGCCGTTGGCGCTCCCAGGAGGAGGATCCTCTTCGGGCTTGCGCAGGGCGGGGTCGAGGATTTCCACCTGGCCCTGATCCTGCAGGCTCTTGAGCCAGTCGTTCAGGAGCAGATTGACCCGCTCCTGGAGCAGGATTTCCTGAATGCGCGGCGAAATTTTCTCAAGCGGCGGAGCGTCTTCGGGGTGCGCGTACTTGGGAACCAGCGAGTCTTTGTAGTACGCGGCAATCTCTTCCGGGGTGATGCGAATACCGCTGCGGAAGCGCAGTTCAATGAAGCGCAGCACAGCCATCCGATGCGCCCAGTACTCGGCCACGCGATCGGGAGTGAGGCCGAGCGTGGCCAGATAGGATGCCCAGCCGGCAGCGGTAGAGCAGTCGCGTTGTTTGCAGGCCGGCAGATTCTGGCGCATCTCGTCGAGCGAGTCGTTCAGCTCCTTGGGCGAGACATCCATGCCGTGCGGATCCTGCTGGACGATCTGCTGCTCAATGAGCGCGCGAGTGGTGAGGCGCTCCAGCGAACTGGCCGGAGTCAGATCCCGGCGGCTGCCGATGGGCAGGAGCTTGAAGACGTGCATCTCGAAATCGAGATCGCTGGCCAGGATGGCCTGGTTGTTGACCACGGCGACGACGCTGTCGAGTTCCTGCGGAGTTTGCTCGCGGCCAGACTGCGCTAGGCCAGACAAGGCGCAGAAGAGGGCGAGCGCGGCGAATCCGGCGTTCTTGCCAGTCGAATTGGCTCTCTGCTGCCGCATCAGAAGCTCTGCCCCAGGCTGAAGAAAAAGTTGAAGTGCGCGCCTTCGCCCACGTAGGGTTTGGCCAGATTGGTGTTGGTGGTGGCGTCGAAGGTGACCGGGTAAATGGGCGGATTCAGGTTCCAACTGAAGTCTACGCGGACCGGACCGACGGGGGTGCGATAGCGCAGGCCGAGGCCGAGCGCGTGCGAAAAGAAGTTGAACGAGCAGGTACCCTCGGTTCCCGTGGAGGTCACTGTTCCAGTGGGCGGGCCGGACGTGAGGTTGCGGCAGCCGGCGCGGTTTTGCTGGCGGAAGCGGAGGAAGCTGGGCCAGATGTCGCTGGCATTGGTGAATACGTTGCCCATGTCATGAAATAGGACGAAGCTCACCTGATTGCCGACATAGGGCAGGGTGGGCGGCGGCATGCGCAGTTCGGTGGAGTTGACGAAGACGCCGGCTCCGCCGATCGGAAAACCGGTCTGCGGGTCGCGCGGCCCGGCAGAGTTGACGCCAAAGCCGCGGTGGGAGTTGCCGCCTCCGGCGTAGAGGCGTTCGGGGAGCGGAATCTGTTCATCGACCGCGGCGCCATAGGCTCGCTCCTGGCCATAGCGGGTGTTGCGCGCCAGCACGAAACGATCGTGATCGAACTGGTAGTAGCTGGAGTTGGAAGCGTCGAGCTGGTTGAAGTTGGCTTGGGAATCGAAGATGGCGGAGGAGATAAATTCCTGAAAGCTGGAGTACGTGCCGCGATGCGCGTCGAGCGGCGCATCGCGGGAGTCGCGAATCCAGTTGACGCTGGGACCGCCGACGCGCACGGCCTCCAGCAGAAGCGGAATCTCGTCCGCGGGCAACTGGATGCTGTTCTGGTCTACTTTTACGCGGCGATAGACAAACTGGTAGACGAACGTGTTGGCCTTGGAGAGCCAGCGATGGTCGCCGGTAAACTTCTCCGTAAGACGGAAACTGCCTTCCAATTGCGAGGCGCTGTAGGTGACCACGTTCTGGCTGTTGTTGTAGCCGGCAGTGAAGCTGAAGCTGAAGTTGCGATCTCCGAAGATGTGCGGATACTGGTAGACGAAATCGAGGCGCTGCTCGAGCAAGCCGAGGTTGCCGCGCAGGGAGACGGTCTGGTCGCGTCCGAAAAGGTTGATGCGGCTCACCTGCAAGACCCCGCGCGGGCTGGCGCCGACGGTACCGTTGGGGCTGGCGGTGCTGGCGCCGTTGACGGTGCCGGTTTGCAGCTCGAAGCCGGCGCCGTAACTGACATCCCAGCGGCGCGCTTCGGTGGTCTGGAGCAGGACGGTCTTGCTCGGCTCTACGCCGGTTGGATTCTGGATGACCGGGTTGACCTCGTTGAAGAGGGCCAGATCGTAAAGGTTGCGTTGGGTATCGAGCAGCGCGGTCTGGTCGAGCGGCTGGCCTTCCTTCATCGTGATGGCATGGGCGATGGTTCCAGAATGGGTGTAATGCAAACCGGTGATGAGAACGCGACGCAAAAAGACCTGTTCGCCTTCCTTGACGCGAAAGACGACATCCACTAGCCCGCTATTGCCGTTCTGGCTTCCAGTCGCGTCGGGGAGCACGGTTTGCGTCACTTCCACCTGCGCCTGGTCGAATCCCTGGCTCAGATAGTAGGTCAACAGCGTTTCGCGGTCGCCGGCCAGGCTCTCCGGCGATAACGGCTGTCCGGGCTGCGTGTTGAGCAACGCGGTCAACTTTTCCTGCGGTATCTTTTCCGTCCCGATCAGTTGCACGGAGTGGACGCGCTGTTGCCGGCCTTCGTCGATGTGGTAAACGATGCGCAGGCTCACATCCTTGCCATGTGGGGACTTCCCCAGCGATTTGGCTCCGTTTGCGGCGGGCTGCGCTGGATTTCGTATGCCGCTGTCTTCGTCCTTTGTCTCCGGTGTCACTTTCACCTGCGAAAAGCCGTTGTTCTGGTAGATCGCCTGCAGAGTGTTGACGTCCGCCTGAAGCAGTGCCTGGTTGTAGACGCCTTCGCGGTCGAAGGCGTCGTGCGCTCGAACGCTCAGCCGCTCCTCCAGCGTGGGCAAATCGAAATATTTCGCGCCGGTGATAGTAACGCCGCCCACCCTATGCCGCGCTCCCAGATGGACGTGAAAGACAATTTCGACCAGTTGCGCGGTTGGCGGCCGCTCTTCGTGGTTGGCCTTGACGTCGAAATAGCCGAGGCGCTGGTAGTAGTTTTCCAGGCGCCGATTGCCTTCATTGAGTAGATCGTCGTCCACGCTGCCCTCCTCGTAGACCGGCAGCAGCTTGCGTATCTTGTCCTGGCTGAGATTTACGCCGTCGACCAGCACATGGACGATCGGGCCGCGGTTGGCGGAAAACGCAAAATCGAGGGACTTCCGCTTTGAAACGTAGTCTTTGGACTCCAGCTTGACCTCGGCTTCGAGGCGCTCTTCCTTGCGGTAGTAATTCTGGATGCCGTCGAGCGCCTTGCCGGAGGTTTCCTGGTTGACGGAGTGTCCGGGCTTGAGTTTGGAATATTTCAGGAAATCGGCATCGGAAAGACCGCTATCGCCGCTCACCTCGACGGCGCCGGTCTTGGCCTGGGGTCCGGAATCGACGGTATACGCAATATCCACGAGTTGATCGGAGGGATGCTCGGTGATCTGGTGAGAGAAAACCGGCTCGTAATAGCCGCTCTGGGCCAGGGAATGCCGCATGGCGGCTTCGGCGCGGTCGAGCGCGGACAGGGTAAAGCGTGTTCCTGGGTTCAGGCGGCTTACCCGCTCCAGCAGCGAGTTGGTGTTGGCGCCCTTGGCTCCGGTCACGCTGACCACGCCGATGAAAATGCGCGGGGCGCCGCGAAAGGTGAGCGCCACGCCGCCTGTTTCGAGCGTTCCCTCGACCGAAATCGTGTCATACAAGCCGGTGGCGTAGAGGCGGCGCAGGCTCTGGCTCAGATTTACCGCGCGCAGCGGAGCGCCGGCCTGCTGCGCCAATTGTTCCGGCAGCGGGGTCATGCGGCTGGCGGATACCCCGGCGAAATCGATACGCAGCACCGGTTTCCCCTCCCACATCCGCAGCGATTCCTGCCGGGCCGCGTCGGGAACCGCGCCAGCGGCTTCCGGCGTCACCCCGGCAGCGGTCTGGCCCCGCGCAATGGGCAGGAGAATCGCCAGCAGGCACACGAAAAAAAGCGGGCCAACGCGAAAAACTCTGCGCTTGCGAGGCCCGCCTTTCGCTTTCACCATGAACAGAACCGCTCCTCATCGCTTTGCGCCTGCGGGCGCTCGGCGAACACCCTAACCGTGCGGAGGTAGTTTCCACGGCCGCAATCTGCCGCTTGCCGACAGCCGCTTCCAGCCCATTTTATTCAGCCGCAAGCCTATCCGGCGGTCAAATTCGACCCCCGGCCGGCGAGCACAACGAGAACTTCTTCCCCTGGACGGCGTTCCGATCATTTCTACCCGTTGCACATCGCCGCTGCTCCTTATACTAATAACCAGAAGCAGATTACGCTGGATCAAATGCTTCCCTTCGCTGGGCTATCTCCGAGAGGCATAGCTCTCCACTTAAGTTGGACGCGGAACCGTATTTTTTTGGTTTGAAGGAATCCCCCATGGGTGTACCGAATTCCGGTGACTTTTCAGAAGGCCATCGGACCACCGAGAATTTTCAGCCTGACAAGATCGCCCCGGCAGTGACATTGCCCTCTTCGCCGAAGTCTGCATCCAAGTCAGAGGAGCAGGAAGCTGCGAGCGCATCGGCAGCAATTCCTGTCGCCGGGAAGGAGGCGTCCCCATCGGATTTGCCCCCGGATTCTACGCCGGGCGCAGGGAGCGCGGAAAAAGACGCCGCTATTCCTTTGTCCCCGGAAGCCATTCTTCTGGCCAAGGCTCAGGAAGGCAACCACGCAGCCTTTGCGCAGATTTATGCCCTGCACAAGCGCCGCGTTTACTCGCTCTGCCTGCGCATGCTGGGCAACGTGGCCGAGGCCGAGGATTTGACCCAGGAAGCTTTCCTGCAGTTGCACCGCAAGATTGCGACGTTCCGGGGCGATTCGGCGTTTTCGACGTGGCTGCACCGTCTGACCATCAACGTAGTGCTGATGCATTTGCGGCGCAAGGGGCTTAATCTCATCTCGCTCGACGAGGCGCTCGACCCCGGCTCCGAACATGGCGCAGCCCATGGGCCGTCCCGCAACTTCGGCGCGCCGGATCTACGGTTGACCGGCTCGATCGACCGCATGACGCTGGAGAAGGCCGTGGAGGATTTGCCGGCAGGCTACCGGCTCATTTTTGTCCTGCACGACATTGAAGGCTACGAACACAATGAAATTGCAACACTGCTCGACTGCTCCATTGGCAATTCGAAATCCCAGCTGCACAAAGCACGGATGAAGTTGCGGGAAGCGCTCCGCTCCCCGGCAGATGAGGTGGTGACCAAATGACCGAACCAATCTTCCAACCTGGCAATTATCTATCGGAAGCCGATTCAGCCGAGTGTGCCGAATTCCAGGCCAGCATGGCAGAGCGCATCGGCGAGGGCGAAGATCTGTGGTCCAACCCTCACATGGCGACCTGCGAGCGGTGCACCGCACTGGTTCGCGAACTGGAAGCCATTGCCGAAGCCGCACGGCAGTTGATGCCGATCGACGCCGATCCGGACGATGACCTGTGGTCCAAGATCGAGAGCAGACTCGTGTTGGAAGAGTCTGATTCGGAAGACAGCGAAGCCCCCGGCCGGGTCAAAGAAAAGTCCACAATTGCGATGGAGGACGGCCTCGCATTTGAAGGCGGCATGGCCTGAAATGCAAGAAATTTCGCTTCCCCCCGCGCCGGCCGCCCTCCCCCCGCCCCGGCGCCTCGTTCTCACCGGATTTATGGGCGCCGGCAAGACCACGGTCGGCCAACTGCTGGCCAAACGCCTGCATTGGCGGTTTCAGGATGTGGACGCGCACATCGAAGCCGCGACCGGAAACACCATTTCCCAACTTTTTGAAACGCACGGCGAACCCTGGTTTCGCGAGCTGGAACACCAGACGATTCGTGAATTGCTGAATACGAACTCTGTAGTTCTCGCTCTGGGAGGCGGCGCGATTGAAGACGGGCGCACTCGCGAGCTGCTTCTGACGAACCCCACCACCCGCCTGATTCACCTGGAAGTTTCGCTCGAGACCGTCCTCCGGCGCTGCAACGGTACGGAGGCGATTCGTCCGATTCTGCGCGACCGGGAGGGCCTGGAAAGCCGCTACCAGCGGCGCCTGCCCCTTTACCGGCAATCCCATCTGAACGTGCCTGCCTGCGAGGTTTCGCCAGCCGGGGTGGTGGACGCGATTTATGCGGCGCTGACGGAGTAAGGCAATCCTGGCAAATTGGGAACGGTTCGTGGCAAATTTGCAGTTCTCATTGCAAAAAGACGCCGTTCATCGCACTGCGAATGCACCTACACTGCCTCTTGTTATCATCAGATAGCTGCATCCCGCATTTCGGCGACGAACCCTTATGTCAACTGCCTCCTCAGCCACGGCCAAGCGCAAACTCTCCGTCATCCACTCGGCAGAGCACGCCGCCGCGCCTGCGGAAACCTCCGCTGCAATGCACCCCGCGCCCGGTGCGACGGCCACTTTCATCAGCGACCTGCGGGAATTGTTCAAAGTCAAGGTTCTGACCATGGTGCTGGTCACGACCTGGGCCGGCTATTACCTGGGCGCGATGCGCTCTCACATCTCCAGCGTGCAGGGCGGACTGCTGGAGGCGCTGGTGGGCGTGGCGCTGATCTCGGCCGGCGCGAGCGCGCTGAACGAAGTGCTGGAGCGCAAGACCGATAAAATGATGCTCCGCACCGCCAACCGGCCGATCGCGGCGGGACGCATTTCCCTGCCCGTGGGCTTGTCGCTGGGGCTGGGCGCGGTGATTGCCGGAGCCTTTTGGCTGCAGCACTTTACCAATTTGCTGACCCTGACGCTGGGGCTGATTACGGTTTTCACCTACGTGGCCGTTTACACCCCGCTGAAACGGGTAACGACCCTGGCCACATTCCTCGGCGCTTTTCCCGGCGCGGCTGGTCCTTTGCTGGGCTGGACGGCTGCGCGCGGGCAGATTGAATGGCCGGGCGTGGCGTTATTCGCCATTCTTTTTGTTTGGCAGTTCCCTCATTTTTCGGCGATTTGCTGGCTTTACCGGCACGATTACGCTCGCGCTGGGATCAAGATGCTCCCAGTGGTGCAGCCGGATGGGCTTTCGACCGTAATCCAGGCGATGTTTTACGCGGTGCTCATGATTCCGGTCAGCCTGGCGCCGTGGTGGCTGCATATGGCGGGTGTTCCTTACGCCGTTTTGGCTACGCTGCTGGGGCTTTTTTATCTGGGATACACCATCCGCTTCGCGCGCATTCTCAAGGCGACGAGCGAAAACCAAAGCCGCATGTTTGCGCGCGACCTGCTCAAGGTGAGCGTGATCTATCTGCCCCTGCTGCTGACCGGCCTGATGCTGGCGGCGACCGTGAACTAGCGGCGCAGCAAGCCAACGGAACTAGAATCGAAGAATATGACCACCCAAATCAAGCCGTCCGCAGCCAATCCCCGGTCCGTCGCGCCGGCGGTTGCCGCTATGCTGGCCGTCAGCGTGGCAGCCACGCTCTTTCTCTTCTGGCTGATCTACGTTCACCCCGCCGATGACGCAGCCGGATCGAGATTCGCATTTCTGCCCTCGCTCAATGCCGTCTTCAATGGCTTGAGCGCCGTCGCGCTGCTGATCGGATTCACATTCGTCAAGGCGCGCCGCATTGCGGCGCACCGGGCCGCGATGTTTACGGCGTTCGGCTTCTCGACGCTGTTCTTGATCGGCTACATTCTTCACCACAAGCTACATGGCGACGTGCTCTATCCAGCGGGCGGCGATTTCCGGACTTTCTATCGATGCCTGCTTGCCTCTCACATCATTCTGGCTATCGTGGCGCTGCCGATGATCCTGACCACGTTTTTCTTCTCGCTTTCCGGGCGCATTCCCATGCACCGCAAAATCGCCCGCTGGACCTTCCCCATCTGGCTCTACGTGTCCGTTACGGGAGTGATCACCTACGTGATGCTGCGCCTGGCGCTCGGAGCCAGGTCGTAGCCCGCGATGCCAGCACCCAGACAACTCCCCCAATCCGAAGACGGTACCCGGCAGCTTCTGCGCTGGGGAGCGGCGATTCTGGCCATCGGCGTAGTGGCATTTGCGATGCTCATGACGGCTTTTGGCGGCGTTGGCGTGGAGGGCGCGCACAACAACGGCGGCTGGCTGGCGCTGATTGTCGGCGCCATGTGCCTGCCCTTCGGACTGATGCTCTTTGCGCTGGGCGTGGCCAAATGGCTGCGAAA
>Ga0302324_100019300_pt1 | contig 13396 bp, 9 predicted proteins | sample Palsa_T0_1_FD_201949 | JGI IMG/M metagenome (GOLD analysis project Ga0302324, IMG submission 201949) | Peat permafrost microbial communities from Stordalen Mire near Abisko, Sweden - Palsa_T0_1 | ecosystem: Environmental > Terrestrial > Soil > Palsa > Peat permafrost | place: Sweden: Abisko...
GCGTAGCGTAGTGGAGGGATCTGCGGTGCGCCCTTCGGGCTTCCCAAATTCTAGAGTTAAAGTGCAGACTCTTTAGCCGCTGAGGCATTGAAGCTTGAATCTGCGGTATCCCACATCTCGCAAAAACCAAGCAAGATGTGGGACACCCAATTCAAGCCCTACTTCTGAGCGTGTTCGAACCGCTTGTTAACCTCGTCCCAGTTCACCGTACCCCACCACGCAGCAAGATAATCCGGCCGCTTGTTCTGGTACTTCAGGTAATACGCATGTTCCCAGACATCATTCCCCAGAATTGGATAATGCCCCTGAGAAATCGGATTGTCCTGATTCGCCGAAGTGAGGACCTTTAACTTCCCACCCTCAAAAATCAGCCATCCCCACCCGGACCCAAACTGCTTCGCAGTGGTTTCATTGAACAACTTCTTGAAATCGGCAAAGCTCCCAAAATCCTTCTTGATTTGCTCGCCAATCTTGCCCGTGGGGTCACCGCCCCCGTTGGGTTTCATAATCGCCCAGAACATACTGTGGTTGACATGCCCGCCACCGTTGTTACGCACAACGCCGCGGATGTCTTCGGGAATGGTGCCCAGGTTGCGCAGCAGATCCTCAGCAGAGTGCTTCGCAAGCTCGGGATGCTTCTCAATCGCGCCGTTAAGGTTGTTGACGTAGGCGGCATGATGCTTGTCGTGATGAAGCTTCATCGTTTCAGTATCGATGTGCGGTTCAAGCGCGGCGTAGTCGTACGGAAGTGGTGGCAGTTCGTAAGCCAAAATATCCTCCTGGGTTGGTCCCTTGGATTGGTCCCTCATCGACCGCCCTCGCCGGGGGTGATGCGGGATAGCGAAAACCGTTGGCGGGCAAGAGCGACTGGGCGCAACGGCTGCACCCCTGATTGCCCCCTCCCATATTGCGTCTCAATTCCATGGGATGCAAATCGGGCGGCTCAGGTCTCATTGGAACGAGCCCGTTACCAGCCGGTCGCCCCCACCGTAGGGTGATATCGATCAAGAACCACGGGTTTACACTCAAAAGAGTTTGGTCGAGCTGCTGTGTAGAAGCAATTGCCTGCTCGTAATTTGGTCTCGAGAATAAATTTGCATTGACCCGAACACGTATAACCCGCAGGCAACTGCTACGTCAGGCGGGCGCCACCGGAGCACTGGCCCTGAGTGCCTCAGGTCTGGCCGCCGGCGAGACGTTGCAGGACAAGGCGGCGCCCGCCGCCGCATCCACCCCAAAGACCGAAAGTCAGTCGGCGGAAAAGTACGCTCATCCGCCCGGCGTCTTCATCAATCGGCCCCTTACCCAGGTTTCCAAGGTCGCGGATGCCCTCCTGGACGACATGGAGGGGCGGAACTGCGATTTCTTCTTTAACGAGGCCAGCCCCAGGAGCGGCCTGGTTCGGGACCGGGCGCCGGTGGAGGGAAGATCCCTGAGCCGGGTGGCCAGCATTGCCGCCACGGGCTTTGGATTGAGTGCTTTGTGCATCGCCGCCAAATATAACTACCTGCGCCCCATGGATTGCGAGCAGCGTGTAGAGAAGACGCTGGCTTTCCTCTTGGAAGAATGCCCGCACGAGCATGGCTTCCTTTATCACTTCATCGACATCGATAGCGGGCAGCGGCTCTTCGGCAGTGAGTTGTCGTCGATCGATACAGCGCTCCTGCTCTGTGGGGTGCTTCACTGCCGTCAATTCTTCACCGGCAACACCCGCATTGAAGCGCTGGCCACCACCTTTTACCGCCGTATCGACTGGCAGTGGATGATGAACGGCGGCAACACCCTCTCCATGGGCTGGTTGCCCGACCAGGGCTTTCTCAAGAATCGGTGGGATATCTATTCCGAGCTCACGACCATGTATCTGCTGGCGATCGGCTCGCCCACCCACCCGGTTCCGCCCGAGGCCTGGGAATCGGTGCAGCGGCCGGTTGTCTCCTACGGAGGAATCGACTACATCAGCGGCGCGGCGCCGCTGTTCATCCACCAATACCCGCAGGCCTGGGTCGACTACCGCAATCTGCGGGATCGCCATGCGAACTACTTCACCAACTCCATCGCCGCCACCCGGGCGCACCAGCTTTGGTGCTTAGTCCAGGGACAGAAGTTCCCCTGGATCGATCAGGATATGTGGGGAATTTCGGCATCCGATTCGCGTCAGGGTTATCGTGTCTGGGGCGGTCCGCCTTCGATCGGCCCTCTCGACGGAACCCTGGTACCCTGCGCCGCTGCCGGATCGCTCGCGTTTCTGCCCGCGGAATGTTCTCACGTTCTGTTAACGATGCGCGAAAGATATGGCGATAAGCTGTACGGACGCTATGGATTCGCCGACGCCTTCCAGCCAAAAGCCGGATGGTATGGGGAAGACGTGATCGGTATCGACGTGGGTATCGGTATGCTAATGGCAGAAAACCTGCGCAGCGGCTTTGTGTGGGAGTGTTTCATGAAGAACCGGGAGATCGCCCACGCCATGCGAGAAGTCGCCTTCCATCCCGATCCTGACGCCAACACTCAGGTTCTGTAGCTCCATTCCGGCTATTTTCAAGTCCAATGTAACTTTGGGCGCATCCATCCGTCAGGTACTCTGCAATTTCGGGGGAAAGCGAGACGATGACGGATCAGGCTTCCAGCTATCGCTGGATTGAGGGGCAAGGCTCGGCGTTTGGCGCGCCTGGAGTAGAGCCGCGCTGGACTTCGAGCAGAAAAGATTGTGTCGGCATGGCGTATTCCGCCTCCAGCCGCATCTGGTACACCGTCTCCCACGGCATCCTGAACGAAATCTACTACCCCACCATCGACCGCCCGCAAACCCGGGACATGGAATTCCTGCTCACCGACGGGGAGACGTTTGTCCACGAAGAGAAGCGCGATCTGGAACGGATCTTTGAATATATCGATGGCTGCTCCTCGGCCGTGCGGCTCATCAATTCCGATCCTCAGGGCCGCTACAAGATCATCAAAGAAATTATTGCCGATCCTCATCACCCCGTAGTGCTGATCCGTGTCCGTGTCGAAGGCGACGAGCAGCTGCTGTCGCGCATGAAAGCCTACGCGTTGCTGGCGCCACATTTAGACGTCGGAGGAGCAGACAATTCCGGCTATGTCCAGGACTTGTCAGGCAAGCTGGTACTGCTGGCAACGAAGCATTCGATCTCGTTGGTCATGGCGGCGAGTTGTGGCTTCACTCGCGCCAGTTGCGGCTTTGTCGGCCGGAGCGACGGCTGGCAGGACCTGATGGACAACTTCAAAATGGACTGGCAGTTCGGTTCCGCGGCCAACGGAAATATCGCGCTGACCGGCGAGATCGACATCAGCCACCACCGGGAATTTGTAGTTGCGATCGCTCTCGGAGAAGGGCATCACTCTGCCTTGACCGCGGCTTTGGGTGCAGTCACGACTCCCTTCGATCAGAACCTGAAACGCTTCAACGAACAATGGCATCGGGCAGGTACCCCGACAGCCCTGAAGGGCGCCGCCAGGGATGCCGGCCGTCTGCTTCAGGTGAGTCAAAACGTCATTCTATCCCACGAAGACAAGTACTACTCCGGCGCCTTCATCGCCTCGGCCTCCATCCCCTGGGGCCAGCACAAAGGAGACGATGATGTGGGCGGTTATCACCTTGTCTGGACTCGGGACATGGTGCAAAGCGCCACCGCTCTCCTGGCGTGTGATCGTGTGGATACGGCGCGGCGGGCCCTGGTGTACCTGGCCTGCACGCAAAAACCAGACGGCAGCTTTGCCCAGAACTTCTGGATTGACGGAACGCCCTACTGGAACGGCATTCAACTCGATGAGGTCGCGTTTCCCCTCATCCTGACGTGGCGCCTCTGGAAGTTGGACGGCCTGGGAGAATTTGACGTCTTTTCCTTTGTGGAGCGCGCCGCCGCGTTCCTGGTCCGCCACGCCCCGGTGACCCAGCAGGAGCGCTGGGAAGAGGCTGCCGGGTACTCCCCCTCAACCCTGGCCGCGGTGATTTCGAGCCTCATTTGCGCCGCCGACATCATGCGTGCCAAGGGCTCGGCAGAGCTGGCTGCTTTCCTGGAAGAACATGCCGACTGGATTGAGTCTCACCTTGAAGAATGGACTGTGACCCACAACGGAACCTTGTTGCCGGGTGTCCCACGCCACTACATACGCATTCGTCCGCCCATGTGTGGAGACCCTTACTCCACTGACGGCTGCGCTGGAGACACTGTCCGTATCAACAACCGAGGTCCAGGGGAAAGGGCCGACTTCGAAGCGCGTAACGTGGTGGATGGGGGCTTCCTGGAGTTGGTCAGATACGGCGTGCGCCGTGCCGACGACCCCATCGTGGTCGATTCCGTAAAGGTGATCGATCACGTGCTCAAGGTGGAAACTTCAGTCGGACCCTGCTGGAGACGCTACAACCACGATGGCTACGGACAACGCCACGATGGCGGCCCTTTCCTGGGCTGGGGTCAGGGCAGGGCATGGCCGCTCCTCTCCGGAGAGCGCGCCCACTATGAATTGGCCGCGGGTCACGACGTGACGCCCTATATTCTGGCGCTCGAAGGTTTCAGTTCCCGGGGTGGCATGATGCCGGAGCAGATATGGGATGCACCCGATATGCCGGAGATGGGCCTGAGATTAGGCAAACCTACCGGCGCAGCCATGCCACTGGTGTGGGCACACGCGGAATATGTCAAACTGCTGCGGTCGGTGACCGACGGTAAAGTCTTCGATCGGATTTCAGTCGTCGCCGAACGGTATGGGCAGGGCAAACGGAAGTCCCCGATCGAGATCTTCCGCTTTGAGCGCCAACTGAAGGCGATGCCCGCCGGAGGGAGGCTGCGCATCCTGGCGAACGACCAGTTTTACCTGTTGTATACGCTCGATGACTGGGCCACGGTGCGCACCGCGGATAGCCGCCATTTAGGTTGCGCGGGTCATGTAGCAGATATCGAAACCGAGCACGGTAAGCCCGGCAGGGTGATCTTTACTTTCAATTGGCGCCAGAGCAATCGCTGGGAAGGCCGTAACTTCGAAGTGCGGTTGGACCTGGTAAATGAGGAGATGACGATCGAGCAGCAGATGGCCGGCGCGCTCGCGTCATCCTGAGGAAAAAACGAACACCGTCACGTCAACAGGAAACCGAAGTATTCTCGAAAGGATGAGTGAGGTTGCTATGACTGAAGTGGAACAGTTGTCCATCAATGCGCTGCGGTTTCTTGCCGTGGATGCCGTAGAGAAGGCAAATAGCGGGCACCCGGGGGCGCCGCTGGGCGATTCCCCCACGGTGTATCTGCTCTTTCGTGAGATCATGCGCCACAACCCGGCCAACTCCAAGTGGACAAATCGCGATCGCTTCGTGCTGTCCAATGGACATGCTTCGGCTATGCTCTATGCGGTGCTGCACTTGGCTGGCTATAAGATCGGCATCGACGATCTGATGCAGTTTCGCCAGTATGGCTCGATCACGCCTGGTCATCCGGAGTTTGGCGAGACCGATGGGGTGGAAGTAACCACCGGGCCGCTAGGCCAGGGATTTGCCATGGGCGTGGGCATGGCCATCGCCGAGAAGCATCTCGCTTCGATCTATAACCGGCCGGGGTTCGACGTTGTGGATCACTACACCTACGTCTTCTGCGGCGACGGCGACTTGATGGAAGGGGTTTCGCACGAGGCAGGATCCCTTGCCGGGACTCTCGGCCTGGGCAAGATGATTTATTTCTACGACGATAACCTCATTTCGCTCGACGGGCCAACCGCGCTTTCTTATACCGAAGATGTCACCGAGCGCTTTGCCGCCTATCACTGGCACGTCCAGATGGTGGACGATGCCAACGACCTGGAGGCGATTAGGCTGGCCATCAAAGCCGCGCAGGCAGTCAAGGATCAGCCTTCTCTCATTCGCATACGGACGGTCATTGGCTATGGCAGCCCCAAGGCAGGAACCAACAAAGCGCACGGTGAGGCCCTTGGCCCTGAAGCGACCAGGGAAACCAAGAAGAAGCTGGGCTGGCCCGAGGATAAGAGCTTCTACGTGCCCGCAGAAGCGACGCAGAACTGGTCCCAGACCGTGGACAAAGGAAAGAAATACGAGCAGGACTGGAACGATCTCTTCGCCCGCTACAAGAAGGAGTATCCGGAGCTGGCTGCTGAGTTCGAGCGTGTGCAGTCGGGCGTTCTCGCCGCTGGCTGGGACAAGAACCTGCCTTCCTTCCCGGTCGATAAGCCGATTGCGACGCGCAGTGCCGGCGGCAATGTCATGGATGCCATCTTCAAAGCGGTCCCCGAGTTGATCGGCGGCGCAGCCGACCTCACCAGTTCGACCAGGACCATCTTCAAAGAGAGCACCAGCTTTCATCTCGATCCCAAGGGCCGCAACATTTATTTCGGCGTGCGCGAGTTTGGCATGTGCGCGGCAGTCAATGGAATGGCCGTTCATGGCGGACTGATTCCCTACGGATCGACGTTCTTCTGCTTCAGCGATTACTGCAAACCGGCCTTGCGGCTGGCCGCGCTCATGCATGCTCACTCCATCTTTGTATTCACCCATGATTCCATCGCACTGGGTGAAGATGGGCCGACCCACCAGCCAATCGAGCACCTCTCCATGTTGCGAGCCGTGCCTCATCTGACGGATTTTCGTCCCGCGGACGCCAATGAGACAGTAGCTGTCTGGCGCCTCGCTCTGGAGCGGAAAGAAGCCTCATTCATGGCTCTTTCCCGCCAGAACCTGCCCGTTTTGGATCCAGCCAAATACAACGTTGCCGAAGGCGTGCGCAAAGGTGCTTACGTGCTCCAGGACGGCGGCGCCTCGCCCGATCTGCTGTTGGTTGCAGCCGGCGCCGAAGTTTGGCCGGTTTTGCAGTCCGCGGCGGATTTGAAAAAAGAAGGGATCAACGCACGCGTGGTCTCGATGCCCAGCTTCCGCATCTTCGAAGAACAGTCCGACGCCTACAAACGGTCGGTCTTTCCGGATCATCTGCCCGCACTGGCCGTCGAAGCCGGCGCTCCCATGTGCTGGTGGAAGTATGTCGGCCGTCACGGAGACGTAATCGGCCTGGAGCGCTTTGGCGCATCGTCCCCAGGGCCAAAGGTGCTGGAAGAACTAGGTTTCAGTCCGGCGAACATCACCAAACGGGCGAAGCAATTACTGGAGCGGGTCCGGCCGGCAGCCGCAGCATCCAAGGCCTAAACTCTGTCCCTGCCAGAACCAACGGGTGCCCCATCCTTCGCGTTCTTCGCGAAGGGTGGGATACCACGACTCTTAACCTCACTGTCTTAAGGGTTCTCACCATGGCCGAGATCAGCACAATTCTTTGGGACGTAGGCGGCGTACTGCTAACCAACGGGTGGGATCATCTGGAACGCCGTGCCGTCCTGCAGCAGTTCGGGCTGGACAGTGCTCCCTTTGAGAACAGACACGAGGTAGCCAACGACCCCTGGGAAAAGGGTTTGATGACCGCGGAGCAGTATCTCCTCCAGACCGTCTTCTATGAGCCGCGCCCCTTTACGCCCGCGGCCTTTCTGCAGGCCATGAAGGAGCGCTCCGTCTTGCTGCCCCACGGCGCCATCCGAATCCTTCAGGAGCTTGCGGCATCTGAGGAAGTGGAGCTGGCGATGCTCAACAACGAAGCCCGGGAACTGAACGATTACCGTATCGAACGCTTTGAGATGGGCCGGTACTTCGATGTTTTCCTGAGCTCCTGCTATCTTGGGCTCCGCAAGCCAGATCAAAAAATTTTCGAACTGGCGCTCGATGTGCTCCAACGCGATCCTGAGGAAGTGGCCTTGATCGACGATCGCCCGGGAAACTGCGACGCGGCAGAAGCATTGGGAATTCACGCAATTTGCTATCAGGATGAAGCACAATGCGTGCAAGCGCTGGAGCGGCTGGGCCTTGATGCCGGCGTAAGAACCTAAACACACAGTGTGAGCAAGGAGCCAGTCCATGGCAACGATGGAAGTGAAGTTTTCCCCCGAAGACTTGAAAGCGGCGCAGAGTGCCGAACGTATTCCCGAGCCTACGATTGTGGTCATCTTCGGTGCGTCCGGCGACTTGACCAAACGCAAGCTGTTACCGGCTCTCTTTCACCTCGAGCAAGCCGGGCTCCTCCCGTCGGAGTTCGAAGTGGTGGGCGTCGCGCGCCGGCCGCTCCAGGATGAGTTCGCCAAAGACATGCGCGAGGGCATTCTGCAGTTCGGCGGGGTGAAAGAAGGCGAGCAAAAGCTGGACGAGTTTATAGGCAAGGTGACCTATCACGCCATGAACTTCGACGATCCGGAAGGTTATGGGAAATTGAAGACCTTGCTCGAGAGTATTGATGGAAAGCAGGGCACAAAGGGGAACAGGCTCTTCTATCTGGCGACCGCGCCGGAGTACTTTGCCGACATCATCCAGCAGCTGGGGGCGCATGGAATGGCGAAACCTCAGCAAGGCAAGGTGCACACCATCATCGAGAAGCCCTTTGGCCACGATCTGGCTTCCGCGCGGGAGTTGAACGACGACGTAAACCGGGTCTTCGCCGAAGACCAGATTTTCCGCATCGATCACTATCTGGGCAAAGAGACGGTGCAGAACATCCTGGTGTTTCGCTTTGCCAACGGTATTTTTGAGCCCGTCTGGAATCGTAACTACGTCGATCACGTACAGATTACGGCGGCGGAGGACATCGGCATCGAAGGACGCGGACCGTTCTACGAGAAGGCTGGTGCGCTCCGCGATGTGGTGCAAAACCACGTCATGGAGCTGCTGTCGTTCGTCGCCCTGGAGCCTCCAGTGTCTTTCGAAGCGGATGCGATGCGGCGAGAGAAGTTCAAGGTCTGGCGGTCGATCCAGCCAATCCACCTCATGGATGCAGTGCGCGGTCAGTATGGTCCGGGCACGGTCGATGGCAAACAGGTGAAGGGCTACAGGCAGGAGGATCGAGTAGATCCCAACAGCGCTACGGAGACGTACGCTGCGCTGAAAATCGGAATAGAGAACTGGCGCTGGGCGGGGGTACCGTTCTACCTGCGCGCCGGCAAGCGGCTGGCCAAAAGGGCGACCGAGATCACGATTCAATTCAAGCAACCACCGCAGTTGCTGTTCAAGCAGCAGTCCGGTGCCTGTAGGGAGTTGCAGCCGAATCTGATCACCATGCGTATTCAGCCGGACGAAGGCATTTCGCTGCGCTTCGGCGCGAAGGTGCCCAGCCCCAATATGGAAGTCTGCCCGGTCAACATGAACTTCAGTTACGCCGACGCATTCGGCAAATCATCGGCAAATGGCTACGAGAGGCTGCTGCTGGATGCGATGTTGGGCGATGCTACTCTATTTGCTCACCGTGATGGTGTCGAGGCGACCTGGTCCCTGTTGACCCCCATTCTCGACCAATGGGCCAACACCAAGCCCAAGGGCTTCCCCAACTACGCCGCCGGCACCTGGGGACCGGAATCCGGCGATGAATTGCTGGCGCGGGACGGGCGCGCCTGGCATAAGCTTTAAAGCCATGGTGGAAGACGAGGGTTTGAAGGGTACGGGCTTGAAGGGTACGGGCTTTAGCCCGTACATGCCTAATCCCAAATCAATTGGGCTTTAGCCCCTGAGGGCAGCGAGTTTGCATGGCTGAGACAACAGAAGTTCTCTATTACGTAGACGCAACCGCGGAAGCCGTAACCCACCGCGCCGCGCAGTACTTTGTGGATGGAATTCGCGCAGCTGCGGGGGCCCGGGGCAAGGCGCGCATCGCCGTCTCCGGCGGTCACACCCCAAAAAATACCTTCGAAATGCTCGCCGACCCCAGTGCACAATACCGGGAGCAAATTCCCTGGGAAAACTTGGAGCTCTATTGGGTCGACGAACGCTGTGTGCCGCCGGATCATCCGGATAGCAACTACCGCATGACTAAAGAGGCGCTCCTGGACAAAGTGCCCCTCACCCAAGCGCAGATCTTTCGCGTTCGGGGCGAGCTCGAACCGGATGCATCCGCGTCCAGATACGAGGCAGACATCCGGCAAAGCTTCCGCCTGGAAGGCGCGGAGATTCCTGTATTTGATATGGTCGAGCTGGGGATGGGACCCGATGGGCACACCGCGTCCCTTTTCCCCCACACCGAAGGGCTGCACGAGCTGATGCGCATCGCCATTGCCAATCACGTTCCGCAACAGAAGGAGACGTGGCGCGTTACCCTCACCTCACCGGTGATCAACCGCGCGCGGGATGTCTTCTTTCTCATTGAGGGTGCTGACAAGGTTGCCGCGCTCAATCGAGTGTTCACCGGCCCGTACGATCCGGAAACCTATCCGTCGCAGCTGATCTGGCCTGCCGGCCGTCGCATCAGCCTCCTGCTCGATGCCACTGCTGCCGCTGCATTGCCTCCGGTCGGCGCAAATGGGCAGGGAAGACTGGAGATCACTCGATGATCCTGGCCGGGGATGTGGGCGGCACCAAGGTTGACTTAGCCCTGGACAAGTTCGACCGTGGTCAGTTGCAGACTGTACACGAACACAAGTATCACGCCAGGGACTATCCCGGTCTGGTGCAGATCGTGGAAGCGTTCCTGGACGAATGCCGGCAGACCCTCGGTCAGCCGGTCGACGTGCTGGCCGCGTGCTTTGGTGTGCCCGGTCCGGTGCGCCACGGCCGCCTCAAGCTCACCAATCTGCCCTGGGTGCTGGACTCCGCCCAGCTTGCCGCCGAACTGAAGATCCCACACGTCTTCCTCATCAACGATCTTGAGGCGCATGGGTATGGCATCGCCGAGCTGACCCCAGACCAGATTCTGGTCCTCAGCAAAGGCGACCCGGCTGCGGAAGGGAATCGCGGCTTGATTGCGGCAGGCACCGGTCTTGGCGAAGCCATTCTGGTGTGGGATGGGCACAGCTATCTGCCCATGGCCTCCGAAGGGGGGCACAGCGACTTCGCCGCACGCAATGAAGAAGAAATTGAGCTGTTGCGCTATTTGCAAAAGACCATTGGCGGCCGGGTGAGCTCGGAGCGTGTTATCTCGGGCATCGGCTTAGCCAACGTCTATGCCTTCTGCCGTGATGTGAGAGGCTTGCCCGAACCGGCCTGGTTGAAAGATCGTATGCGCACGGAAGACCCCAACGCCGTGATCGGCGAGTTGGGCGAGTCGGGTGCCAGTGACCTTTGCGTGGAAGCCTTAAACATTTTCGTCTCTGCCTACGGGGCAGAGGCCGGAAATCTCGCCTTGAAGATCCTCTCTGTCGGCGGTATGTATGTGGGCGGGGGCATCGCCCCCAAACTGCTCAAGAAGATGCAGGACGGTACGTTCATGAAGGCGTTCACCGACAAGGGACGGCTCAGCGACCTGCTGGTGCAGACCCCGGTGCGCCTTATTCTTGAAAGCCGCGCCGCCTTGATGGGTGCCGCAGCCTATGCTGAAGCCCGCGCTGCCGAAATCGGCGGGCTTTCCGAGCGCGCCCAGTCCGTGCAAATGACACCATCCTAACGGGAAGTTGTGCATCCAATGCTGTGGAATGCTTTCCAGGGAGGGATTATGCAAAGCAAGTCGCCGCGAAAGTACGCAGGCGTTGGGATTCTTTTGCTGACAGTGTTGATGGGCGTGAGCCCGCGTCTGGCGTTGGCCCATGCGGTGCTGTTGAGTTCGACGCCCCAGAAGAATGCCGCAGTGACTGGTCCTGACGTTACGATCAATCTCAAGTACAATTCGCGCGTGGATGGAGCCCGTTCCACCCTGAGCCTCCTCAAACCCGACGGAACGGTAGTAAGGATCGGAACCCCGGAACAGCCCGCGCCCGACGTACTCTCGGCGACCGGCCATGGGCTGGCAAAGGGAGCCTACGTGCTCCGCTGGCAAGTGCTGGCCAGTGACGGTCACATCACACGAGGCGAAGTTCCGTTCCAGGTCCAGTAAACCGCCCAAAAGAAAACCGCAAATCCCTCGGCTCCGCCAGGGATGACAATTCTGTTCTAGAAATCTTTCCCGTTTCCCAGTGAAATGCATCGCTGTTTTAGGAACTTTCCCTAGGTGCCGGTTGCCAATGAAGTGTCATCCCGACCGGAGCGTACCCGAATTTCCTGCCACACTGCACTGGACAGGGCGCATGAAGTGCACCAACGCCATCAAGCTCCACGGAAATCCGGGGGAGCGTAGTGGAGGGACCTGCTGTTCATCATCCGCGTCATCGAATCTGAATGGAAGCGCCGCCCTCCCCTTTGTCATCCCGACCGAAGCGTAGCGAAGTGGAGGGATCTGCAGTTCCGCGGACCACTCATGGAAATGTTTTTCGGTTGAGGAATCCGTGATAATGAAAGGCGCGATCATTTCGGCAACCATTTTAAATGGAAGCGCCGCCCTCCCCTTTGTCATCCCGAGCGAAGCCGAGGGATCCGCGGTTCAACCGACCACTCGTGGAAATGTTTTTCGACCCTCCGGAAGAATAAAAGCAATTGAGATGACGACTTGATCTATCTGCTGCGGGATATCGATCTTCTAAGCACCTTACTGCGCGCGGCAAATCTCTCCTTTGAGGCCTTGCTGCTGGGCGGCATCGCCTATTTGCTACTCATTGCGCGTCCCACCCATGCGAATGCGGAGGTCGAATCCGTTTGCCTCCGAGGCATACGCTGGGCCGCCCTTGCCCTTGCAATAAGTGAACTGGTGACCGTAGCTCTTTCCAGTGCCTCCTTGCTCGGCGATAGCGATCTGCATTTTCGCGATCTGATCAACAGCAGATTCTTCGAGGCGGGTTTAACCGCCGCTCTGCTCTCGATCCTGTTATGGCTTTGCGCCCGCCTAAAAAACCGCAAAGCCGTCGCCGCCATGATCCCGCTGAGCCTGTTGTTGCTGATTGCGACCGTGTCGAGTAGCCACGCGGCATCCCGTATGGATCATCGTTTGTTCCTAGCTTCCATGACCGCGGCTCATCACCTGGGAACCGCCGCGTGGATCGGCGCCATGCCTTTTCTGCTGATTTCTCTAGGTCGCGCCGACAGAGTGGAGCAAGCCCGCTCCATGGCGACTCGCTATTCATCCATGGCACTCTGGAGCGTCGCGGTCCTGGTGCTGGCGGGAATCTGCATGGCCTGGTTCTACATCGGCACCTGGCAAGGGCTTTATGGCATCTTGCTGCTGGCCAAAATCTACCTGCTGCTGGTGATGCTGTTCATGGGCACGGGAAACTGGCTGGTGGTGCAGCGCCTAAACACCGATCCTCAGCCTCTGCTGGCGCGCCTGCGGCGCTTTGCCGAGGCGGAGGTTGGGTTGGGATTCACCATCATTCTGGCCGCCGCTTCGATGTCCTCGCAACCCCCTGCGGCAGACGTTACCGAACAGGTCTCCCCGCAGGTGATTGCGGCGCGCATGCATCCGCAACTTCCGCGCATGACCAGCCCAGCCGTTTCGCAGCTTACCCCGCCCTCTTCGCTCGAAACCGCAGTACGGGAGACTGAATTCCAGGCCACCGG
>Ga0302324_100019301_pt1 | contig 13394 bp, 10 predicted proteins | sample Palsa_T0_1_FD_201949 | JGI IMG/M metagenome (GOLD analysis project Ga0302324, IMG submission 201949) | Peat permafrost microbial communities from Stordalen Mire near Abisko, Sweden - Palsa_T0_1 | ecosystem: Environmental > Terrestrial > Soil > Palsa > Peat permafrost | place: Sweden: Abisko...
TGCCCAAGGATGATTCTGAGAGCACGGAAGAGCAAACGCCTGAAGCAAGCCCGAGCTAGGAGTCGCGCTCCTCTCCGCCCGGGAAGGTAGGGCCTTGCCGAATACTATTTACTGGGAAAGAAACCGCGGGTCCCTCCGCTACGCTACGCTCCGGTCGGGATGACAATTCTGTTGTGGCCGCAAGAGCTTCAGCGGTTAAATACTTGGCCCCTGCAAAAGAATTGTCATCCCGACCGGAGCGTAGCGTAGTGGAGGGACCTGCGGTTTCTTTTTCCGTTTTATTCGTCCGAGTCGCGTAGTTGGGCGATGACGGTGAAGTCTTCGAGGGTGGTGGTGTCGCCCTTGATTTCGCCGTTGGTGGCCAGCTCTCGTAGTAAACGACGCATGATCTTGCCGCTGCGGGTTTTCGGCAAGGCTTGCGTAAAGCGGATATCGTCGGGCCTTGCCAGTGAGCCAATTTCCCTGGCTACCCACTCGCGCAGTTCCTCTTTCAGTTGCGGCGACGGTTCATGGCTGCTCTCGAGCGACACGAATGCTGCAATCGCCTGCCCTTTCAAATCATGCGGACGGCCGACCACCGCGGCTTCGGCTACCTTGGGGTGCGATACCAGCGCTGACTCAACCTCCATGGTTCCCAGACGGTGACCACTCACGTTGATCACGTCATCGACACGACCCATCAACCAGTAATCGCCATCTTCGTCAACGCGCGCGCCGTCCCCGCTGAAGTAGTTGCCGGGAACTTCTGACCAATAGGTCTGGGCATAGCGATCGGGATCGTTGAAGATGGTGCGCGCCATGGAGGGCCAGGGCTTGCGGACCACCAGCAATCCGCCGCTACCCGCAGGCACCGTTTCCCCTTCGCGATTGACGATCGCCGGCTCAATGCCGAGAAAGGGACGGGTCGCTGAACCAGGTTTGGTCGCGATCGCACCGGGCAACGGGGCCAGCATGATGGCTCCCGTTTCGGTCTGCCACCAGGTGTCGACGATGGGACAACGTCCCTTGCCGATCATCTCGCGATACCAGATCCAGGTCTCGGGATTGATTGGCTCACCCACCGTGCCCAGCAAGCGCAGGCTGGCCAAAGAATGACGCAGCGGATATTGATCGCCCCACTTGATGCAGGCGCGAATAGCAGTAGGCGCCGTGTAGAAAACAGTGACCTTGTGGTCGTCGACGATCTTCCACAAACGGTCCGCTTCAGGAAAATTAGGCGCGCCTTCGTACATCACCGTGGTAACGCCGTTCTGCAGAATGCCGTAAACAACATAGGAGTGGCCGGTGACCCAGCCGATATCGGCCGTACACCAGTACACATCGTCCGGTTTGAGATCGAAGATCAGCTTGCTGGTCAGGTAGGTTTGCACCGAATACCCACCGGTGGTGTGCACCAGGCCTTTTGGTTTTCCTGTCGTTCCCGAGGTGTAGAGGATGTAGAGCGGATCTTCCGCGTCCAGCGGCTCGGCCGGGCACTCGGCCGGGGCCTTATCGATGAGATCGTGCCACCATTGATCCCGGCCAGGCTGCATGTTCACGGCGGATCCGGTGCGGCGATAGACGACAACATGCTTCACCGTAGGGCAATTTTTTAATGCCTCGTCGACTATTGGCTTCAGGCGTACTTCCTGCCCCCGCCGGTACGATCCGTCCTGGGTAATAACCGCAACGCAGGATGCGTCGTTGATGCGGTCGACCAAAGCGTTGGCCGCGAATCCTCCGAAAATGACAGAATGCACGGCGCCAATGCGCGCGCAGGCCAGAAGGGCGATGGCCAGCTCCGGGGTCATGCCCATGTAGACCGCGACCCGATCACCTTTTCGTACTCCCAGGCCTTTCAGAACATTGGCGAATTTCTGCACCTCGAGGTAAAGCTCGCCGTAGGTCAGAGTGCGGGTCTCGCCCGGCTCGCTTTCCCACAGGATCGCCACCTTGTCCTTACGGTCGCCCAGGGCGTGACGATCGACGCAGTTGTAGCAGAGATTGATCTTGCCGCCGACGAACCACCTGGCAGAGGGAGGATTCCATTCGAGCACGCTGGTCCAGGGAGCAAACCAGTGCAGTTCGCTCGCGATCTCCGCCCAGAAACGCTGTGGGTCCTCGATAGAGCGGCGATACAGTGTCTCGTATTCCTCGAGGCTCTTCACGTGCGCCTTCGCCGCAAATTCGGCGGGCGGTGGAAAAACCCGGTGCTCATGCAGGGTGGAACTCAGGTTCGGATTGATGGTGCCGGTTTCCATGGCTCTCGCTATCCCTCAAGCATTCTACTCACGCCGCGGTTCTTCCCTGAATGGTTGGGATTGGCGATTATTTGTAGCGATGCTGATGCCATTGCCAGGCGCTGCGCACGATGTCGTCGAGCTGGTTGAATTTGGGCTTCCAACCGAGCTCGGTTCCTATTTTTGCTGAGCTGGCGATCAGGACCGCCGGATCGCCAGGGCGCCGCGGCAGTTCCTCGGTCGGAATCGCATGCCCGGTCACTCGCCGGGCCGATTCCACTACTTCCCGCACCGAAAAACCATGGCCATTGCCAAGGTTGTAGATCATCCGGTCGCGTTCATCGAGCGCGTGGAACGCCAGGAGATGTGCTTCTGCGAGGTCCTGCACGTGGATGTAGTCCCGCACCGCAGTACCATCGTGGGTGGGATAGTCCTGGCCAAAAATCTTGATATTGGCGCGCCTGCCAAGAGCCACGTCGAGAATGAGTGGAATCAAATGCGACTCCGGCTCATGGGCTTCTCCCCGGCCCGGAATCGCTCCCGCAACGTTGAAATAGCGCAAACTGGCATAGCGCAATCCGTGAATGCGGTGGATCCAGGAGAGCATTTGCTCCACCAGAAGCTTCGATTCACCGTAGGCGTTGGTGGGAGCGAGTTCGGCGTCCTCAGCGATGGGGGTTTTTACCGGCTCTCCGTAGACAGCCGCGGTTGAGGAAAAAACAATTTTCGGTAACTTATTTCTCACCATCGCTTCCAGCAGGCTCAAGGTAGCCGCTGTGTTGTTACGAAAGTAAAGTTCGGGAAAGCGCATGCTCTCCCCAGCTTCGATGAGAGCGGCAAAGTGCATGACTCCGGCAAAGGAGCCATCCTGGAACAAATCGTCAAGCCGTTTGCCATCAGCAACATCACCCTCGATAAAGGTGGCGCCGGCGGGGACCATGGAGCGTTGCGCATGGCACAAGTTGTCGTACACCACGACCGTATGTCCACGGTCCAATAGGAGTTGGGTTACCGTACCGCCGATGTATCCAGCGCCGCCGGTTATTAAAATCTTCACGCCTTCACAGCTCCTTCTAGTAGTCTTGGGTTAGAGCCGAATACGGCCGTAGGGATCAAAGAAACAAGAGTTGTTGGGCCGGGGATGATGGTGGGGCTTTTGGGCGACGCTGAGCAAGAGCAATCCGGCGCCCCCGACAAGGGTTTCAGAAAGCTTTGGGTTCTGCCCCCAAGCTGAGATTCGAAAAGCTATGGCTCGCTTCATGCCTTATCAATACACTTCTGTTCCCAACCGCTCCACCTTTGGGTTACTGCGTCCTCACAAAATCTCGTCTATCGTGACCTTATCCGCAAGTACTTTGGTACTGAGATTTTGCAGGGTGCGGAAGTCGATAAAGGCTGCAGGTTTCTCGGCAGTACTCGGGAGTTGTAAAGCATCCTACCCGAGTGCACGTCTGTTTGAATGTACGAGTTTTTTCGCTGCTTTTTCATCGCCCAGTGGCTCGCACATCACTCTTACGATTAGAGAGAATTAGGGAACTTCAATTATGCCGAAAGATCTAGTGAATCGCGATAACTTCGGAAACTTCGGACTCCTCCCGGAACCTGAGGGGCGTTGGGGCTCCTTTGGGGTCAGCATGGTGACGAATATTCTCGTCATGGCTCTGCTGGTTCTATTGACGGCTGCGATCCATAAAGTGGAAAAGCAAAAGTACAACGAGACCCTGATCTTTCCCCAGGAAGTTCCGCCGCCACCCAAGATTGTGGTGCCCAAAGTGAAGATAATCGCGCCGCCGCAACCCGAGGTGGTGAAGCTAACGCCGCCGAAGATTGTGATACCGAAGATCCAGCCGCCGCCGGAGATTCCCAAACCGGTAAAGCTCGATCAGCCGGAGCAACCCAAGCTGCCGCCGGCGCCGCCCAAGGCGGTAGCGCCTCCGCCGCAGCCCAAGGTAGGACTGTTTTCCAGCCCCAAGCCTACTGAGACGGCCAATAATCAGGTGAAACCGGACGTCAAATCAGGCGGTTTCGGTGATCCTATTGGGGCCAAGACTAACCCCAACTCCGCCAAGTCTGCACTGGTGGCAGTGGGCAGCTTCAACAGCGCGCCTGGAGCGGCTACCGGCGCAGGCGCCGCGCGTAAAGGCGCGGTCGGAGGCACCTCGTTTGGTGCCGGAGTGGCGAATGGCGTCCCTGGCGGACACGACATGGGCAAGGTGGCTTCTGCCGGCTTTGCCAACGGTGTGGTCGGCGGTACCGGGAAACCAGGCGGTACGGGCACGGTCGCAACCGGCGGGTTTAACACCGCGGGCCCTGCGCCCACCCAGGTGGCTATCAAGACCTCGGAACCGGCCTTTGTTCCACCGGTTGTCATCTCAGAGCCGCATCCGGAATACACCCCGGAAGCTGCTCAGTTGAGGATCCAGGGAGAGGTAACTCTGCAGGTGCGCTTTCTGGCCTCTGGCCAGGTAGAGGTATTGCGGGTAGTAAACGGATTGGGGCATGGTCTGGACGAGGCGGCAAAGCGTGTTGCCGAGCAAATCCGGTTCAAGCCCGCGATAAAAGATGGGCATCCGGTTGATCACACGACATTGATTCACGTGACCTTCCAGCTGGCCTAGCCAGTGTTTGCCCAGGTTCTACGAATTTCAGTTCGAAATTGTTTTTAGTTACAGGAGCCAGGAAATGACCCTGCGTCGAGTTTGGATTACCAGTCTGCTGCTGACGCTGACAGCGTCGGCAGCACAGGCCAAAACCAAGTATCAGCCCCCAATGGCTCTGTCGCCGGAACAAAGTGCGCTGGTGCAAAAAGCGATTGCGGCCGAAAAGGTCACCATCAAGCAGATCCAGAAGCACTCTCCGCTGGTGCAGACCTACATCCAAAATATGAGGCCGGACCAGGTCCTGTATGCGGTGCCGGAATCGGACCAGTATCTTCTGGGCCGGGTCGACTTCGGCAAGTCGATCAGCGACACATCGTACTCCGAGCAGGGCAACAGCAAGGGCCTGTTCAAAGGTTCGATGAAGTATGTGTCGGGTCTGACCAAGGCCTTCAAGATGCAGTACATCTCTGCCGGCTTTATGGAGATGATGTTCCTGGATCCGATCTCCTTCGATCAGCAGCACTATGACTTCAGCTATGTCCGTCGCGACTTCCTGGGCGCGGTGCGCACGCTGGTATTCGACGTGCACCCCAAGCCGGGCACCGGCAGCGGTCGCTTTACCGGCCGCATCTGGGTTGAAGATCAGGGCGGAAACATCGTCCGCTTCAACGGCACCTACACTGGTGGCAACCAGGACGACGACAGCTCCAGCTACTTCCACTTCGACAGCTGGCGCGAGAATCTCCAGCCTGGCCTCTGGCTGCCCGTCGGCGTCTATGTAGAAGAGACGCAGAAGAGCTCCGAGCACCCGGTTTCCTTCAAGGCGCAGACCTACATCTGGGGCTACAGCCTGAAGCTGCCCACCCACGAGTCTGACAACGAGTCGGTGAAGATCGACGACGTGCAGGACCAGAGCGATCAGAGTTCCGACCTTAGCCCCCTGCAAGCCCAGCGGCAATGGATTTCGCAGGCGGAAGAGAACGTCCTCGATCGCCTGGTGCAGGCTGGTTTGCTCGCGCCTCCCAGCGACTTTGACAAGATTCTGGAGCAGGTTGCCAACAACATCATCATCGGCAACAACATCCAGATCAGCGATGCGGTTCACTGCCGTGTGCTGCTTACCGCACCGCTCGAATCGCTGGCTGTGGGCAACACGATCATCCTGAGCAAGGGCCTGATCGACGTGCTGCCTTCTGAAGCAGATTTGGCTGCAGTGTTGTCCTTCCAGTTGGCACACATTGTTCTGGGTCACCACATCGACACGCGTTACGCATTCAACGATCGCCTTCTGTTCCCGGACGAAGCGACCTTTGAGCGCATCCACATGTCGCACTCTGATCCTGACAACGAGCTGGCCGCCAAGAAGGCTGTCGATCTTCTGAACCACTCGGTCTATGCCAATCAGTTGGCGCAGCCCGGACTCTTCCTGGCGCAGCTGGACCAGCGGTCGCACCAGCTGACAGCTCTGAACACTCCGCGGTTGGGTGATTCACTGCTGCGCCCCACCGGTGAACCATGGCTGAATGCGCTGATCCCTAAAGCGCCCAAGCTGGATATCAACAAGCTCGATCAGATCGCGGCCCTGCCCCTGGGCAGCCAATTGAAGATCGATGCCTGGGACGACAAGGTCATCCGCTTGAACGCCCGGCAGGCGCCGATCATGAATGCGCGGGATAAGATGCCCTTCGAAGTGACTCCGGTCTTCTTCCGCTTAACCCGCTACACACCGCCCGTCACGGCAGTTGCGACGCCGGCTGCGGGAGCTGCCGATTCGACGGCTCCCGCGGTGGACACGCAGCAGAGTGCGGCTCCGGCGCAGGCGTCGGCGTCGCAACCGAGCCCACAGTAAGCCGCTGTTTGAGGGTTTACCAAAGGGATATCCTTCAACGTAAAGCAACACAGAGGCGGGGTAGACTGAAACCTACTCCGCCTTTGCTGCGTTTCCCGGGGAATTTACTTGCGTGGTGTTCATGGCTAAAAGGTCCCTGCTGGCAAGCTTGTTCCTCCTCCTATCCTCCGTGTCAATCAGCGCTCCTCTTCAGGGCCAGGTAGTTGCTGCCGGCAGGGGCGGCGCCCATGTGGTTGCAGGAGGATTTTTTTCGGACTTCACCCCTGACTATGGGCCGACGGATATTCAAGGCATCGGCGGCTTTGTCGATCTGAATCTGCACGGACACCTGGGCGTAGAGGGCGAGATGCGCTTTCTGCGGTTTCATCAGACTTACGATGTACACGAAGACAACTACAACATTGGTCCCAGATACCGCTGGCGTTATCATCGCTACGAACCTTATGGGAAGGTGATGATCGGCAATGGCCAATTCAACTTCCCGTTCAGTTATGGTCATGGCGGATATTTGTTGGTGGCGCCGGGAGGAGGGCTGGATATTCATTTCCATCGCTTCACGATCAGAGCGGTCGATTTCGAGTATCAGCACTGGTACAACTTCCAAAACAGCTCTTTGACTCCGTATGGATTCAGCAGCGGAATTGGCTATCGGATTTTCTAGCGGGCGCGGGTCCGGGCCGGGCAGCAGAGACGCTCCCCGGGAGCTCAGCGCAATACCAGCAAGTGGACTTATTTGCTGACTTCCGAGCTGGGCAATGTGTCGTCCCGTCGGTCTGCTTCAAAGCGAAGGTCTGGTATAAGGCTCTTGAGTATCACCTTAGAAAATAGACCTCTGGAGCTATTGGGCTGCGGAAAAATTCGGGACCGGGCAAGCGAGGCACGGGCTAAAGCCCGACTTTGTATCAGGGCACGACTTTAGTCGGGCCGTAAGCGATCGACAATACGCTGGGCTTTAGCCCCTGCAACTCCTCCACCTAGCCCACTTGCCGGTCGTGACTTTTCTCCGCAGCTGCAAGCCCGACGTCTTCTCTGCTCGTTGACCGGCAAAACCCAGGTCTCAAACGCGAGACCTGGGCCACCCACCACCCACTCATTTTGTGTGAAGGGGAATGCAGTGTCGTTCAGGACTAAAAGTGGTAGGCGATGCCGATGACCGGGTTGTACACGTTGTAGAATCGGCCGGTCTTCTGTGGTTCGAGACCGAAATTCGGAGTCTTCATGAGCAGACCGCGATACTCGGCGCGAATGTCCCAGCTGGGGCTCAGCTCGTAGGCAACACCGCCGCCGTACATGCCTCCCAGGATGGTTTGCCCCTTGACGTCGAGTTGGGTGGTGCTGGCGTCGTCGAGAGGAGTAAACATGAAGGCGGCCGGACCTGCCTCAAGGAAGGGATTCCAGTTCTTGAAATTTGCGTTCAGGACATAAGCTCCGGAAAACTCCTGCATCCGGTCGTGCACTCTCACGTTGTTGAAACTGGTGTAGTACTTTTGCGCGTTCTGCCCATATTGATAATTGACTTCAAGCCCGCTTCGCGGAGTGAGCATATAGCGGTAACTCACCAAGCCGCCCAAACCCTTCGTTGCACTCTGCTGGACATCATTGCCAGTGATAAATGGGGGAAAGATGCCGGTTACGCTCACACTTATATCCTGCCGGCTTTCCTGGGCCTGACTCGCTACTGCCAAAAAGGGCAGAAGCAGAAATAACAACAACGTTTTCCTCATTCGTTCCTGAACCTCTCGCCTGCGCGCAACCGAAAATGCTTGATCCTTCCCGCAATTGTACCTATCCCACGCGTTCGACGCGAAACTCATAGGGGGCGCCGCGCTCCAGCGACACCGAACGCACCACCTTGAGAAACGCAATCGCGGCATGAGAGAGGTTTGCGCGCTTGCGGTGAACCAGGCGAAGGTGGCGTTCAAACCGCAACGCTTCTACCGGAACCTGGACCAGTTCTCCGCTGGCCAGCTCGCGGCCTACCGTCAGTCCGGGAACCAGGGCCACGCCGTTTCCCATGGCGACGAACCGTTTGACCGCCTCCAGACTGGGCAACTCCATTCCCATGTTCAGGGGCGTTTTATGCTTCTCGAAGGCCGCAACTACCTGACGGCGCAAGGGCGACGGCACATTGTGGGCAATGAAACTCTCCGCGCCCAGGTCTTCAATCGCGATCCCCTTCTCTCGCGCCAGGGGATGATCTGGATTGACGACAAAAGCCAGCTCATCGGTGTAAACCGCGATCGTTTTGAAAAGATCTGACTCCGGGCGGAAGGAGAGGATACCGATCTCGACCGCCCGTTCGAGCACATCATCCGGGATGCGACTGGCCAGGGAACGCTGAATACTTACCGCGATCTGCGGGCAAAGGCGCCGGAAGCGGTCCAGAATCGGCAGCAGATAAAGACACGTGTACTCGTTAGCGGCAATCAGCAGCCTGCCGCGGTCCAGCGACTTCAGCTCCTCCATCGCGCTCGCCGCTTCTGCCCGCAGGGTCAACATTCTGCGCGCATAGTCGAGCAGAACTTCGCCGGCAGCGGTGAGGGTTCCGTCCCTTGCGCTGCGTTCGAAGAGCACCTCATGCAAATCGCTTTCGAGCTTGCGAATGACCTGGCTGACTGCGGGCTGGGTGCGACGCAGCCGCTTGGCGGCTCGCGAGAATCCTTTTTCTTCGGCTACGGCGAGGAAAGTCTCCAGATGATGAATGTCCATAAGTTAAGAACGCCAGCTTACAGCGCTTATTGCACTACTATAAGTAAATTTTATCGTTTTAAGAAGGATAATAAATTTGATCTATGGCTTTAGATCCACGACAATAGAGTCATCAGTGAAGGGTGGCGCCTCCATGAACCAGGATCGCGTGTTCTTTTTTGATACCACGCTGCGCGACGGCGAACAGTCTCCGGGCTGCAGCATGACTATCCCGGAAAAGCTGCGCATGGCCCACGGCCTCGAAGCCCTTGGCGTCGATATCGTGGAAGCCGGGTTTGCGATTGCTTCCCCGGGCGACTTTGCCGCCATCAGCAGCATCTGCCGCGAAGTGCGTGGGCCCCGCATCGCCTCGCTGGCCCGAACCCGCAAAGAAGACATTCAAGCCGCCGCACGATCGCTCGAAGGTGCAGGCCGGGCCCGCATCCACGTGTTTCTGGCCAGCTCGGATATCCACCTGGAGCACAAGCTTAAGATCACGCGGGCGGAAGCGTTGGAGCAAGCAGGCACGGCTGTTCGCCTGGCCCGCAGTTATGTGGACGACGTGGAGTTTTCGCCCGAGGACGCCACCCGGTCGGATCCGGACTTCCTGTGCAGTGTCGTGGCGGTGGCGATCGAAGCCGGGGCGAACACGATTAATTTACCTGACACCGTCGGCTACTGCGTTCCTAACGAGTACGGCGCCATGTTCCAGATGCTGAGGACACGAGTGCCGCAAGTTGCCGGGATCACGCTTTCCTCCCATTGTCACAACGACCTGGGCATGGCGGTAGCCAATAGCCTGGCGGCCATTGAGGCTGGTGCGCGGCAAATCGAGTGCACGATCAATGGCATTGGCGAGCGGGCGGGGAATGCGGCGCTTGAAGAAGTGGCGGCGGCCATGTTGGTGCGCCCGGACAAGTTCCCATATGCTCACGGCCTGGCGTTGGAAAAGTTGTACCCCACCAGCCAGTTGCTTTCTGAACTGATTACTCAGTCTCCTGCGCCCAACAAGGCGGTTGTGGGCAGTAACGCGTTTGCCCATGAGGCCGGCATTCATCAGCACGGCATGCTGGCGCACCCGTTGACGTACGAGATCATGACCCCGGCTTCGGTGGGCGTACCTAACAACCGCATGGTGCTGGGCAAGCACTCTGGCCGGCGTGCCCTGGCGCATCGCCTGAAAGAGCTTGGCTTCGCCCTCGACGCTGCGGACGTGGACCTGGTCTACCACCGCTTCAACGAACTGGCGGATCGCAGAAAGTCGATCTTCGATCAGGACCTAATTTCGCTGCTTCCAGAACACCATCGGCCCTTGGCCCAAGCTGAGTTGACTACAGGAGGTCAATAACTAATGAAGTTGAAAGTTCTGGTCGGCGCTGGAGACGGGATTGGCCCGGAAGTGACGCGCGAAGCAGTGCGCGTTCTTACGTCTGTGGCGGAATTCGGCGGCTATGACTTCCAATTCACCGAGTCGCCTATCGGTGGGGTTGCCATTCGCCAGACAGGCACACCGTTGCCTGCGGCGACCCTGGACGCGGCTCTGGACAGCGATGCAGTTTTGCTGGGAGCTGTGGGCAGCAATGAATTTAATGCTTTGCCTCCGGATCGCCGGCCAGAAGCAGGACTGTTGCAGCTTCGCCAGGCCCTGGGAGGCTTTGCCAACCTGCGTCCTGCCTTTGCGTACAAGGCCTTGTCCGGCAACTCGCCCTTGCGTCCTGAAGTGACCGACGGCGCCGACATTTTGTTTGTCCGCGAACTGCTGGGCGGGCTTTACTTCGGCGAACCGCGAGCGTGGGACCGGGAGAGCGGAGCAGCATGGAACACGATGCGGTATACCCGGGACGAGGTCACACGAGTGGCGCATGTGGCGTTTCACCTTGCCGGACTGCGGCGCAAGAAGGTGACTTCGGTCGATAAGGCAAATGTGCTTGAAGTGTCGCAGATGTGGCGGGCGACCGTGATTGAGGTTGCGCAGCAATATCCGGGCATCACACTCGAACACCAATATGTGGACGCCTGCGCGATGCACTTGATGAACACTCCGCGCAACTTCGATGTGGTGCTTACGGAGAACCTTTTTGGGGACATTCTGAGTGATGAATCCGGAGTCATTACCGGTTCGCTGGGAATGCTGCCATCGGCCACCATTGGTGGGGCAGTCAACCTGTATGAGCCGGTGCATGGTTCGGCACCTGACATAGCGGGTAAGGGGATTGCCAATCCGCTGGGCGCGATTCTTACCGCGGCTATGATCCTGCGCCACTCCGCCAACCTGGAGCAGGATGCACAAGCGGTCGAGTTGGCAGTACGCAAGGTTCTGGAGCAGGGATATCGAACTGCCGATCTGTTACGCGCGGAACAGCCTGGACAGCATGTATCCACCCAGGAGATGGGACGGCTGGTGCATCAGGCGTTGAACGAAATTATTGACCGCCGGCAGGCTTTGCACGCTGTCTAGGTGAGATTGGATCAGGCCGCAGGGCGCACTGCAGATTCCTCCACTTCGCTACGCTTCGGTCGGGATGACAAGGGTAGAGTGGTTTGCTTTTAGGAAGATCAGCTCCTCAACGACATCCGGGGAAAAGCTTTTAGGGAAAACCATATGTCACAAGGCGCAAGAACGCTGTTTGAAAAGGTTTGGCAATCGCATGTGGTCGTAGCTCCTGAAGGGGAGCCGGCGCTGCTTTATATCGATCTGCACCTGCTGCACGAAGTCACTTCGCCGCAGGCGTTTGAAGGCCTCCGCCTGGCGGGCCGCACCGTTCGCCGGCCCGATCGGGCGGTGGCGACGGTCGATCATAATGTTCCCACGACGGCCAACCGGCTGATTATCGAAGATGCAATCGCAGCCAAGCAGATGGATGCGCTGCGTACCAATTGCGCCGAGTTTGGGATTCCACTCTTCGATGTTCAGTCCCCCGAGCAAGGGATCGTGCATGTGATCGGTCCGGAGCTGGGCTTCACCAAGCCTGGCATGACCATTGTTTGCGGCGATAGCCACACCAGCACGCATGGCGCGTTCGGTGCGTTGGCCTTCGGTATCGGCACTTCAGAGGTGGAGCACGTTCTGGCCACCCAGTGTCTACCGCAATCGCTGCCCAAAACTTTCCGCATTACCGTGGACGGCAAGCTGGGACCTGCTGTTACGGCGAAAGATATCGCGCTCGGCATCATCGGCCACATTGGAACGGATGGGGCGAGTGGTTGCGTGATCGAGTATGCCGGTTCGGCGATTCGGGCACTCTCCATGGAAGGCCGCATGACGCTGTGCAACATGAGCATCGAGGCCGGCGCTCGTGCGGGCATGATTGCTCCAGACGAAACCACATTCCGCTATCTTGAGGGACGGCGATTTAGTCCCAAGGGCGCTGATTGGGATCGTGCGGTCGCCGAATGGCAGTCGCTGGCCAGCGATCCCGATGCGACGTTCGACCGCGAATTGGTGCTGCACGCAGAAGATCTTGCGCCGTTCGTCACCTGGGGCACCAGCCCAGGAATGGTGGTGCCGGTGACCGATCGGGTGCCTGATCCCGCATCCAGCAATTCGGCAGCGGAACGACGCGCCTGGGAACGCGCTCTCGAATACATGGCACTGGAACCAGGCAAAGCTATCGAAGAGCTGGCCATCGATCGGGTGTTCATCGGATCGTGCACGAATGCACGGATCGAAGATCTTCGCGCGGCGGCGAAGATAGTCAACGGGTACCACGTTCATCCGCAGGTGCGTGCGATGGTGGTTCCCGGCTCCCAGCAGGTGAAGAAGCAGGCGGAAGAGGAAGGACTGGACGAGGTTTTTCGCGCAGCCGGTTTCGACTGGCGCGAGCCCGGCTGCTCCATGTGCCTGGGCATGAATCCTGACATCCTGGCTCCTGGTGAGCGCTGTGCCTCGACCAGCAATCGCAATTTTGAAGGGCGGCAGGGCCGCGGCGGCCGCACCCACCTGGTGAGCCCCGCGATGGCGGCCGCAGCCGCTGTTTCCGGGCACTTCACCGATGTCCGCAAGTGGCAGTTTCGTGAAGTGGAGTCTTTCGCATGAAG
>Ga0302324_100019302_pt1 | contig 13393 bp, 10 predicted proteins | sample Palsa_T0_1_FD_201949 | JGI IMG/M metagenome (GOLD analysis project Ga0302324, IMG submission 201949) | Peat permafrost microbial communities from Stordalen Mire near Abisko, Sweden - Palsa_T0_1 | ecosystem: Environmental > Terrestrial > Soil > Palsa > Peat permafrost | place: Sweden: Abisko...
CAGCTCAATCGGTTGTGGCGCGGTGTCGATGCGCCCACCAACGTGCTGTCGTTCCCGGCCGCAACCAAACAGGCGGAGGACGAACCGGCGCATCTTGGCGACATTGTCCTCGCCTACCAGACCATCGAGCGCGAGGCCCGCGCCGAGGACAAGCCGTTTGCCCACCATGTTGCCCACCTTGCCGTGCACGGCTACCTGCACCTTATTGGGTTCGACCATGAACACGATGCCGACGCCGAGACGATGGAACAGGCTGAGCGTAAAATCCTGCGCCGGCTGTCAATTCCCGATCCGTATCGGCAGAATGCCGGCAAAGGCCGTAACACCCAGCACGGCAAGAAGTCCTGAGCCGTGTCCCCGTCCTTGTCGCCTGAACTGAGGCGTTAGCCCACACCGATGTCGCAAGCCCCGACGCGCACCGACCCGAATGAGCACGGCAACCTGCCGGCCGTGATTGAGCCGCCGCCGGAGCACGGTGATGAAGGCTGGCTGACGCGCACCATGCGCATTCTGTTCGGCTGGAAAGCTGCTTCGACCCGCGCCGACCTGGAACAGGTGCTCACCGCCGAACAACCCCAGTCTGGCTTCTCGCCGGAAGAAGCGACGATGCTGAAGAACATTCTCGGTCTGCGCGACCAGCGGATCGAGAGCGTGATGGTGCCGCGCGCCGATATCGTGGCCGTGCAGCAGGACATCGCCTTGGGCGAACTGGTCCGGATATTCCAGGGCGCCGGCCACTCGCGGCTTGTGGTCTATAACGACACGCTCGACGATCCCACTGGGATGGTGCACATCCGCGACCTCGTTGCCTTTGTCGCATCGCGAGCGGCGCAGGACCCGATCACCGCGGGGCAACGCGAAGCACCACAGGCCGCCGACCTCAATCTCGCCAATGTCGATCTGACCTTGCCGCTAGTCTCGGTCAAAATCGTGCGGGAAATTCTGTACGCGCCGCCTTCGATGCCGGCACTCGATCTGCTCGCCAAGATGCAAGCGATACAGATTCATCTGGCTCTGGTGATCGACGAATATGGCGGCACCGATGGCCTCGTATCGATGGAAGATCTGGTCGAGATCATTGTCGGCGATATTGCCGACGAGCATGACGAAGCCGAAAAGCCTGCCGCAATGCGGCAGAGCGACGGTTCCTATCTCGCCAACGGGCGCGCCAGTCTTGAGGAAGTGCGGGCGGCGCTTGGCGAGGAATTCGATGTCGGCGAGGCGGCACAGGAAGTCGATACGCTTGGCGGCTATCTGGTGATGAAAGCGGGCCATGTGCCGGTGCGCGGCGAGCTGGTGCGCGGACCGGAGCCGTTTGAGACCGAGGTCCTTGACGCCGATCCGCGCCGCGTCAAACGGGTCCGGATTTATCGCCGCAAGGAAATCCGTCCGGGCGCTGCGCGCGAATTGCCGGCGCTGGTCAAACCGGCCCCACGTCCCGCAGCGCCGCGTGACGAGGCCGATCGGCCCAGCACGAATCCCGCGCCGTGAAACTGAAGGCGCTGTTCAATGCCATCGTTTTGTCGTGGGGCTGGCGGCGCTGCGCGATCGCGTTCGTCGCCGGCGCGGCGTCGGCTTTGGCGATGGCCCCGATCAATGCCTGGCCGGTGCTGTTCCTGACTTTTCCAACGCTGGTCTGGCTGATCGACAGTTCGGGCGACAGCCGCTGGGGCAGCATCGCCGGTTCGGCATGGTGCGGTTGGTGGTTCGGCTTCGGCTACTTTGTCGCCGGGCTTTACTGGATCGGCTACCCGTTTTTGGTCGATGCGCCGACCTTCGGCTGGATGATGCCGTTTGCGGTGCTTGGCTTGCCGGCCGTTCTTGCTTTTTACACCGCCGCCGGCGCGGCGCTGGCGCGACTGTTGTGGACACGCGGCAGCTTGCGGATTCTTTCGTTCGGCGTGGCGCTGACCCTAGTGGAATATCTGCGCGGTCATTTATTCACGGGTTTTCCGTGGAACGCTTTCGGCTACGCGATCGCTTCGCCCCTGGTCTTGGCGCAGACAGCGTCACTCGTCGGTCTTTGGGGTATGACCTTCATCGTCTTCGTCGCGTTCGCGACACCCGCGACATTAACCGATGACGCTTCCGAAACGCGCCGACCGGCGTTGCCGTTTCTTATTGCTGTTGCGGTGTTGATCGCGCTTGCCGGCTACGGCGCGTCACGGCTGCATCGCAATCAAACCCGGTTGGTCGACAAAGTTCATCTGCGCATCATGCAGCCGAACCTGCAACAGGACGTTCGCTTCAATTATGCCGCGCGACGCGACGTGATGAACCGTTACGTCACGCTTTCCAGTCGCTCCCCGAGCGCGGATTCGCCGGGCATGCAGGATGTGACGCATCTGATATGGCCGGAATCGGCTTTCCCGTTTTTTCTTGCGCACGAGTCCGATGCACTGGCGCAGATCACTCAGCTCTTGCCGCCGGGCGCTGTGCTGATCACCGGCGCGGTGCGCGTTGCCGAGCCGTACAACCCTGCTGCGCCGCAAGCTTTCAACTCGATCTACGCGATCGATCACTCCGGCTCGATCCTCGGCATCTACGATAAAGTTCATCTCGTCCCGTTCGGCGAATATCTGCCATTCAAGCCGCTGCTCGAAAGTCTGGGCATGCAGGTCGTCACCAAACAAATCGGCGGCTTCCAGGCCGGCGATCGACGCCGCCTGATTACGATGCCGGGCACGCCGCCGATGCTGCCGCTGATCTGCTACGAGATTATTTTTCCGAACGCCGTCATGCCGCCGGATGGGCGGCCACGCTGGATCGTCAATGTCACCAACGACGGCTGGTTCGGAATTAGCAGCGGGCCGTATCAGCATTTTCAGCAAGCGCGTGTACGCGCAATCGAGGAAGGCTTGCCGCTGGTGCGCGCTGCCAATACCGGCATTTCCGCCGTGGTCGATCCGGTCGGGCGCATCATTAGCGCGCTGCCGCTTGGCGAAGAAGGCGTGCTCGACTCAGGCCTGCCGCGTTCGATCCGAGAACCGATTTACGCGCGGCTCGGTGACATTCCCGCCGCGTTGATCGTCGTAATGGCCTTGATCATTGTCGTCCGGCATCGCCTGCGAAGCGAATTGCTAAAAATTTAGCGATCGCTCGCGCACAAATATTCAGCCTGCCCGGCGTTAATCCGCAGGTGCGACGGACAGACGCAGCGTGCAGTGATACCGACCTGTAGTGCTGGCGCGGATATAACTTCAACTGCTGCGAGCGACGCGCATGGCGCGAAACAAGCAGAAATACAAGTTCATCCGATTTTCGCATGAACTGATGCCGAACAATCAGGACCGTCACAGGACCGCAATTGGTAGCATTTGTGACAGATTTGAAATCGCCCCCCATTGCGGTAGATAGGGGTCGCATAGGAGTTGATTATCATGATCGCCAAAAAAGCTCCGAATCCGACCGATAAGCACGTCGGCAGCCGCGTTCGGATGCGCCGGATGATGCTTAGCATGAGCCAGGAGAAACTTGGCGACGCGCTGGGGCTGACGTTCCAGCAGGTGCAGAAGTACGAAAAGGGCACCAACCGGATTGGCGCCAGCCGCCTTCAGCAAATCGCACAGATCCTCCAGGTCCAGGTTTCTTTCTTCTTCGAAGGCGCGCCAGCCGCGATCACGATTGGGCGCCACGAAGGTTTGTCGGAAGCGCCGTCGCCCGCTTATGTCTCCGACTTCCTCGCGACGTCGGACGGCCTGGCGCTGACCAAGGCGTTCATGAAAATCCGGGACGCCAAGCTACGGCGGCGCATCGTCGATCTCGTTGAGCAAATAGCCGGCAGCGACAAGCATTGAGTAACCGGCGGCATTTGGCACTGCGCCCATCCGCCCATTGTTTTGCCCACATCTTGACCGCGCAGAGGGACGCTGTAACAACCAGCCACGAAGATCTGTAAGGCAACAGATCAGCGCGGCAATTCACCGCCGCCGGGGCATCTCACGCCAAAAAGAACTCCGGCCGATCGGTACAGTTTACGAGGGGAGTGTTTCGCAGTGGCCCGTTCAGACTACCTGTTCACCAGCGAGTCGGTATCCGAAGGACATCCGGACAAAGTGTCCGATCAGATTTCCGATGCCATTCTCGATGCCTTCATCGAGCGTGATATCAAGCTCGGCATCGCCGATGACAGCCAGATCAATACCCGGCTGGGCTGCGAGACGCTCTGCACCACCAACAAAATCGTTGTTGCCGGCGAAGGCCGCGGCCAGCTGTTCAAGACTATCAACGGCGTGTCGGTCGTCGACCGCGAATTGATTACCGAGATCGCCCGCGGCGTAGTCAAAGACATTGGCTATGACCAGAACGGCTTCTCGTTTCACGGCGCCGATGTTGAAGTGCTACTGCACGGCCAGTCTCCCGACATTGCCATGGGCGTCAATGCCAAGAAGAAAAAAGGCGAAGAGAACGAAGGCGCCGGCGATCAGGGCATGATGTTCGGCTACGCCTGCACCGAGAGCGAAGTCTACGAGCAAGGCTCGTTCATGCCGGCGCCGATCTACTTCGCACACAAGATTCTGAAAGTGCTGTCGGAGAAGCGCCGCTCTGGACAGATTTTCGATTTGCAACCGGACGCCAAGAGCCAGGTGACGGTGCAATATGTCGGCGGCAAGCCGATCGGCTGCACCAAGGTCGTGGTCTCGACGCAGCACAATGCGCAGACCCGCAACGGCAAGAAATATACGCCGAGCATGGTGAAGGACCTGATCGGCGATGCGGTCGCGTCCGCACTGCCGAAGGGTTGGATGCCAAAGAAGGAATCCGACTTCCTGGTCAATCCGACCGGTAACTTCGTGGTCGGTGGTCCGGATGGCGACTGCGGCCTCACCGGCCGCAAGATCATTGTCGACACTTACGGCGGTTACGCGCCGCATGGCGGCGGCGCATTCTCCGGCAAAGATCCGACAAAGGTGGACCGTTCCGCTGCCTACGCCGCCCGCTATCTCGCCAAGAACGTCGTCGCGGCTGGCCTCGCTGAGCAGTGCACGATCCAGGTCGCCTACGCGATCGGCGTCGCCGACCCGATGTCGCTCTATGTCGACACCCATGGGACCGGAAATACCGACGAGAAGAAGCTCGCCAAAATGCTACAGGAAATTTTCCCGCTGCGGCCCACCAACATTCGGCGTTCGCTGAAGCTCAACCGGCCAATCTACAAGCGCACCGCGGCTTACGGCCACTTCGGCCGCGCGCCGGAAAAGGACGGCGGCTTCTCCTGGGAGCGCACCGACCTCGCCGATCAGCTCAAGCGCGCTGTGCGCTAACCCGCTGACCCGTCATTAGCTGTCATCATCTGCCGACGGGTCCGGCCCGAAGTGGCCGGCCCGATGACAGGCTTCGTCGGATGATCCAGTAAAGACTGCCGTGCATATTTTGCTTGGCCGGTGTTTACTGGATGCTCCGCCTTCGCGGAGCATGACAAGCAGTGGAAACTCCAGAACGATCGCCTCGCGCATTCTTCGGCCGGCGGAAAGGCCATAAGCTTCGGCCGAATCATGCCCAGTTGATTGATGAACTACTGCCAAGCTTGGCATTGGATCTAAGCAAGCCATCACCGGGCGATCTGTCGTCCTTGTTTCCACTTCCAGTGAACGAGGTCAGGCTCGAGATCGGGTTCGGCGGCGGCGAACACCTGGTCGCGCAAGCGCAAGAACATGCCGGCGTGGGCTTCCTCGGCGTCGAGCCGTTCGTCAACGGCATGGCGAAAGCATTATCCGCCATTGAATGCCTTGAGCTGCACAATATTCGCCTGCATTTCGATGACGCAATCAGCCTGATACCGTGGCTGCCGCCGCATTCTCTGGCGCGCATCGATTTGATTCATCCCGATCCCTGGCCGAAGCGGCGGCACTGGAAACGCCGTTTCGTGCAGGATGAGATGATCGGACGGCTGGCACGTATTCTTCGCACTGGCGGCGAGTTTCGCTTCGTCACCGATATCGCCGATTACGCTTCGTGGACGTTACAGCATCTGTTGCGGTCGGAGGATTTCGAGTGGATCGCACAAGGCGCTGATGATTGGCGCAAGGCGTGGCCGGGCTTCATCGAAACACGTTATCACGCCAAAGCAGCCCGTGAACAACGCACGTCGTGTTTTCTGATTTTCAGAAAAGTGTAGGGCCGAAGATCAGGCCGGCCGACGCACTTGCCAGAACCGAACAACGCGTTGCGCCGTCGATTCCGACAACCGGCCGAAATTGGCGAAGGCTCCATCGGCATCCTTACGCTCCGGGTCTTTGCCGTCTTGTAGGGACAAGACAGCCTTCACCGTCGACCAGTCCAGCCCGATAGCCTTGCAGAGAATCAATACCGGGTCGGGTTCGCCTCCACCCATCAGGCGATCGACGGCAGCGATGGGAACCTTGGCGAGCGTTGCCAGCGCGACGACCGTCTCTTCATATCTACAATCTGCGCAGAATGCAGCTACAGAGCTCTCATCGAGATTTCCGATGCGCTCAAGATTGAGCACGACGCTCTGCGCTGCGCGATAGTCTCGTGGGCCGACATTTGCTGCCACTTCCTCGGAGACTTTCGCAAGGATGCGATTGATCTCGCTCTTTATATCGGGCGGCGCCGACGCAAGCAGACGGTCGCGCACAACCGCAGTCGCCTTGATAAGCAGGTCGCGGAACAACGGCGCAGGAATGTCCAGTCGCGCGCCGACCTTCTCGGCCAACACGCCATCATCCTCCGCGCGTTTGACCAGATTGACGAAGCTGTGCGTGGAAAGCTTTGCGCCGCTATTGCCCGCCACGCTACGCGCGACGTCGCGATCGCCACGGCGGACCAGAATATCGGTCACTGCCTCGCCAAGGCTCTTGCGCGACGAGATCGCCTGCAAGTGCGCCTGGCTCTTGGTGCGCGCGACGTCGAGGAGATCGGACTCCGGCAGTCTCGGCGCGAGCTTCAAAACCGGCCCTGCGACCGAAATATCCTCGTCGTCAGCGAGCGTAAGGAGTACTTTGACCGGCGCGTTCTCGACCGGCGCCAGACGGTTGGAGAGTTCGGCGCGTGCTTTGGTCTCGATCTCTTCGATCAAAAGGCCAAACACGTCATCAAACAAATCGACCTGATCGTCGCCGAAGCGGCTGGCCCCATCAAGAAATAAAGTCGTGATGCGTTGGAGCGTGTCGACGCGCTTCTGCCGCGTGCCGTGCTGAATGACTTCTTCAAGCTCTGGAATAAGCGAGAGAGCGGTAGCGGCTGGCATCAGAAATCAGCGACCAAAGCAGGGATTTGCACAGTTTCCGGCTGGTTAAATTACCGTTCAGTGCTTACCGATCCCTGAAGCCTGTCTTCTGATCGGCCCTTGCCTGAGATCGATAAAGCGCTATATTCGCGCCATCCATTCTGGATACCTCATAACGGTCGGATTATCCGAGCGGTTTTGAGAGTGGGTTCCCCCCGGGACCCGCTCTTTTTTGTTACCTGAGGCCAGACGGGGTTTGCAGGACGACGCAAGACGTATGACCGACGACCTGACGACCTTTACCGACGAGCCGCGCCTCATTACCGAGCCGGGGCGTGCGGCACGCGTCGCTTCGATCGTCGAACCGGTGCTGGCCGGACTGGGCTATCGCCTTGTTCGGATACGCATTTCCGCCTTTTCCGGCTGTACTGTGCAGATCATGGCGGAGCGGCCGGACGGCACCATGAGGATCGAGGATTGCGAGGCCGCCTCGCGCGCCCTATCGCCGGTACTCGACGTCACCGACCCAATCGAAACTGCCTACCGGCTGGAAATTTCCTCGCCGGGGATCGACCGGCCGCTGGTTCGGCGCTCCGATTTCGACCGCTATGCCGGCCACGTCGCACATGTCGAAATGGGGGCACCGATCGACAGCCGCCGGCGCTTCCGCGGCCAGTTGCTCGGCACCGACGGCGACAGCGCCCGCATCCGCGTTGACGGCTCGGATGGCGATGCCGACGTATTGCTGCCGATCGGCGACATGTCGGAAGCGAGGCTCGTTCTGACCGATGCGCTGATTGCGGAATCGCTACGCCGGAGCAAACACGGCAATCGGAGCGACAGCAAACACACCGACACGCTGGATCACGACCAGCACATGAGTCAAACCCAAGGGAGACTGACGAATGGCGACCGTAAGCGCCAATAAACTCGAACTCTTGCAGATTGCCGACGCGGTCGCCCGAGAGAAGGCGATCGACCGCAAGATCGTGCTCGGTGCGATGGAAGATGCCATCGCCAAAGCGGCGCGCTCCCGCTACGGCAGCGAGACTGAAGTCCGTGCCGAGATTGATCCGAAGAGCGGTGAGCTGCACCTGTCGCGTCACATGCTGGTGGTCGACCAGGTCGAGAACCCGGCTTCGCAGATCACCCTCGAAGAAGCCCGTCGACATCATCCGGCCGCGCAGGTCGGCGACACCATCGCTGATAAGCTGCCGCCGCTGGAATATGGCCGCATCGCCGCGCAATCGGCCAAGCAGGTCATCGTGCAGAAAGTGCGCGAAGCCGAGCGCGACCGGCAATACGATGAATACAAGGATCGTATCGGCGATATCGTCAACGGCATCGTCAAGCGTGTCGAATACGGCAACGTCGTCGTTGACCTCGGCCGCGGCGAAGCGATCGTGCGCCGCGACGAAATGCTGCCGCGCGAAGTGTTTCGCAACGGCGATCGCATTCGCGCTTACATCTACGACGTGCGGCGCGAGCAGCGCGGCCCGCAGATCTTTCTGTCCCGCACCCATCCGCAATTCATGGCGAAGCTGTTCGCCCAGGAAGTGCCGGAAATCTACGACGGCATTGTCGAGATCAAGGCGGTGGCCCGTGACCCCGGCTCCCGCGCCAAGATCGCCGTGGTTTCGCGCGATTCTTCGGTCGATCCGGTTGGCGCCTGCGTCGGTATGCGCGGTTCGCGCGTGCAGGCCGTGGTTACCGAGCTCCAGGGCGAGAAGATCGACATCATTCCGTGGTCGATGGATATCGCCACTTTCGTCGTCAACGCGTTGGCGCCGGCGGAAGTCGCGAAGGTTGTGCTCGATGAAGAGCGCGAGCGGATCGAGGTTGTGGTACCCGATCAGCAGCTTTCGCTCGCCATCGGCCGCCGCGGCCAGAACGTGCGGCTCGCCTCTCAGCTGACCGGCTGGGATATCGACATCCTGACCGAGCAGGAAGAGTCCGAACGCCGCCAAGCCGAGTTCGAGAATCGCACCAAGATGTTCGTCGACTCGCTGAACGTCGACGAGGTGATCGGGCAGCTGCTGGCGTCGGAGGGCTTCAATTCCGTCGAGGATTTAGCGATGGTCGATGTGAAGGAAATCGCCGGCATCGAAGGTTTCGACGAGGAGACCGCTGGAGAACTGCAGACCCGGGCCCGCGAATATCTGGACAAGATCGAGGGCGAGCTTGACGCAAAGCGCAAGGAGCTTGGCGTGGAGGATGAGCTGCGGGAAATCCCCGGCGTCACCACCGCCATGCTGGTGAAGTTTGGCGAGAACGGCGTCAAGACAGTTGAAGATCTTGCCGGCTGCGCAACCGACGATTTGACCGGCTGGACCGAGCGCAAGGACGGCGAGAGCAAGCGCGAACCGGGAATCCTCGATGGCTGTGAAATGTCACGCGAGGAAGCCGAAGCCATGATCATGCAGGCGCGGCTCAAGGCCGGCTGGATCACCGAGGCTGATCTCGCGCCACCTGCCGCCGAAGAAGCCGCAGTCGCGGAGGCGCAACCGTAACGGATGACCGCTTCACCGCAGCAAGCCGAGCTCGACAACGGACCGCAATCACGCGAACGGGAGCGCATGTGCGTTCTCACGCGCGAGGTACGTCCGGTCGCGGATCTGATCCGCTTCGTGGTCGGGCCGGATGGCGCTGCGGTGCCAGACCTGAAAAGCAAATTGCCCGGCCGCGGTGTTTGGGTCACCGCGACCCGTGACGCGCTCGCTGAGGCGGTCAAACGCAAGGCGCTGGTGCGTGGTTTCAAGCGCGAGGTTCGCCTCAACGCCGATCTCGTGACGCAAACCGGACAATTGCTGGAGCAGGCGGTGCTCGATTCGCTGGCGATGGCGGGCAAGGCTGGCCTGGTCGCTAATGGCTTCGGCAAGACTGAGGCCGCGCTGGCGGACGAAGACAAGAGGATCATCGGCCTCATTCATGCGGCCGATGCTGCCCTGGACGGGGTCCGCAAGCTTGGGGCCGCCTTACGGCGCCGGGATTCCGGAGACCAAGTCGCTGTGATTACAAGCCTAACCACGGTGCAATTGGATTTGGCACTGGGACGCCCAAATGTGGTACATGCAGCCCTGCTTGGCGGGCCTGCGAGCGATACGTTCTTGGCGCGTTTGCGGCGCCTTGAGCGGTTCCGGTCTGGCGAGCAGAGCGTATAGAAATGGAAGCGAATGGCTGAGACGACCAAAAATACCGGCGACAAACTGAGCGTGACCCCGACCAAGACGCTGACGCTAAAGCCACGCGTCGAGCAGGGCATGGTGCGCCAGAGCTTCAGCCATGGCCGCAGCAAGGCAGTCGTCGTCGAGAAGGTCAAACGCCGGATCGGGCCCGCCGAGACCAGACCCGAGCCGGCTGCGGCCGCACCAGCGGCCGCGCCGAAGCGTCCAAGTGCGCCTGCCGCGCCGGCTGCAAGAACCGCAGCGCCGGCGGCAACTCCTTCCGCGGCATCGCCGCGGCAATCAGGCGTGGTGCTGCGGACGCTGACCGCTGACGAACAGAGCGCCCGTGCGCAGGCACTTGCCGGCGCGCAGGTACGCGAGCACGAGGAGCGTGAGCGCGCCGAAGAAGAAGCGCGGATCCGCCAGACTCGCGAAGGTGCCGAGCGCGCCGAGCGCGCTGCGGCCGAAGCGCGCAAGCTCAACGAAGAATCCCGCCGCAAGCACGACGAAGAGACCAAGCGCAAAGCCGACGAAGTCGCCAAGAAGCGTTTTGGTACCGATGCGCTGGCGGCAAAGGCTGGCCCGGGCGCCCGCCCGGTGCAGGAGGCCGAAGAAGAGGAAGCGCCACGGCCGCGGCGCGGCGGTAGCGCCGGGGTTGTCGCTCGCCCCGTACTCGCGCCAAAACCGGCGCGTCCTGCTGGCGGCGAAAAACGCCGCGGCCGGCTAACCGTCGTTACTGCATTGAAAGCCGACGAAATTCGCGAGCGTTCGGTGGCGTCGTTCCGCCGCCGTGTACAGCGCATCAGCGGCCACCGCGATGAGCCCAAGGAAAAGATCGCCCGTGAGGTGGTCCTCCCGGAGACGATCACCATTCAGGAACTTGCCAACCGCATGGCCGAGCGCGGCGTCGACGTGATCCGCATCCTGATGCAGCAAGGCCATATGGCGAAGATCACCGATACGATCGACGCCGATACCGCCCAACTGATCGCCGAAGAACTTGGTCACACCGTCCGCCGCGTCGCCGAATCCGACGTCGAAGAAGGCATGTTCGACGCGCCCGATGACGCGGCAAATTTGCTGCCACGCGCGCCGGTGGTCACCATCATGGGCCACGTCGACCACGGCAAGACGTCACTGCTCGACGCTATCCGTTCGACCGAGGTCGCGGCCGGCGAAGCCGGCGGCATTACCCAGCATATCGGCGCCTATCAGGTGACCTCGCCATCCGGCGGACGCATCACCTTCATTGATACGCCGGGCCACGCCGCGTTCACCGCAATGCGCGCTCGCGGCGCCAAGGTCACCGATATCGTGGTGCTGGTGGTCGCCGCCGACGACGGCGTGATGCCGCAGACGGTGGAAGCCATTCAGCACGCCAAGGCTGCGAAAGTTCCGATCATCGTCGCCATCAACAAGATCGACAAAGCCGACGCCAAACCGGAACGCGTGCGCACCGAACTGTTGCAGCACGAAATTCAGGTCGAATCTCTCGGTGGCGACGTGCTGGAGCTTGAAGTCTCCGCCAAGGCGAAGACCAATCTCGACAAGCTGCTCGACATGATCGCGCTGCAAGCCGAAGTGCTCGATCTGAAGGCCAATCCGAACCGGCCGGCCGAAGGCACCGTGATCGAAGCGCGACTCGACCGCGGCCGGGGTCCAGTCGCGACCGTATTGGTCCAGCGCGGCACCCTCAAGCAGGGCGATATCGTCGTTGCCGGCTCTGAATGGGGCCGGGTGCGCGCACTGGTGTCCGATGTCGGTCACTCGGTGGTGGCAGCTGGTCCGTCGATGCCTGTTGAGATTCTCGGCTTCAGCGCCACGCCGGAAGCAAGCGATCGCGTCGCCGTGGTCGATACCGAAGCGCGCGCCCGTGAGATCGCCGATTACCGGATCCGGCAGAAGCGCGAGAAGGCGGCAGCCCGGCAGACCGGCATGCGCGGCTCGCTCGAGCAGATGATGAGCCAGATCAAGACGGCGGGCCGCAAGGAATTCCCGCTGGTGATTAAGGGCGATGTGCAGGGCTCGATCGAAGCTATCGTCGGTGCGCTGGAAAAACTCTCAACCGACGAAGTCGCTGCGCGGATCATTTTCTCCGGCGCCGGCGGCATCGCCGAATCCGACGTCGCGCTTGCGGAAGCGAGCAACGCCGCGGTCATCGGCTTTAACGTGCGCGCCCACAAGGAAGCGCGCGAAGCTGCCGAGCAAGCCGGCATCGAGATCCGCTACTACGACATCATTTACGCCCTGGTCGACGACGTGAAAAAGGCGATGTCTGGCCTGCTTGCGCCGACCGCGCGCGAAACCATGCTCGGCAACGCCACCATTATCGAAATCTTCAAGGTGTCGAAGGTTGGCACTGTCGCCGGCTGCCGCGTCACCGACGGTACCGTCGAACGCGGCGCCAATGTCCGGCTGATCCGCGATAGCGTGGTCGTGCATCAGGGCAAGCTGTCGCAACTCAAGCGCTTCAAGGATGACGCGCGTGAGGTGGTCGCGGGCCAGGAATGCGGTATGGCCTTCGAGAATTACCACGACATGAAGGTCGGTGACACGATCGAATGTTATCGGGTGGAGATGGTGCAGCGGACGCTGTGAGTTCAAAACTCACGGTTCGCAGCGCGTCATTGCTGAACTTGATCCGGCAATCCCGATAAAAGAAGCACAGCGAATTTAATCGAGATGCGTGGGTCAACCCCGCGGATGACAAACAGTATGTCTCGTCAGCAACGTCACTCTCATCGCGATCATGCAAGCGGCGGCTCGCAACGGCAATTGCGCGTCGGCGAGCTGATCCGTCACGAGCTCGCCGCCATGCTTTCGCGCGGCGACATCCACGATCCGGTGATCGAAGGCCATCTGATCACCGTGCCGGAGGTTCGTGTCAGCCCCGACCTGCGGCTCGCCACGATTTACGTGATGCCCCTCGGCGGCCGCGACATCGAAAAAGTGATTGAAGCGCTCGATCGCAACAAACGTTTTGTACGTGGCGAGATCGCGCGGCGCGTTAACTTGAAATTTGCTCCCGAAATTAGGTTCC
>Ga0302324_100019303_pt1 | contig 13393 bp, 12 predicted proteins | sample Palsa_T0_1_FD_201949 | JGI IMG/M metagenome (GOLD analysis project Ga0302324, IMG submission 201949) | Peat permafrost microbial communities from Stordalen Mire near Abisko, Sweden - Palsa_T0_1 | ecosystem: Environmental > Terrestrial > Soil > Palsa > Peat permafrost | place: Sweden: Abisko...
GGAAAGCGTAGGTAAAAGGCGTGCCTTTCTCGAGCGCTTCTTCCAGCGCGGTGAGAGGGAAGCCGGAATCGGTGGTAAGGAACGCGCGCTCCGGGTCGGCAGTCGCCAGAACGGAGTTCTTTTGCCCGCAACCCGGGCGAGCCCGGTAGCCGAGAATACTCAGCAACTGCTCCGCCCCCGCGCAATTGGCAACCTGTATTGTGCCGCTCGACCCAGCGAGCATCTGCAGCTCTCTCGCCTGGTGAAGATAGCGGTCGAGCAGGCGCAGATATTCCGTAGGCGCGCCGTTCAGGTACCCGGTCGAGTAAGCATTGCGGGCGACCAATGGCAGCACATCGACGGGAGCTATCTGCTGGCTAATGCCCGCCATGCGGAGGAACGATCGCAGAGGCCCGGGAATGGTGACCGTCTCCTCAGAGATGGCTGCGTGGTTTGCACGTGGCGGCGAGAGATGTGCCGGACGGTCTGCCTGGGCCCACGCGGGGCACTGGCAGAGAACGCTGGCGGCAAGAAGAGCGGACAAACAGAATACTTGCTTCACGGCGGGCGCCTCTTCAAGAAACTTCGAGACCTGCGGCAACCACAATTTTGGAAATAACTTTACACCTTGGACCCTGGCCCGCGCGAAGGAAAGAAACCCCGAGTTTTGTCACGCTTTCTGGCTGCCTTCCGCCCTCTTTGCGACGTCCCCCCGGCCCACAGCGTTGGTGTGAGAAAAGATACACCACAAGCTAGTCCATCCGGTGAATATCTCTTCACCCGATCAAAACTGGGACATCCAAAAGAGGATTGCATCCTGGATGGTGCAGGCAAAAAGGGCGATTTCCGGGTGGGATAAAACTCCAGGTTGCTTCTTGGCTGGCAAAGCGGTACTCCACCGGGGCGCTCAGAGGTAACCAATCGTCGCCATTGGTGTTATCAAAAGATGCCCAACGTCTGGTTCGTTGCCAGCAAGCCGTTATGTCAATCTTCGGTGAAATGCAGGTCCGATCCATTGACGCTGGTGGGGCGCAGCCATACAGTCACTGCAACATGCAAGATAAAGATTTCGATGAACTTCTGAGCGATTACCGGCGGGCTGTCGACGACTGGGTAACCGCACTTCGCGCCGAAGAGGCTCTGGCGAACGACGATCACTCCATGGTGGAGATGGAGAAGTGGGATGCTGCCGGTTTTGCCGCCCACGATGCCGAGGCGGTGGCAAAAAAGGCCCGCGATCGATACAAGAATGCGCTGCGGAAGAAGAACTACGGGTTCTAGTTGTGCTTCGCCGGCCTTTATGAATCCCTAACAACTCCGCATCGCCATCCTTACGAAAAATGTCCTCTCATAAAGACATTGGCGATGATCGCCAAAGGGGACACCGTGAGCACATTCCGTACACTTCGACCACTGGTTGTAGACGCCACGCAGTGCGAGCACTCCAAAACGATTGCCACCGATATTGGATTCTGCAACGTTTCCAAAGGTGATTGGATAGTCAAGGGAGAGAACGGCGAAACATATGTTGTGGATGACGCTTTCTTTCAACGAACGTTTACGCCCCTCCAGACCTACCCGTGGGAGGCACAAAAGGAAGGGCGCCACTACGGCTGCTGAATGTAAGTAGGCGTCGCAGGGCCTATTGCACTTCCACATCGAACGTTTGCTTCGTGGCGTTGCCGAAGATGTCGATCACCTGTACGAGGATGCGGTGCTTGCCCGCGTTTTCGTACAGGTGCAGATCGGAGACGAGCGAGAGGCCCTTCTCCTTGCGCGTGCGATACGCCGCCCAATCCTGGGTGATGGTCTCGTTGCACCCGTCCCAGTCTACCGCCCAGTAGTCGATGTAGTCTGGCCACTTCTCCACGGTGCTGCGCCCGTCCGCGGGAAGCAACTCGGCATTCGGAATCACAAAGTTGCGCAGCATCACTCGCGCGGCAAGACTACCCGGCTGCTCGATCGCGGCATCAAAACAGGCCAGCGGGGAAAAGAGAATGCCCGCAGCCTGCTGCTCCATCACCTCTCGCGGGATCTGCAGGAGCAGCAGCTTGACCCCCTTGGTTGCGGCAACCTGGGCCATCACGTCGCAACGTTCGCTCTCCCAACTCCAACCGAGGATGTGCAATTCTCGCTGCTGCAGCTTTGCGCACTCGTCCACGGCGGCGTCGATCTCCTGCGTGGTGACCGGTGCATCCACCAGCCCGATGCGAACCAGTGCGTCTTGCCTTCTGCCTTGGCAATGGGCAAAGCCTGCGACTGGCTCGGCGTCGTAAAGCTTTAGTATGTAGGCGACGTACTCCCGCTGCCCTTCACGAAAGGTGCCGTCCCGCCAGTACCGGCGCTCCTCCTGGCCAAGGTCGAGCAGCACAAAGGGCCTGCAATGTTTGACGCCAAGCAGGCGCTTGCGGGTGGCGTGAATACCCCATCGGCCGAGGTCACAGCCAATCCAGCGGCGATTGAGCTTTTCGGCAACCGCAAGCATGGTGCCCGATCCGCAAAAAAAATCGGCGACCAGATCCCCCTCGGACGAGGCGGCTTGTACGATCCGGCGCAGCAAGGCCTCGGGTTTTTGCGTGGGGTATCCGCAGTTCTCCGTGCGGTCCGCGGGTTGCAGCATGGAGATGCGCCACACATCGTCTACGGTTCTTTCCTCGGTCTCGCGGTACAACACTCTCCCGTCCGGGCCTTTGGCGTTGACGATTGCTTCCTTCTCCTTGTCCCACATGCGGACGAGCTGCTTTACTTTCCCTTCGGGGCGCTTCTCGACTTGCTGCCTGAACTGGTAGACCGCGCTCTTGCGATACCACAACACAACATCGTGATTGGACGCAAAACGCTTCACGTTGCCCTGGAATTTGTTGTAGTAATACCAGACGATTTCGTTAAGAAAATTCTCCGGCCCGAATACCTCATCGCCGAGCGCTCTCAGCAGGTGACCCACGTGCCAATCGCAGTGGAGGAATAGGCTCCCCCGCGGAGATAGCAGGTCCCGCATCAGCCGCAAACGCTCTGCCATCATGGCCAGGTAGGATCCGGTTTTCCATGTATCCCGGTAAGCCTGGGCTTCCACTCCATTGGCGGCAGTGAAGGAAAAATCTGATCCCGTGGCAAAAGGCGGGTCGATGTAAATGAGGTCGATCTTGCCTGCAAAGTCTTCCAGCAACGAGCCCATCACCAGCAGGTTGTCACCGCATATAAGCTTGTTCCGCCACGCGGCTGGATCTGCGCTTTGGTTAAAGACCTCGACCACCTGAAAAGGCAAGTTGGCGCGCGGCGCTTCAGTGAGTTCGCCGTCTTCACGGTATTTCCCGGGCCAAACCAACTCTGTCTTGGTGATTTGGATCTTTGCCATCGCACGAATCTTAAACGGAGAGCGCCGTTCGAAGGCAAGTTTCAACAGCAGGTCAAAAAACATTTCCAGGACTGGTCCGCAGAACTGCAGATCCCTCGGCTGCGCTCGGGATGACAAAGGGGAGGGCGGCGCCTCCATTCAGAGTCGATGCTTGAGGGGAACCGCAGGTCCCTCCACTACACCTTTTCGGCGCGGTCTTCCGCCACCCAGGACTCGTGGGCATGCAGGATTGAAACTGCGTGCTCAACATATCCATCCGCAGACTCGTAGGGTCTTACTTCAATGTCGTGCCTTACCAAATCCTCAAGCTCGGGACGAGTTTGCATATCCATACGCCTAGGCTACCTCAATTTCAACGCCTGGCGACCCAGAACCGGGGGCACGTATCGCCTTGACAAATGGCCGAATCCAGAATCACATCAATCGAATGTGCACTGAATCGTAATCATGGCGGAGACATACATGCATCCGCGCGGAGTTAAAAGACTTGCAGTCCTCGGCTTGGCGCTGTGCGCCCTTCCCCTATACGGGGCTGCTATCCAGAACGGCCAGGTGTGGATCGGTTTTTCGTGTGGACAGGAATGTCTCTGGGAGTACGGCGCCGCCCAACACAGCTCCTCTTACCAATTCACCCCACCGACCTTCTCCATCGATGGAAAGCAGGTTTCCGCCAAGGTCCTTCATTTCGCAGCGGTTGGAACACCGGTTCGCCGGAACAATGGAGTCACCGAATATTCCTTTCAAGGCACGCTCGCCCAAGACCGTCATCTTCAGCTGCGGGTTCAGTTCCAGGTCAACGATGAAACTCCCGTCATCCGCTTTCGATACATCCTTAATGCCGACGCCGCGAGAACGCTGCGTGCGCCTGGTGGCGCGAACGACCTCATTTACCTGCAGACCTCTCTTAAACAATTGCCGCAGACGGAAGAGGTCACACTGGCAAACTTTGTGCAGCTGACGCACAGCTTCATGCTTTCTGAAGAAAGCATCGGAGACAGATACTTTCAGGATAGCGGCACATTGATGGGCCCGATTCTTGCCGCCTCCGATAGCCGCCGCAGCTTCCTGCTGGCGTATGAACACGGCTCTCAGGTTCCCGATGCATTCCTGAAATACCAGCTCAGACCTGATCGAAGCCTGCGCCTGACAGCCGTTAAGGGCAACTATGTCTCCGGCCAAACGGTGGACGCGGATCATCCTTTTCAAACGATCTGGATGGAGACGGCCGCTACCCAGGGCGGAATCGATCAACTCGCCGCAATCTATCGCCGTTTCGCGCTGAAGTACATGACGCAAAATCTTGCCACACGGAAACCATTCATTTTCTATAACACCTGGAACTTTCAGGAGCGTAACAAATGGTGGAATGGCAAGCCCTACCTGGAATCGATGAACCAAGACCGCATCCTCAAGGAGATCGATGTGGCGCACCGCATGGGCGTGGATGTTTTTGTGCTCGATACGGGATGGTATGAGAAGACCGGGGACTGGACGGTCAGCAGGCAGCGTTTTCCGGATGGACTGAAGGCGGTCAAACAAAAACTGGATGGCTACGGCATGCAGCTAGGCCTGTGGTTTGGCCCGACGACGGCGGCTATCTCCAGCCACGTGGCGCGAGAGCACCCAGAATGGCGAAGGTCCTGGAATGGCCAAGTGCCCGAGCCTGAAGCCGTATGGGAGACGGAGAAAAGCTACAAGATGTGCATGGTGAGCGGATACGCCGATGCCTTCGCCGATGAGCTGATTCGCCTGGCGAAAGAAGTCGGGGTCACCTACTTTAAATGGGATGCGATTGGCCAGTACGGATGCAACGACCCACATCATAATCACGGCGGTGAAAGCAACACGCCCCAGGAACGATCGGACTCCTATGGATTTCAGCTGGTGCAGTCCATGAGTTACGTTGCCGATAAAGTTGCTGCCGCGGTACCGGGAGCGATTGTCGACTTCGACGTAACCGAAGGCGGCCGGGCGATGGGCCTGGCGTTTCTTTCTGCGGGAAAATACTTTCTGATCAACAACGGACCTTATTACCAGAACTTCGACATCCCTATCGATCTTGAGCGAACCCAATCGAATCTTTTTTTCTATCAGGGACCAGCCCGAACCTGGATTGCTCGCTCGCCGTTGACCTTCGACCGATGGATCCCTTCCACTTTGCTCCTTACCCACTACTTTCCCGATGATCCGCAGCAATGGCAGGAGGTGGATGTCGCATCGCTTATTCTTGGGCAGGATGGAATATGGGGGGATCTGCTGAATGTTTCGGATGCCGGCGTTAGCTTCATCGGCAGCACGCTCGGCAAGTACAAACAGGTCCGTGATGATATTACAGAAAGCGATCCTGTGGTTACTGGTATCGTCTCTGCGAGCCCGGAGATTCACGAAAAGATCTCGGCAACGACGGGCCGCGGCGCAGTTGTGATCTTCGCAACCACGCGCGGCACCTATCAATACATCACGAGCCATAAGGTGGCGGGCGAGCATTGGGCCAGCGACGGCGTTACGGTCGCACAAGACAGCGTTGGCCGGGCGAAGATCGAAGCGACGTTCGATAAGCCCGGAGCGAAGATACTCTTCTTCGGTGTCCATTAGATCGGGAGGAACGGGGAAAGCATGTTCTTGATGACGGTTGTTCCCGGCAGAGCGCAGCTCATCCATCTGTCTGCTGTGGATGTGGCGATCATCGCCATTTATTTCGCCATGGTGCTCTTCATCGGCTTCTATGTGAAGAGCGCGGCCAAAACCAGCAACGAGTTCTTCATGGCCGGAAGGGAGATGACCGCGTGGATCGCCGGGGTGAGCTTTGTCTCCGCGAATCTTGGCTCGCTGGAGTTGATGGGTTGGGCCGGTTCCACCTATCAATATGGCATCCTCGCGCTCCACGCTTACTGGGTAGCAGCGATACCAGCCATGTTGTTTCTCGGGCTGGTCATGATGCCGTTCTACTACATCTCCAAAACCTACTCTGTTCCCGGATATCTGCATCTCCGCTTCGGCAATCCCACGCGGGCCTTCTCCGCCGTCAGCTTTGCCTTCATGACCATCCTGATGAGCGGCATCAATATGTATTCGATGGCGCTGGTGATGAAGGTGGTTCTGGGTTGGAACCTGAACTTCAGCATCTGGCTCTCTTCCCTGGTGGTGGCAATCTACGTATCGCTGGGAGGGCTGCGCTCCGCGATTTTCAATGAGATTCTGCAGTTCGTGCTGATCTGGGCGGGAGCGCTGCTGGTTCCTATTCTCGGCATGATCGAGGTGGGCGGCTGGAAAAACCTGACGCGCCAGATCCAAACCAATCTCGGGCGCTCCGACTATACCCACCTTTGGAGCACGCTGGGCCACTTCAAAGAGAACCCGATGGGAGTGCATTGGACCGGTATTGTTTTGGGCTGGGGCTTTGTGCTGTCGTTTGGGTACTGGACGACCGACTTTCTCGTTGTGCAGCGTGTGCTCGCGGCCGACAGCCTTCGTTCTGCCCGTCTCGCGCCCATTATCGGCGCAGTCTTCAAAATGATGGTGCCGCTCATTGTCATTCTGCCCGGGCTGCTGGCTCTGGCGGTCTTGCCCTTTCACTTACTACCCGAAGGCGTCGCGGTAGCCACGAACGGCCACAGCTACAACGAAGTCCTGCCGCTGATGCTGGTGCGCTACTGCGGACCCGGGCTGATTGGGCTCGGGGTCACCGCATTGATTGCCGGCTTCATGTCGGGCATGGCCGGCAATGTGAGCGCGTTTTCGACGGTGTGGACCTACGACATCTACGGCGCATTCCTGAACAAGAAAGCCGCCGATCGGCACTACGTGGCGATGGGGCGTTGGTGCACGCTCATCGGCGTGCTGGTCTCGGTTGGCACCGCTTACCTGGTGCAGCATTCCGCCAGCATCATGGACTATGCCATGCAGCTTTTCAGCTTCTTCATTGCGCCGCTCTTCGGAACCGTGATCCTGGGCATGCTTTGGCAGCGCGCGACAGACAAGGGTGGCTTCTGTGGGCTGGTCGCCGGCACCCTCACTTCGATCGGGCTTTGGATTTGGGTGGTGAAGGACCCCTCGGCACTGCGTTATGTTGCTCTCTCACCGGATGCGAAAGAGATGGCGGAAAACATGTACCGAGCGCTGTGGGCCTGGCTGGTGTGTGTGGGCGTCACCATCGTGGTGAGCCTGCTGACGAGACCTCGGCGGGTGGAGGAGTTGGCGGGACTGGTCATGGGCGCCTCTGAGCTTCCCACCGAGGAACGAGGCCGCTGGTACCAGGAACCCATCTTCTGGGGTGGCGTGGTCGCCGCAGTTTTTGTGGTGCTGAATATTGCGCTTTGGTAGAAGGAAAACAGGGAAATACCTCTGGGAGAGATGATGGCTAAAATTTGGCTGAAAAATCTGGCGTGTCTGCTGCTGCTTCTGGCGGCGACCTGCGGGTACGGAGCAGACAACCCCGACTGGACGACGCCCATTGCGCCGTTCCGCATTGCCGATAACCTGTATTAGGTGGGGAGCAAGGATTTGGCGTCGTACCTGGTGGTGACTCCCAAGGGCGATATTCTTATCAACTCAAGCCTGGAGAGCTCGCCACCACTCATCCGTAAGAGCGTGGAACAGCTTGGGTTTCACTTTAGCGACATTAAAATTCTGCTGATCAGCCATGCCCATGCTGACCATGACGCAGGCAGCGCAGGGGTCAAGCGGCTGACGGGCGCGCAGTACATGGTGATGGATGGCGATGTGGCAGTGGTGGAAAGCGGGGGCGCGAAGGACTTCCAATATCCCCAAAACACCTACCCAGCAGTCAAGGTGGATCGTGTGTTGCACGATGGGGACGAGGTACGGCTGGGTGGTGCGGTGCTGGTCGCGCATAAGACGCCAGGGCACACACGCGGCTGTACGACGTGGACGATGCGAGCCGCCGTGGATGGCCACCCTCGTGATGTGGTGATCGTAGGCAGCTGGAACGTGAACCCGGGATACCGGTTGGTAGACCGGCCGGGGCAACCAGCTTCTTATCCCGGGATCGCCGCAGACTTTGCGCGCACGTTTGTTATTTTGAAGGGCCTGCCTTGCGATGTCTTTCTGGGGGCGCATGGCCAGTATTTCGACATGGAAGCGAAGTTGGCACGAGTACAGGCCGGCGCGGGCGAGAGTGTCTGGATTGACCCCGAGGGCTATCGCGCGGCAGTGGCGGAACGGCAACAGGCATTTGAAGCCGAGTTGAAACGCCAGCAGGGCGGAGGCTAATACAAAGTCTAAGTCAATCGATCGAGCGTGCCCTGGTCGCGCGCTCCGGCAAAATATTTTGCCAGGGCGTCGGCGAAGACCTGAGACGTTTCATGCGAGCCCGCTGCGGCGAAGAGGGTCATCGAAGAGTGAAACTTGAGATCGTCTGGGTAGCCAAAGATGTCGCCCACGGCACCACCCTGTGCAGCGTTGACCAAGGCGGTGCACTCACGAAGCCGGGGACCCAAGATGGGGTGAATCAGATACTCCCTGGCCTCCGGCAGGCCGGAAATGGCATAGCGCTGAGCCATGCCGCTTGAGCCCAGACCGTGAATCTGGGGGAAGATGAACCACATCCAATGGGAACGCTTTCGTCCCGCAGCCAGCTCGGAATGGACCTGCGCGAAGCACGAGGCCTGCGCGTCCACGAAGCGTTGCAGGTGGTAGGGATCAGCGGCTTTGTCGGCTATCTCAGTCATCATTGCGCTTGAGATGAATAGTTTAAATGAGGATGGCGAATGATCGAGAAAGCCCGCCGTGAGGGCAAGCGGTACATCAATCCGGTGCCCACTGCTGTAGGCGATTGGTCGACATTCTTCAAGATCCTGCGGCGTTATCTGACGAACAGACAAGAGCGCACGCCCAAGCGGACACTGGGACCGTTCCGGACGGATATACAGCTGTATGAAAGGCCGCCGGCGAGTGGGTTGCGCGTGACCTGGATGGGGCACTCGTCGATGCTGTTGGAGATCGATGGGATGCGGGTGCTGATCGATCCGGTGTGGGAAGAACGAGCCGCGCCAGTCCAATGGGCAGGGCCGAAACGCTTCTTCGCGCCGCCTCTGCGATTGGAGGAGCTGCCGCGCATCGATGTGGTGCTTCTCTCGCATGACCACTTTGACCATTTTGGATCTGAGACCTTGCCACGCCTGGCGCGGATCGAAGCAGCGGCGGGAGCGATTTGGGTAATGCCGCTTGGCGTGGGGCAAATCCTGAAGAACTTGGGCATACCGCAAGCGATCGAATTGGATTGGACAGAAAGCATTCGCGTGGGGGAGCTGGAGTTGACTGCACTGCCGGCGCGTCACTTCTCAGGGCGAAGTCTTTTCACGCGCTTCCAGACGCTATGGGCCTCTTTTGTTCTGGCCGGCCCGAAACATCGGGTCTACTACGGAGCGGATTCAGGAGAGTGGGCGGGATTCAAGGAAATCGCTGAAGCCTATGGCCCATTCGATCTGACGATGTTGGAGATCGGCGCGTTCGATCCCTTATGGGCGGATATTCATATGGGGCCCGACGGCGCGCTGAGAACGTTTCAAGCGATGGGCGCCAAGGGGCTTATGATGCCCATTCACTGGGGACTCTTCGACCTTGCGTTGCATGGCTGGCGGCAACCGATTGAGCGCATATTTGCAGTTGAGGGTCTGAAAATTTGGGCGCCCGAACCTGGATTGCCGACGGAAGTATGCGAGGAGACCGAGCTACGATCCGAATGGTGGCGGCCCCAGGAAGGATAGCCCACGTCCCAAAAACCGTCGGAGATTTCATCGTGTGTTTCTCGATAGGTCGGGCCCTGATACAAAACCAAAAAACAACATCCAAAGCTTCTCTTGTTTAGCCGGTTTGGGTGGTTGTGGTTAACTATCAACGCATGCCCGCGAGATGTTTTTGCTTCCTTCTGTCCGTATCGTTCCTGACCGTTCCGTCGGTCGTTCGTGCCCAGACAGCATCTGGCCCAACCCCTGACACCTGGCGCAGCTGGCGCGTCTACGGCGGCGGTCCGGACAATATCCACTATTCGAAGCTCGACCAGATCAACCGCGAGAATGTCCACTCTCTGCAGGTTGCGTGGACGTTCGATAGCGGAGATCAACATCCGAAGTCTGAGATGGAGTGCAATCCCATCGTTGTGGATGGGGTGTTGTACGCAACCACGCCCAACGGCGACGTGGTTGCTTTGGATGCGGCAACCGGCGCCCTGCACTGGCGGTTCAATGCGAATGAGGGTTTGAAGAATGTCGGCAAGGTGCGCAACCGCGGCGTGACCTACTGGTCAGAGGGAAGCGACAAGCGCATTTTTGTAGGTGTGCGGCAGTTTCTCTTTTCGCTCGATGCGCAAACCGGAAAGCCGATTGCATCTTTCGGCAAGGCGGGAAGCATCGACCTGCGTGAGGGTTTAGGCCGCATGCCTTTGAACTGGGTCACCATGACCAGCCCCGCTGTTGTCTACAAAGACGTGGTGATCGTGGGGGGTGCGATGAGCGAGACGCTCCCCGCCTCGCCGGCAGATATTCGCGCCTATGATGCCCATAACGGGCAGTTGCGGTGGTCTTTTCATACCATCCCTCACCCCGGCGAGTTGGGCTACGACACATGGCCCAAGACCGCCTGGACCTATAGCGGGTCGGCCAACAATTGGGCCGGGATGTCGCTCGATGTAAAGCGGGGAATCGTCTTTGTCCCAACCGGGTCTGCGGCTTCCGACTTTTATGGGGCGAATCGAACCGGTGACGATTTATTCGCCGACTGCCTGATCGCGCTCGACGCCGAGACCGGCAAACGGATTTGGCATTTCCAGTTTGTCCATCATGACATCTGGGACCGCGACCCGCCGGCTGCGCCAACCCTGGTTACGGTAAAGCGCAATGGGCAAGACGTGGATGCAGTGGCCCAGACGACCAAGCAGGGATACGTGTATCTCTTCGACCGGTTGACCGGAAAGTCATTGTTCCCGCTCGAGGAGCGGAAATATCCTCCGTCGGATCTGGAGGGTGAGATCACGGCCAGCCTGCAATCGCTGCCATTGCTGCCCGCTCCTTACGCACGGCAGAAACTGACGGCGGATATGATTACCACCCGCACGCCCGAGGCTCACCAGGAAGCGCTCGACCGGTTCATGAAACTGCGCAGTGACGGGCAGTTCATCCCCGGCAGCACGCAGGGCACCATCATCTTTCCCGGGTACGATGGCGGCGCGGAATGGGGCGGCGGGGCCTTCGATCCCTCCACCGGCCTGCTGTACGTGAACGCGAACGAGATGGCCTGGGTGCTTCGCCTGGTTCTGCAGAAGCCGCGCACTACGGAGGCCAATGGGCGAGAGATCTTTCTTCGCAACTGCTCTGCTTGCCATCGCGCCGATCTGAAAGGAGCACCTCCGGAATTTCCCTCGCTGATTGGTGTCTCCGACCGCTACGACGAGGGGCCTGTGAAGGATATCATCGCTCAAGGGGCCGGTCGAATGCCCGGCTTCGCCAGCCTGGGCCATGACCAGCTGCAAGCGGTATTTGAATATGTTTATTACGGCAAGGAAACCGTGGTTAAAGACAGCGGCCCGTCGCCGCTCGACGCAAAATATATCAGTGACGGGTACAATAAATTCCTTGACAAAGACGGCTACCCCGCCATTCAACCGCCCTGGGGTACTTTGACCGCAATCGACCTGAACAGCGGCAAGACGGTTTGGAAAATTCCCCTGGGGGAGTACCCCGAACTTGCCGCCCAGGGACTGACTAATACAGGGAGCGAGAATTACGGCGGGCCGGTGGTGACGGCGGGTGGTCTGCTTTTTATTGGCGCCACCAACTATGACAAAGTCTTTCGCGCTTTGGACAAGAGCAACGGCAAGGTGCTCTGGCAAACCACACTGCCTGCGGCGGGAAATGCGACTCCTGCTACTTATGAGGTGAATGGCCGGCAATTTGTCGTGATCGCCGCCGGGGGCGGAAAGTCTCCGGCGCCTACCGGCGGAAGCCTGGTGGCCTTCGCGCTTCCGCAATAACCTGCGCGATGCGCGCCGATGGCATTCTCTGCTACCATGCAGCGCATGTTCACTCGCAGAACTCTTCTCGGCATGACCGCGGCATCCCTGGCTGGGCGTGCCTTAGCACCACGCTTTCTGGATTCCGCCGAGGCAAGCTCTCGGTTCTCTGTCATGATCTGGACGTTGAAAAAGCTCGGCACCTTTGAGGAGAACCTGGAGCGGGTTGCCCAGGCCGGCTACCACCATGTGGAACTTGTTGGGGAGTTCAAGAATTGGTCGGAGGAAGACTATCGCCGCATTCTCGCGCGTATGCAGGCATTGAAAGTCAGTGTGGATGCCACTTCCGGCGTGGGCCCCGGCTTCGCGGATCCGTCGGGCGCGGATGCGTTTCTCTCCGCGCTCAAAAGCCTCATCCCGGCGGCCCAGAGTCTGCAATGCCAGCAGATCATTTTGCTCTCCGGCAAGCGTATCGAGGGAGCTGCTGCCGGCAGCCAGCATGCGGCGTCGATCGAGGCTCTGAAACGCGCCGCGGATGTGCTTAGCAGCGCCGGCCTGGTAGCGGTGATCGAGCCGATCGACCGGCTGGAAAACCCAACCATTTACCTGGACGGCGTGACCGAAGCATTTGAGATTGCGCAAGCTGTCGGCAGTCCCCACGTCAGGGTGCTGTATGACGTCTACCACGAGCAGCGCGAGTTCGGAAATCTGATCGAAAAGTTCGAGGGCAACATCGGGCAGGTTGGCTTGATCCACATCGCGGACGTGCCCGGACGGCATGAACCGGGCACCGGCGAGATCGACTACCTCAATATTTATCGCAAACTCGCGCAGTTGAAATACCAGGGCAAGATCGCCATGGAGTTCTACCCCACGGGCGACATTGTGGAGACGCTCCGGCATGCGCGGGAGCAGGCGCAGGCGCTCCTCTCCTGAAAAACCTTTTAGCAAGCGAGTCGGCTGCTGCTTCCCAGGAAGTCTTCGTTGCTGAATAAGAGAACTGCAGATCCCTCGGCTTCGCTCCTAATGAACAAGGGTGCCGGGCTCCTCAGCCGGCCTTGATATCCAGTCCCGAAGGGACGACCTGAAAG
>Ga0302324_100019305_pt1 | contig 13392 bp, 14 predicted proteins | sample Palsa_T0_1_FD_201949 | JGI IMG/M metagenome (GOLD analysis project Ga0302324, IMG submission 201949) | Peat permafrost microbial communities from Stordalen Mire near Abisko, Sweden - Palsa_T0_1 | ecosystem: Environmental > Terrestrial > Soil > Palsa > Peat permafrost | place: Sweden: Abisko...
CGGGTCTTCCATATGGATGCCGATGGCAACCGCGTCTACGACACGGATGCTGAAGCCGACGCACAACGCGCGGAAGCCCTGCAAGCGATGACCGCCGCCTGTGGTACGTGACCAGCGGCGGTCCAACCCGTGCGGCGGCCGCGGAAATCTCGCGCCGTAGACAGTGGCAGCCGCATGGGCTCAGCGTGCTGAGCGCCGTTTTTCTCACGCTCGCAAGCGTGTCGCCGGCACAAACCGCCTACAAGTATCGCGATGCTAACGGGCAATGGGTATTTACCGATCGCGCTGCCACTGCGGCTTCGCCGGCGGGAGATTCCTTCAGTCTCGGCCACGAACACGGCGCCTTGCATCTCGCCGTCGATCGCCACGATGATGCCGAATCAACGCAGCTGGTTGCCATCAACGATTGCCTTTGCAGCGTCACATTTAGGGTTTCGATCGTGCAGTCCGACTTTGCCGCCATTGCTAACGGCGCCGGTTACGGAGCAACGCTTGAGCCGGGCACCCGCCAGACACTGGTGCGTGCGGCTCCCGAGAACACAGGCAAGGCAACCTTGCGATACGTCTGGACGGCGGCACTCGGATCGCCAGGGGCGGTCCATAAGCCGCCGCGCCCTTATCGGGTGCCCTTTGCGGTCGGCTCCACCTATCTGATCTCGCAGGCCTACCCCACGCGAATCACGCATACGACCGCTGATAGTCAGTACGCGGTAGACATCGCGTTGCCCGATGGAACGCCGGTTTACTCAGCGCGCGAAGGCACCGTGATCAATGTGCGCCATGACTCCTTCAATGCCGGCACGAGCGCAGCCATGCTCGATCAGGCCAATGTCATCGAGATTCTCCATGGGGACGGGACGATTGCCATCTACGCCCACCTGCACTGGGACTCAATCCGGGTGCGCGTCGGCGAGCATGTGACACGCGGGCAGTACATCGCCGACTCCGGCAATACCGGCTTCACCTCCGGCCCGCATCTGCACTTTGCCGTCATTAGAAATACGGGCTTGGAGGATGTGTCCGTTCCGGTTGAGTTCGCAGGAATCGGCGGAGTCGCCGTGACGCCCGTCACCCAGATGCCCTTGACAGCGTATTAGACGCCAACTCTTTGCGATACAGGCCGCGGACGCACCGCCTCGTCCTGTGGGTTTGGAAGTCAATGGCCGATCATCTCCCCGCGCCGCCAACACGACTTGCGGTCCCCGATCGTGTTTGCGTCAGCGCCGCGCGACAAGCTCATCCTTATCCTTGGCCTCGAGCTTAACGAGCACTGCGTGTACGTCTGCCAGTTGTCTTTGCAGACTTCGAAGTTGACTTTCTTCAGCCGCACTCCTCTTTGCCAGCGCCGCGTACTCCTGCGCCTGAGTCGAATTGATGGCGGCCTGCGCCTCGATTTTGCTCCGCTGCCGCTGCACTTCATTCAACAGCATGGGCGCCAATTCGTCATAGCGCACGCCGTCGATCCGGCCGGTTGCATCGCGAATCACCAACTCTGGATACACCTTCGCTACTTCCTCGGCGATGAGTCCGTACTGCAGGGCGCCCTGCGGATCGGTTTTCAAATGAAATGCGACCGGCCGCAGCTGCTGCAGTTTCTCTGAATATGAATCCATCGGCACAATGGCGGTCTTGTAGCGCTCCGATGAAGCCAGTACGCCGAGCTGCCCCGCAGAGGTGACGTAGACGGCACTGCCGGTCACCTTCGCGCTGCTGATGGCCGCAATGTAGGTGGCCGTTTGCGTGGAGGCCGTGCCGATACGAATCGTCCCGCTCTCCCCTGCCACGCCGACGTTGCCGATGTCGATGTTGTTACTGCCCGTCGTCAGATTGAAGCCGCCGTGATACCCCTCCGCAATGTTGTTACTACCGGTCGTGTTGGATGCGAGCGCATGCAGCCCGGTTGCCGTGTTTTGGGTGCCGCTCGTGTTGGCGTACAGCGCCTCGTAGCCGGAGGCGGTGTTGCTGTTGCCGTTGTTGCTATAGAGCGCGTTATACCCTGAAGCGGTGTTGTAGTCGGCAGCGGTAGCGGCAGCGAGGGCGCCGTACCCGTAGGCGGTGTTGTCGTTGCCGCTCCTATTCTCATTAAGCGCACCGTACCCGGAGGCGGTGTTGTAGGAGCCGCTCGTATTGTCCTCAAGCGCGAGCGTGCCGACGGCCGTGTTTTCCTGGCCAGTGGTATTGTATCCGAGGGCAAAATAGCCGGAGGCGACGTTGTCCGAGCCGGTCGTCGTGGACTCGAGCGCCTGGTACCCAAAGGCGCTGTTGTAGATGCCAGTTGTGTTGGCCTGGAGCGCATAGGCGCCGGTTGCCGTGTTGTAGGAGCCCGTCGAGTTGGACAGGAGCGCATTGTAGCCGGATGCGCTGTTGTCGACCCCCGTCGTGTTGGTGTCCAGCGAAGCGTTGCCGCATGCGGTGTTTTCCGCGCCCGTGGTGTTGGATTGCAGTGCGCCGGATCCTGCGGCCGTGTTGCCGGAGCCCGTCGTATTGGAATTGAGCGCGGCATAACCCAAAGCGGCATTGCCGTGGCCCGTCGTGTTGGCGGCGAGCGCCACCGCTCCGACGGCAGTATCGTAGGAGCCAGTCGTATTTTGAAGGAGTGCCTTGTCCCCAGCGGCGGTGTTATTCCCTGAGCCACCCGACAGGTTGAGAAGAGCGTCCGTTCCCATTGCTGTGTTCAAGTTCGAATCGCTTGTCACGACGTCCGTCGGCTGAGTACCGTAAGCCGTCGTGGCCGTCGCAATCAGCGCTGTGAACAAAATTACTGGTAATCCGTTAAGAGCTTTCACGGCGCAATACCTCGAGAATCTGTGTTGACTAATTTTAGTGATCAAATATCACGGCAACGTCACGCGGATGCCGTGCATTATGTTAAGTTTCCCCATGGAACCGTCCGTTCTCTTGCGGGAAAACTACGCCTTTGCAACGCCGAGTCAATTGCGCCGCGGCGAATATTCCTGCGATTCTCGATGCGAGCTATTGAACGCTCTCAACTGCGGTCTCGTGCTTCGCATCCACGTTCACGTCTTCTGCGCCGCAGCACAGATTCAGTCGCGGTTGCGATTTGTCGGTAATTGCGCGCTCGGTGCCGATCCACTGACCGGAACCCGCACGATAAATGTCGAGCCCGCGCCTTCCACACTCTCGACTAGCACCTCGCCCTGATGCAGGTTCACGACCATCGCTACCAAGTGCAGACCGACGCCGGTTCCAGCGATGCCGGTAGCGTTGCCACCGCGATAAAAGCGTTGGAATAGATGCTCGCGGTCGGGCGCAGGAATACCCATGCCGTGGTCGCGAACCTGGACGACCAGGCGACCTCGCTCGGTTCGGGCGATGACCTCTATCGGACTGCCTGCGGGGGAGTACTTGATCGCGTTTGAGATCAGGTTGCTGAACGCATGAAACAGCAGCTTTGCATCGCCGTCGATCGTCGCTGGCAGGTTCTCGAAGTCCTCGGCGATATTCACGCTGCGGGTCGCCTCGCGGTGCGCCTGGCACGCTTCGCGCAGCAGCACACCTGGATCCAACTGGGTCGGATGGAACCCCGCCTGGCCATCAAACAAATGCGAGGCCCCGAGCAAGCTGTCCATGATATTGGTCATGCGCTGCACCGCACTGCGTATGCGCTCGCCGCGTTCGACAATGGCCGCCGGGTCGAGGCGATCGCTCATCTTGATGAGGCGTTGGGCGTGCCCGTCGATGATGGTCAGCGGCGTGCGGAACTCGTGCGAGGTCATATAGACGAAATTACGTTGCTGAGCCGTCAGCCGCTGCTCGCTCTCGAGCGCCTCCTCCAGCGTCGCGGCCTGTTCGATCAAGCGTCGCTGGCTTTTCATGAGTGCGACCGCGTTGTCACGAAATACGACTACCGAGCGCGCCATTTCGCCCATTTCATCTTCCCGAGTAGCACTGGGGACGGTGATGCCCGTGTCCTGATTGGCGAGCGCCCGCATGCGGCTTGCCAAGTCGAGCAACGGGTTCAATATGGAGCGCGTAATGTAGATGACTACACCAATCAGCAGGAAGGCCGCCGACAGCATCGCGGTTACGATTAATGTTTGGGCACGGCGATACGTGGTCGCCGCGCGCGCGCTCGCCTCACGCGCCTTAGCGACGGTTTGGTCCGTCAGCCTGCTGAGGGTGTCGCTGGCAAGATCGAACGGGTGGCGCGAGCCCGTCATATAAAGAATCACCCCTTCGCTCGAGTCACCCGCGCGCGCGAGCGCTAAAACCTTGGCGGCCACCGCCTGATAGGCAGACCATTGCTGTGCGAACTGCGCGTATAGCCCACTCTCCGACGGATCCTGCGCGATCGCCTCGTAGGCACGCTGGCTGCGGGCTACCGTGGCCCCCAGTGCCGCAATTTCGTTTTCGCTTGCGGTGAATTCTGGCGACGTAGAGGACAGTAAATGAGTCGCCTCGGCGGCGCGGTAATCCGACATATAGTTACTGATGTCGCCGAGAATGCGCGTGTCCTGCAGCCAATGATTGCGAATCTCCTGTGAAACCCGGTTGACGTCAGCAAGCCGCTGAATGCCAAATGCGCCCAAGCCGACCACCAGCAACAAAAGAAGCGCGAAAACCGCATACAACCGCACGCGAATGGAGCGCGCCCGCGGCCAGCCCGTCCTGCGCAGCGACCACCGGATGCGGGCAAGCTGCGGCGCTGCGCCGGGCTCGAGCGGGGCTTCGATCACACGATCCACAGCGGCTTAAGGATCGATAAGGCCGCCGGATGTGGCCTTCACCACGGCCTCAATTCTCGTGGCCGCGTTGAGCTTGCGCCGCGCATTTTCGACATGAAAGTCCACCGTACGCTTGCTCAAGCCGAGAATTATCGCGATCTCGATGGAGGTCTTGCCGCGCGCCGACCACGTGAGGCAGTCCGCTTCGCGTTCATTCAAAGCCACGAGTCGTGACCAGGCCGCATTGCGCGTTACGCGGCTCAGGCGCGCCTCGATGATCGCGGCGAGCATCTCGAAATCGATTGGCTTCGTGACGTAATCATCCGCCCCGAGACGCCGGCCCTTCAACTCGGTGTCACGGTCCCCGAGTGCCGTCAGAAATACGAATGGCACGGCCTCGAACTGCGGCGCAAGTGCTGTCAGCCGCTCGAGCACTTCAAAGCCTGACATGCCCGGCATGCTGATGTCGCACAGAACGAGATCCGGACCGATCTTCAATATGGCGCTAAAGCCCGAATGGCCATCGAGCGCCACCGTCACGGCGTAGCCACGCTCCTCGAGGTCCTCCGCGACGAGCGCAGCAGTCTCCGAATCGTCCTCGATGCATAGGATCTTTTTGCCCGGCGAAACCATGGCGCGCGGCTCCATGGGCAGTGGCGGAATCTTTCTCAACTTTATCATGGATTCTCTGTCCCGTTCCGATGTGTACGTCCGCATCGAGCTGCGCCGGCCGCAAGGCGCGGCTTTCGCCTGCGCGGCCGCGACAGCAAATATGCGCCGCGCAGCGCAGCGCGGGAGTCACGCAGTGGCGCCGCCGCCTAATCATGAGAACCGGCACTCCGATAGGTGCCGAGCGCAGTCCAATACCCACTTGTTCAAAGCCCGCGCGCTCAGCGAGAGCCAGTCGGGCGGTAGTTCTTACTGTCCGCGTTGACTGCCACTCTGCGGTTTCACCAGCCGTCGCCCGGCGCCTGGTAAGGCGTCGCCGTGTCACCGAATCGCGTGGTTCGGGCTTGAGTGACCCTGAGCAAGGCTTGCCGATACGCCGCCTCTGTGCCCAGATCCGTGAGATAGTCGACATCGCGAAATGCCTCTTCGACCAGGGAGTTCAGCGCCGCGCTGGCAAACGCTTGCGGCCATTGGAATGCGACGTCCTGTTTCATCATGAGACGGTGTGCATCGCCACTGACAATGCTCGCCGCAGCCGTCTCTTCGGGCATCAGCGCCGGCGCCTAGACGGCACCGGCCGGTTCCGCTGGCCTGTGAAAGTCCGGACCAATGGCGCAACCCGCAGCAGCCCATAACGCGGCCATGCCAGTGCAGTGGCTCGCGGCTTTGCGCGCATGGGTAGCCTCGCGAACTAGCGTCGCCAGATTGCTAACGTCGGCGTTGACTCCAGCTGTCGCAGTCTGACCCATGCGCACGGGATCCCGGAACTGCCAAAATTCACATCGACCGCGATTTGTGACAGTAGCTCTGTCTTACGGAGCGCGACATGATTCGGAGCTGGGTACACTGGATTTCGGTCATGCGCCACCGGTTCCGCCTGCCTCGTCTCGGCAAGAGACTTGTTCCGCTGGGCACGGCGGCAGCGCCCGTTGCGGTGATTGTGGCAGGCGTCTATGGGGCATCAAGCGCTAGCAGGGCAAATGTAGCGCAAGCGACGCCAGTAGCGCCTCCCGTCGCTGATTCGCAGTCCGGCGCTCCCCAAACTGTGCGTCTTGCAGACGCCCAGGTGAACTCAATCAAGGTCGGAACGACTGTCGATCATGACCTTTCAATTCAGAGGGAAGCGATCGGCAGTATCGAATCAACGAAGACATGAAAGTCCAAGTATTAACGCCGTCTCCATGGGCATGCCGCTGAAAAACGCATGCGCCCGATGCTGATGACCGCGCTGTCCGCCCGTACAGCCGCGTTTTTGGCGGGCGTCGGGAGTCAGATGCAACGTCCGCTGGTCACCGTGGTTGCAGGTGGCATGCTCCTCGGCCCAGTCATGTTGCTCGCAGTTGTCCCCGCGCTCCAATTGATGTTCCTGAGCAGCGAGGAGCATCACCAGCCGAAACCTCGCGCCAAACCCCGTAACGCGCATGCACCGGCGCAGATCCCTAGCCCGAGTCGAAGGTCACCCAGCAGGGGTCTATCGCGCGCTCACGGGGCCACTTAGGAAAACACAATGATGGACTCTAAGTCTCACACTGCGCATCCGCCCCACGATCATGGCGTCGTTCGCATCGGCAATCTGGTTTTTACGCCCGGTGGGCCTCGAGTCGAGATCGCAGGTCGCCCGGTATATCTGCGTCGTCAGGAACTCGCTTTGCTGCAGCTCCTCGCAACGAGGAAAGGCTTCATCGTCAGCGCGGTTACCATTGCGAAACGCATGTCCCGGGGCCGCAAGCCTTTAACCGTCACCGGGGTCGCAGTCTACATACACCGACTGCGCGCGCGACTCAAATACGGCGGAGTGGCGATCCGCACGCTGCGCGGGTTCGGCTACCTGCTGGAAGTATCCGACCCGAGGATGCAGAAATGAAAGGTCCCATCCTCCCGCGACGTCTGTAAGAGTCACCGCCGCCCTACGCCCGCTCACGGGCCTGCGAATCCGCAGAACTTGAGGTAAAGTAGTCAGGAAAACGGATAACGAGCCCAAAGCTCCTAATTGTCGGGGTTTTTCCCTAGCGCACACGCTCTCGTCTCCATTACGGCGGAGAAACAATGAATGCGCGTCCCATAGTTCCGGGCCCCGGCCACGCGGTGCAGCAACGTCCGCTGCGTCGCTGCTTGAGCTTTATCACCCTTGCCGACGTGTTGCCCGGCGCAGCTGCCGTCCTGCCTCAAACCGTTGGCCACGGATCTGAGCGATTGCAGACCCCTGTTCAGCCCGAGGTGCCGCGCCATCGCCGAGCCGAGATTTGCGACATAGGCGAGTCGTCGCCGTTGCCATGAACGAGCGTGTTTATGGCGAGCAACGGCTCGGGGCGACCCGTGCGCGTGAAGGTTCGGATGCGGGGTTCCGCATGCTGCTCGACGCGGCGTCCGAGCCGTATCGCAAGGCCGGACGGTTCGCCTACCACTTTGCACGGGGCAAGCTTGGCACGGATCCCGTTTACCGGGCTATTTTGGAACTCGGCCTGCTGCAGCGGCATCGTCGAATATTGGATCTCGGCTGTGGACAGGCCCTACTGTCGGCCTGGCTGCTCGCGGCCGCGCGCTGCTACGAGCGCGGCATTTGGCCGTCCGGTTGGCCGGCCCCAGCGCAGCGCCCGTCAGTCCGCGGCATTGAATTAATGCACAGCGACGTCGCACGCGCGCATAGCGCGCTGGGAGACGGTTGCGAAGTCATCCAGGCTGATATCCGCAGCGCTGTGTTCGGAGCCGCTGATGCCGTAGTGATTCTGGATGTTTTGCATTACATTGACGGGCATTCGCAGCGCGACGTATTGGAGCGTGTCCGTGCGGCGCTGCCCCCCGGTGGATTACTCTTGTTGCGCGTGGGCAATCCCAGCGGTGGCTTGCGTTTTCGCATCACCGCCTACACCGACAAGCTGGCCATGCTATTCCGCGGGCACGGGCTTGTGGCCACTCACTGCCGCAGCATCGGGCAATGGCGTGAATTATTAGCCCAATGCGGCTTCGACACCGAAGCCATGCCGATGAGTCGTGGGACCCCGTTCGCCAATGTCCTTCTGACCGCGCAGGTGCGTTGACGGCTTCAGGCGCTTTAGTGACGGGCCTACGCTCGCGAGGATGCGGACGCGCCCAGCGTCCAGCGCCCCACCCGGAGGGCGCCGATCAATACAGATTCGACCAGCACTGCCAGCAATAATGCCGCGATCAGGCCGCACGACACGGCCTCCAGATTCAGCGGCACCGTATAGGAGTACGCCGCGATCGTCTCATTCAGAATCTCCTCGTCCGGATGAAACGCCACATGGAAAATCCGGCTCACCAACGATCGGTTCATAGCGTCAAGCTCGAGTGCGAGCTCTTTAAGACGTGCATAGATTGCCGCTACATTCTTCGCCTCATCCTTAAATACGGCATCTGAGCTTGCTTCGTGATGCGCGATCAAAGCTTCGATGCTACCGCCAAAATATTCATTCGCGGTACGCTGAAAACCCGCGAAGCTCTTAGTGGCCTCGATGTAGTGGGCGCTGACTCGTTTTGCATACTGATCTACAAAGCCCGGGGCCTGAACGCCGATCAGCAGTCCCAGCGCAAACAGGACAAGTCTCAGATACGCTCGTAGCACCGCATCACTCTCCCAAAGAGCAGACTCGTGCGCTGCCTGTGCGCATCGAGGCGAATGATGGCCCTAGCGTGTGCCCGAGAACTCGCTACGGAAGCGCGCGCGCGCGCGAAAATGCATGCGCAGGCGGCTGGACGCGCTGCTGCGCGATAAAGGCTCGCGATGCGGCACAATACCAATCGACAAAGCGCAAAACTCTGCCCTCAGTGATTTCCGAGTACGGGCCCGGTACGTAGGCAATGGAGTTGATGCCGCGCTGGTTATTCTCGGCAAGCCAGCGGTCCTCGTTATTGGTCGCATTCCACACTTCTATCAGGCGAGCGAGATCGTAATCGACGCCCTCGACCGCATCCTTATTCACGACCCACTTCGCAGTGACTACAGTCTCCTGCGGCCCGGTGGGTAGCGCTTGAAAAAGAAATGCGTAATCACCGACCGCGTGGTTGAAGGAGTTCGGCTGCACCGCCCACCACATGGTGCCAACATCGCCGTCGCCCACGGCACCCAATTTCTTCGTCACGGCAGACTTGCCGTCGATGGTGATAGACACCACGCCGTCCGCGAGCGCAAAGCGGCCGGCCTCGAAATCGGCTCCGATGACCGGGCCATTCTTGAGTCCTCGCGCCTCGCAGCGCGCCCAAAAATCAAGCAGCCACGGCTCCGGTTCCTGGTAAATATCCTGTGTTGTGAAATCGCGGAATGAATGCATGAGCTGCAGGTGGCGCGCACGACAGTGATAGCATTCGCGCGCATTCTCCATGACCAGCTTCCAATTGGCACGCTCGACGAGCGTCGCCGAATAGGCAAGCTTGCCGTTGCGCAGATCATGCGGCCCAAGTAGTGGCTCGATGCCCGCGCGGATGGGGGCGAAGTCCGGTGCGTCTTCGCTGAGACAAACAAAGATCACGCCGGCGACGCACTCGATGCGCGCGGGGCGCAGACGATAGTCCATCGGATCGAAGCTCTCCTGCATTCGGCCGGCGCGCAGCAACTGGCCGTGAAGGTCGTAGGTCCACTGATGATACGGACACACCAGTCGGTGCGCGTGGCCGCGCTCTTCGGTGCAAATCTGTGCGCCACGATGACGGCAGCTATTGAAGAACGCGCTGACGCCGCCCTGATCGTTGCGCAGGATCACGATCGGCGAGAAGCCAATCGTCATGGTGATGTAGTCGCCGGGCTTTGGAATTTCGAGTTCCAGGCCGGCCTGCAGCCAGTAGCGATTGAAGATGGCCTGGATATCGAAATCCAACACCGTCGGGTCGGAGTACAGCGCCTGCGGCAACGAATGGCCAGCCGTGCGCTCGCCAAGTAGAGCCTGCATCCTATCCACAACCGTCATACAACCATCCTTTCTTAATGCCACGACGCAGCGCCTGGCTGCGGTCGATTCCCGCACTATTATGCTCCATCACCTACTCGGACGCGATATCAGCTCCGGCCGCTGCAGGACGCATGTGCCACAACGCGACAAAAGTCAGTACGGCCGCCGAGGTCAAATAGTAGCCGACGTACGCAAGGCCGTAGCGCACGGCTAACGCGGTCGCTATGTACGGTGCAAGCGATGCGCCCAGAATGCCGGCCAAATTGAACGCGAGCGATGTACCCGTGTAACGCACGGCCGTCGGAAACAGCTGGGCGAGTGTGGAACCGAGCGGACCGTAGGTGCATCCCATCAGCGCCAGTCCGAGTGTCATAAACGTGCAAACCCCGAGCGTGCTTCCGGAGCCAAAGAGCGGCGCGAAAACCAAACCGAAAGCGCCGATCGCTGCGGTGGCGGCGAGCAGCACTGGCCGGCCGCCGCGCCGGTCAGCCATTGCGGCCGAGAGCGGAATAGTCACCGCAAAAAACAAGACACCCACCATCTGCAGCTGAAGAAAATCTATACGCGAATACCCGAGCGCGCGGGTGCCCCAGCTCAGCGCGAACACCGTCATCAGATAGAAGAGCACGAAGGTGGCCGTGGCTGCGCAGGTGCCGAGCAGAAGCATGCGGCCGTAGATCGTACAGACAGTGAGCATCGGGAGCCGAACGCGCGTGTTATTTTCAATCACGCGCCGGAAGGCTGGAGTCTCGGTCAGGCGCAGGCGAATGTACAAGCCGACAATCACAAGGAGCGCGCTTGCGAGGAACGGCAGGCGCCAACCATACGCAAAAAACTGCGCCTCGGTGAACCATTGACTCAGGAGCAGAAAGACACCGGTCGAGCATAGGAAACCCAACGGCGCGCCCAGCTGCGGAAACATGCCATACCATGCGCGCCTGCCGGGCGGCGCATTCTCGGTTGCAAGTAGTACCGCACCGCCCCATTCGCCGCCAAGACCGAGCCCCTGACCGAAGCGACACAGCGCCAGCAACAGCGGCGCGACGACACCGGCGCCAGCATACGTAGGCAGCAGTCCGATGAGCACGGTCGACACTCCCATCGTCAGGAGCGCGGCGACCAGAGTTGCCTTGCGTCCGACTCGGTCGCCGAAATGCCCGAACAGCGCAGAGCCGATTGGCCGTGCGAAGAACGCGAGCGCAAACGTTGCAAGTGACTGGAGCGTGGCCGAAGTGGCGTCGCTCGACGGAAAGAACAATCGCGGAAATACCAGCACCGCGGCCGTTGCATAAATATAAAAATCAAAGAACTCGATAGTCGTGCCGATGAGGCTTGCAAAAAGCACACGCGCTGCACTCATGGGACAAATAACTCCCTGCGTCTGTCCATGGCCGGCAGGTATGAAATTGTATGCAACCGGCGACACTGCTTGCAGGCACGATCAATGCGCTTGCGCTCTCTACACCCTATAGACCATTGCAGCCGCCCGGCCAATCAGGTCCCTGCGGCCGACGCATATGGGCACAGTGCTTGCTCCTGCTTGGTCCCGCTGCCGGAATGCAGCACGGACTTTGACTCAACGTTGCATAGAGGAGAGACAATCTTGAAATCGATAGCAACATTTGGCGCCGCGGCTGCAGTGGCGGCCATTGCGGTGGCGTTCGCACAAGCGCCCCAATCGCAAACCTCAGGAAGCGCCAGCAACGCCGACATCATGGAAAGCAACGCGCCCGCGAACAACACCCCGAGCAAGGCGACTGATGACACTAACGCAACGCCGCAATCCATTTCGCAGGCATGCCACAAGCAGGCCTCCGACAAGCAGTTGACCGGCGACGACAAGACCAACTTCATCAAGAACTGCAAGCAGGGAAAGACCACGCGCGAGGGTCAATAACGGACCGAAGGCCGGCCAAGCTGCGGCCTTCGCCAAAATAAAAATCTCGCCGTCGTCATGGCGGCGAGATTTTCGGCTGATGCGGAGACCCTAAGTCGCGTGGGCCAAGCCCGCGCTCAGGCGCCATTCCATCCATTTCTTTATTCGCTTCGCATCGGCTACGCGGGTGTATTTGCCGAAGGAGTCAAGCAGCACGATTACGACGGTGCGCCCCTCGATGATCGCCTGCATCACGAGGCACTTGCCCGCTTCGCTGATGTAGCCCGTCTTCTGCACGATGATGTTCCAAGTCGGATTCGATACCAGTGAATCCGTGTTGCGGAAATCCAGCATCCGACGGCCCGCACGCACTGCATAGCCCTTGTCGGTAGAGTACTCGCGGATGACCGGGTTCTGCGAAACCGCCATCACAAGCTTGGAGAGATCCTCTGGGCTCGCGACGTTCTCGCTCGACAATCCCGCCGGATCGACGAAGCGCGTGTGTGTCATACCAAGCCCCACCGCCTGTGAATTCATCGCCTGCACGAATGCCGCGATGCCGCCGGGATAGTGGCGCCCCAAGGCGTGCGCCGCGCGGTTTTCGGATGACATGAGCGCAAGATGCAGCAAATCTGCGCGCGATAACTTCGTACCGGGCATCAGGCGCGAATACGCCCCCTTACCCACAGGGACGTCCTCGCGGGTAATTTCGATGGTGTCGTCGAGCGATTGCCGGGCCTGCAGCACCACGAGCGCCGTCATGAGTTTGGTAATGGATGCGATCGGCATCGCAACATCCGCGTGGCGCGAATACAGGACCGCCGAGTGCGTCGTATCCAGAATGTATACCGAACTTGAGCGCAAATCAGGTTCGTCCCCCGGCACCTTGCGGCTGTGCGTGGCCGTAAGATGCGGCGCCGACGCCAAGGCAATACTCGGGGCAGCATTGGCGCTCACACTCGTGTCGGAACCAAACGCCGGAGAGAAGGCAGCCGCGAGAGTGCTTAACGCCAGCAGCACGAATCCCGGCCTCCAGTTCACTTCTGCTAACGCCACTGCCAAGCTCGCATCGTGGAAGTATAGGCTGCCCGCTGCGATGCGGACAGTGAGTCTGATCACGGGCTAACAGCCTAAGTCAATCTAAATGTCTCATAAGCGGCAGTCACTGTGCCGTAATCTGTCGAATGGCCTGCTCGAAGACATCGACGGGCTGACCCCCCTGGATGAGATGCCGCTCGTTAAAAATCACAGCAGGGAC
>Ga0302324_100019307_pt1 | contig 13391 bp, 7 predicted proteins | sample Palsa_T0_1_FD_201949 | JGI IMG/M metagenome (GOLD analysis project Ga0302324, IMG submission 201949) | Peat permafrost microbial communities from Stordalen Mire near Abisko, Sweden - Palsa_T0_1 | ecosystem: Environmental > Terrestrial > Soil > Palsa > Peat permafrost | place: Sweden: Abisko...
GGCCGGACGTTGGTCAGGTCGATGTCGCCGGCGGCGCGCACGGTAGCGGCTTCTCCTTCACCGGCGGGCAGGAACTCGAACCGTGCCTGCGGATTGCTGACGGGGGCGCTGCTGTTCGCGGAACGGTGCCCAGCGGGGTCGGCTGGGCTGGCGGCGTTAGTCATGGCTTCAGGTCCTTGGTCAAGGTCACCGTCGTCCCGTGCGCGGACGGATCGATCGTGACGTCATTCATGAGGGCGTGCATGAACATGACCCCGTGGCCCCGGGTACCCGGGGCGGGCTGCTCGCGGTCGGCCGTAGGAGGCAGCCAGCTCCCGGTGTCCGCGACGGTCAGCTGGACCGTGGTAGGGGCCGCGCGGGCGGTGAGCGTGATCTGGACTGGTGCCGCGCCGGCGGAGCGGCCGACGGGGGCGTGTTCGTAGGCATTAGCCGAGGCTTCACCCGCCGCGATCATGAGGTCGGTGGCTTCCCGGCTGCCGATGGCGGCTGCTGACAGCCACTGTCGCAGCCTGGCCCGGAGCAGGGCCAGGCAGGAGGGGTCGTCGGCTGATACCTGGATGATCAGCGGGGCAGGCGGGTGTCGGTAGATCAGGACGGCGACGTCGTCCTCGTAGCCGACGGCAGGCGTCATGGCCGACATGACGTGGTCTGCGACGTCGTCCGGATGGTCCTGGGCGTATTCGGCCATCGTGACGGCCGCGGCGTCGATCCCCTTGTCCAGCGACTGGTTCCGCCGCTCGACGAGCCCGTCGGTGTACAGCATCAAGGTCGCGCCGGGCGGCAGCGTAGCCGTCGCCTGGCTGCGCCGCCAGCCAGCGGGCAGCATGGCCAGGGGCAGGGACCGGGCCGCCTCGAGCAGGTGGTAATCCCCTCCGGCCGTGACGAGGATGGGCGGCGGGTGCCCGGCACAGCTATAGGTGACCGTCCCGGCCGCGGGATCGAGGATCGCGCAGAACACGGTGGTGCATTCCGCTCCCGGAATCCGGCTGGCAAAAGTGTCCAGGTCGGCGAGGGCCTCGGCGGGACCGGGAGCGCGCAGCAGGACGGCCTGGCTGGCCGAGCGGAGCTGGCCCATGACCGCGGCGGCGGGCAGCCCGCGGCCGACGCAGTCACCGGCGACGACGCCGGTACGCTGCCCGGGCAGCGGAATCACGTCGTACCAGTCGCCGCCGACTTCGAGCGGGGGAACCGCCGGGGTGTACCGTGCGGCGAATCCGTGCGGCAGCTCGGTCGGGCCGAGGATGGCATGCTGGAGGGTCAGGGCGACGGCGCGGGCCTGCTCGTAGTCCCTCGCTTTGGCGAGAACCTGGGCCAGGTGGCTGGTCAGGACCGAGAACAGTTCCCGCACTTCGGCGCCGACAGGCCGTCCGGCCGGGAATTCCGCGGCGATCGCCGATGAGCCGGTGCCGTCGAGCGGAGCGGCGAGCAGGCTGGCGTCCTCGTCGCCTGGCAGCACGACGACCGAGGCGGCCAGCTGGTGCCGGACGACGTCCAGCGCTCCCGTCACCGCTACGGAGGCGCCCTGGCCCGGGGCGGGCCGGGGCCATCCGGTGATGGCGGGGTTGTCATCGCTGGACCACAGCGCGGCCGTCACCTGGCTGGCATGTACCGCGGCGGCGATCTCGCGGGCGGCCGTGGTGAGCATCTCGGAGATCTCCCCGGTCGCGGCCAGGGCGGCGGCGAAGCCGGCCAGGGTGGCCTCGCGCTGCGTGGCCAGCCGCTCCGCGGTCACGTCCCGCGCGGTGCCGACGAACAGCCGGCCGCGGGAGTCCGGACTGGGCAGGCTGGCCAAGCTGCACGCCAGCCAGACGGCGTGCCCGTCGCGGTGCCGCACCTGGACCGTGTACCGGCCGCCGCCGTGCCGCGTGTAATCGGTGAACGACTGGGCCATCGCCGCCCACCCGTCAGGGTCGGCGTCGGGGTCCGGAACCCAGGGGTGCGGCCAGCGGAACGGCAAGCCGTCCGGGCGGTAGCCCACCAGGGCCAGGAAGGCCTGATTGGCCTCCAGGATGGTGCCTTCGGAATCGGTGACGAAGAAGCCTTCCTGCAGGGAGTCGATCAAAGTCCGGCGGAACTGCGACTCGCGGTTCCGGAAACTGGCCATCCCCAGGTTGGAGCGCACCCGGGCCAGCAGTTCCACGGCCGAGAACGGCTTGACCAGGTAGTCGTCGGCGCCCGCCTGCAGGCCCTCGATGGACGCCTCCGGCCCGGCCCGCGCCGACAGCAGTAGCGCCGGCACGGCTGCGGTGCGCGCGTCGGCACGCAGGGCGGCGACTAGGCCCAAGCCGTCCAGGCGGGGCATCATCACGTCGCTGATCACCAGGTCGGGGGTGCCGGCCCGGGCGGCGTCCAGGGCGGCCTGCCCGTCGGTGACCGTGGTGACCTGGTAGCCGGCAGTGCGCAGCAGCCGGGCCAGGTACTCGCGCATGTCGGCGTTGTCGTCGGCGACCAGCACCCGCGCGGGCAGGGCGCGGCCTGCCTGGGCCGAGGCGGCTGTGTCATGACCGGGCGTGATCTGCTCCGGCCCGGGGCGCGCCCCCGTGCCGCCACTGTCCGGCGCGGTCCCGGGCAGCCAGCGCAGGGCTTCCTGGACGAAGGGGTCGGCGGTGGCTGAGACCGTCGCCGTATGGCCAGCGGGGACGAGGGCACCGGCGGGTAGGTGGGCGGGCCCGAAGGGCAGGCGGATGGTAAACGTGGTGCCGGCGCCCTCGGTACTGGACGCGGTGATGGTGCCGCTGTGCAGCTGGATGAGTTCCTGGACCAGGGCCAGGCCAATGCCGCTGCCCTCGTTTGAGCGGGAGCGGGCATTCTCGATGCGGTGGAACCGCTCGAACAACCGCGGCATCTCCTGCTCACTGATGCCGATGCCGGTGTCGGCGACGGTGACGACCGCCTCGCCGTCCTCGGCGCGGGTGGCGATGCGGATGGAGCCGTCGAAGGTGAACTTCAGCGCGTTGCTGAGCAGGTTCAGCACCACCTTCTCCCACATGCCACGGTCGAGGTAGACCGGCTCGGACAGCGGAGGGCAGTCCACGTCGAAGGCCAGGCCGGCGCGGTCGATGGCGGAGCGGAAGATGCTGGCCAGTTCGGCGGTCGCCTGCGCGACATCGGCCGGTTCATAGCTCGCCTGCATGCGCCCGGCCTCGATCCGGGAGAAGTCCAGCAGCGTGTTGACCAGCTTGCCCAGGCGCAGGCCGTTGCGGCCGATGACCTCCAGCTCCTCACGCACTTGCCGGTCGGCGTCGGCCAGCAGGCGCTGTAGCTCCTGCACCGGTCCCGTGATCAGGGTCAGCGGGGTGCGGAACTCGTGGCTGATGTTGGAGAAGAACGTGGTCTTGGCGCGGTCCAGTTCGGCGAGCTCCTCCGCGCGGCGCTGCTGGTCCTGGTAGCTGCGTGCGCCCGCGATCCCCGCCGCGAGGTGTCCGGCGACCAAGCCGACGAACGCGCGGTAGCCCTCGTCTAGGGGCCGGTACCGGTTCAGGGCGACCACCAGGAACCCATACGGGGCGCCGCCCTGCTGGGCCAGCGGTGCTATCAGCGCCTGGACGGGCGGCTCAGTCCACGCCCCGGCCGGAAGGCCGGCGAACCGGGTGCGGTCGAGATCCACCAGCGCGGATTCGCCCCGCAACAGCACCGTGACGGGCCACACCGGGTCCTGGTCACGGGCCGCTAGCGCGGCCGGGGCGGCCGGGTGCCCGGCGGCGATGCCGGTGCTCCCGGCCAGCCGGGCGATGGCGCTATCGTTGTCGAACAGGTAGGTCAGGGTGAAGGGCAGGTCCCGCCGGTTGCGGTCCAGCTGCCGGCCAGCGAACTCCAGCGTCTCCTGCTCGGTGCGCGCAGCGCTCGGGTCGGAGCCCAGATCGCGCAAGGTCGCCATCCGGCGCTCCCCGATGACGCGTTCGGTGTCCTCGCTGACCACGCACAGCATCCCGACCACGGCGCCGGCGTCGTCGCGCAGCGGACTGTAAGAGAAGGTGTGGTAGGTCTCCTCCGGGTAGCCGGACCGCTCCAGGAACAGCAGCAGCGCCTCATCCCAGGTCGCCTTCCCCGTCGCCAGCACGGTGTCGATGCGCGGGCCGATGTCGTCCCAGATCTCCTCCCATACCTCGCTGGCCGGCCGGCCCAGCGCCCACGGGTACTTGCGGCCCAGGGTGTGCCGGTAGGCGGCGTTACAGAAGAACGTCAGCTGCGGCCCCCAGGCCATCCACATCGAAAACCGGGATGACAGCAGGATGTCCACTGCCGTCTGCAGGCTCTGCGGCCAGGACCCGGGCGGCCCGAGCGGGGTGGCAGCCCAGCCCACCGCGGCCAGGTCACGACCGACCTCCTCATCGGCGGCGAACGTCCCAGCCGCCCCCGACCCTGGTCCGGGATCTGCCGCGAGCGCCACTGGTCCTCCTCTCCGTCACGTCCCCGGAACTCCGCTTACCCAGTGCACCACCTCACCGGCGTTAAGGCTTAAACGTACGATAACGTGCCTTTCCTGGCGACCGTATACCAGAGCGCCCTCGATCCGGTTGGGCTCAGCCCAGTCGTGCGTCGGCGTACGCGGCCATCGCGTCACGCTGGTACTCGGCCAGGCCGACGGCGATCTTGTCGTAGGCCGACTTGAACCGCGGGTCGCTGACGTAGGTCTGGCCCAGCCCCTTGTACGCGGGCGCTGTGGGCGTCCAGAACCGGCACACGCCCCGGTAGTGGGCGTCGACCTCGGCCAGGACCGCCGGGCCGCCGGCCGGCGACCCCGCGGCCATGAGCTCAGCCATCCGGATCATCTGTGCGGTGGTCTCCCGCTGCATGCGCTCGTGGTCCTGCGGGCTGAGGGTGGCCACGAACTGCCGGGACTGCTCCCACTGCGCCGGCCACCGCTCGCGGGCCTCCGCGTCGTACTGCGAGGGGTCGAAGCCCTCGAACAGGTTCTCCGGCCTGCTGATCCTCGGCATGTCGCTGCCGTCCTTCCTTTCCTCCAGTTCAGCGATGGTGCGCTCGACGGTCCCCGCCAAGGTGGCGAGCCGGTCCCGTTCGGCCAGGAGCCGCTTGTGGTGCGCGCGTAGCGCCTCTGCCTCGTCGCCCTGACGGTCCAGGATGCTGGCGATCGCGGCCAGCCCAAGGCCCAGTTCCCGCAGCACAAGGATCTGCTGCAAGCGCAGCAGGTCGTCCTCCTCGTAGTGGCGGTAGCCGTTGCCGGCGATCCACCCCGGCGGCAGCAACCCGATCTCGTCGTAGTGCCGCAGAGTCCGGGACGTCACCCCGGACATCCGGGCCACCTCCGCAATCGACCAGGACATGACCGTCTCCCATCAGCTGGGCCGGTTTCTCCGGCCTCATCAACGACGATAGAAGTTGACGCGGCGGAAAGGTCAAGCGCAGCCCTGTCACATGCCAGATCCGAACACCGGCCGGCGCGGCGGCTCACGATCGAGGCGAGGGTCAGACTCTGAGGTTCGGCCAGCCACCTCGCCGGTCCGGGCCGGAGGCCATCCGGGAAACCGTCAAACTGTTCTCAATATCCCCAAAAGGGGCACATCCAGGAGCCACGGCCACCCGCAGGCCCGGCTGGCCGGTGTGGTCGTTGTGCCAGATGGCGGCGGTCAGCCCACGGCGGTCAGCGCAAGGATGCGCTGCATGACGCGGACGGCAGATCGGCGACTACCGCCAGATTAGCTTATTGCCGAAATATCCGGGACCAGCCGGTCGACATTCTTGACAATTTCCCGGTAAGCCTCTTCCCGGTAAAGCTGCCTTTCCGATTCGTCATAAGCGACCCGGCCCGGTTCGCCTATATCGGCGACTGACCAGATACGCGGGCCAGCAGGAAAGGCCACGATCTGCAGGCACTCGTCATAAACCCTTTGGTTCATGCAGATGGCAATGCCGGTTTTCTCCAGGCGCGACTGCGTCAGCTGATCTCCGTAGTCAGCCTTGGTGAATTCCCGTACGCCGTGCTTCTCGAGAAGCGCGAGCGTCTTGGCGTAGGAGACCAGATTCCGCGCTTTGTCCAGTGCCGCCGTTGTCCCGCTCGAAAGAACGCCGCAACCCTTGATCTCGAGGGAGTTCAGATACGCTTCGGCAATGATGCTCCTGAACGAGTTGCCGCGGCAGATGAAGTGGATAACCATCCGGTCACGCTAGCAAACCCCTCTTACTACGCAACGTCGCGACGGTTAACGCATGACTGCTCCTTGCCATCACGGAAACGCGGCGGGCACGGAGTGCTGGATGGCCGTCAGCGAAGCCAAGTAGCGGCGCCTGCCATGCTCATCCCGGCATGTCTAGGATGGCGATATGAAGTTGCCGCCGAGGCTGGCAAACTGGCTCCGTGCTCGTGGCCGCGCCCACGAGCGGAATGTGGCGGAACATGAGCGCCTCATGTCGAAGGTAGACATGGCTCCCCGGTTCGGCCGGACGGTGCGGATCCCGGCCCCGCCAGGTGGCTGGCAGGCAGGGCCTGACGCAGTCCCTCTCGGCCCAATCGCAGACCAGGGCACAGGCCAGGGATGTCACGGGCGCGACGCGCCCGGCCGGTCCGCGATTGTGGGGGCAGTACCAGCTCACCCGGGAAAGGGAGCAGTTCTTATGTCCAGCGAAACTGAAATCCGGCCCTTCCGTGTCGAATTTCGAGAAGAGGAAATCGCCGATCTGCGTCGGCGGATCGCGGCGACGCGGTGGCCCGAGCGCGAGACGGTCACCGACGACTCGCAGGGTGTCAGGCTCGCGATGATGCAGGAGCTCGCGGGCTACTGGGGGACGGACTACGACTGGCGCAAGTGCGAGGCGAAACTGAACGCGCTTCCGCAGTTCATAACCGAGATCGACGGGCTCGACATTCATTTCATCCACGTCCGCTCCCAGCACCAGGACGCGCTGCCGCTGATCGTCACGCACGGGTGGCCCGGCTCGATCATCGAACAGCTGAAGATCATCGAGCCGCTCACCAATCCGACCGCGCACGGCGGGAGCGCGGCGGACGCGTTCCATCTGGTGATTCCCTCGCTGCCCGGATACGGGTTCTCCGCCAAGCCGACCACCACCGGGTGGGATCCCCCCCGTACCGCACGTGCCTGGGTAACGCTGATGAAGCGCCTCGGATACACCCGCTTCGTCGCGCAGGGCGGCGACTGGGGTGCGGCCGTTACGCAGACGATGGGCATCCAGGCAGCACCGGAACTGCTCGGCATTCACTCCAACATGCCCGGTACCGCTCCAGCCGACATCAACAAGGCTGTCGAACGCGGCGACCCGGCGCCCGAGAACCTCTCAGGCGAGGAGAAACTGGCGTTCGAGCAGCTGAGCACCTTCTATGCCAAGCACGTGGCCTACGCGCTGATCATGACAACGCGCCCGCAAACGCTGTACGGGCTGGCGGACTCACCCGCCGACCTAGCGGCGTTCATGCTCGACCACGGCGACGGCACCGGCCAGCCCGGGCTGGTGGAACAGACCCTGCAGGGTACCTATGCCAGCGCCCTGACCCGGGACGACCTCCTCGACAACATCACGCTGTACTGGCTGACCAACACCGGCGTTTCCTCGGGCCGCCTGTACTGGGAGAACAAGGCGGACTTCTTCGACGCCAAGCCCATCACGATTCCCTTTGCCATCAGCGTCTTCCCCCACGAGCTCTATGAAGCCCCGCGGAGCTGGGCCGAGCGCGCCTACCCCCACAACCTCATCCACTACAACAGGCTCGACCGAGGCGGTCACTTCGCCGCCTGGGAACAGCCGGAGCTGTTCACCGCCGAGATGCGCGCGGCATTCCGGACGCTGCGCTAACCAGGCCACCGGCGGGCGGCGCGCTAGCCGCGCCGTCCGCCGGCCTACGGCTGGTGCCTGGCGATGAGGGGCATGAAGAGGTCATCCACGATCTCGATGACCCGCTGCTCGGGGATGGGCTTGTAGGTCATCAGCATGTCGTGACGCATCAGGTCGAATGGCATGGACAGGACGATCGGGGGGATGCGGTCGAGGTCGATCTCGCCGCGCTCGTGTGCGCGCCGGTAGATCTCCAGGGACCACAACGGGCGGTCGGCGATGAGCTTCTCCCGCACCTGGGCCGGGGTGAGGCCGCTGCTGGCCAGCAGGCCGGAGAATGCGGCGCTGACGACTGCGGCGAAGCTGACCCGCACGTTGCTGAAGCCGCTGAGCATCGCGATCATGTCGCCGCGCAGGCTCCCCGTGTCGGGGATCTGCACGGGGTGCGTCGCGCCGTAGTGCTGGATGGCATCGAGCACGAGGTCGTCCTTGTGCGGCCAGCGCCGGTACAGCACCGCGACCCCCGTCTTCGCGCGGGCGGCGACCGACTCCATCGTCAGCCTGCCGAAGCCGGCCTCGACAAGTTCCGCCCACGCGGCTTCCAGCAGCGCGGCCTCCAGTTCCTCTCCGCGCCGCCGCTGCCGGGTCCGCCCCGCCTGCTCGGTCATGCCAACCAGCATAGAGCCGGAAAATAAGAGATGCTTGCATTCCTTAACTTCGTTCCCTACTCTCATAAGAGAAGCATCTATCTCTTATGGAAGGAGGTGCGTCATGGCAGCGACACCAACGTCAGCGGCGAAACCCCCGGTCGAGAAGCTGGACCCGAAGGTGGTCAAGACCGCCCTGATCCTCATCGTCGGCGGGATGGCCGTCATCTTCGACACCACCATCGTCAGCGTCGCCCTCCGCGCGCTCGCCGTGAAGCTGGACACCTCGGTCGCGACGATTCAGTGGGTGACCACCGGCTACCTGCTCGCGCTCGCCATCGCGGTGCCGCTCAGCGCCTGGGGCCTGAAGCGCTTCGGCGGCAAGCGCCTCTGGATGTTCTCCCTGGCCGTGTTCCTGATCGGGTCGATCGGGTCCAGCCTGGCGTGGAACGTCGGCTCGCTCATCGGCTGGCGTGTCGTCCAGGGCGTCGGGGGCGGCCTCATGCTCCCGCTGATGACCACGCTCATCTTCCAGGCCGCGGGCGGCAAGTCGCTGGGCAGGCTCGTCACCTACGTCGCGCTGCCGGCGCTGCTGGGCCCGATCCTCGGCCCGGTGATCGGCGGCGCCATCCTCACCCACCTGAGCTGGCGGTTCATGTTCTGGGTGAACGTGCCGTTCTGCACCGCGGGCTTCCTCCTCGCCTGGCGGTACCTCGCCGATGACACCCCGGGCCAGGCGAAGGGCATGGCCCGGGGCATCATCGGCGCCCCCAAAGCAAAGCTCGACGTGCCCGGCCTGCTCCTGATCGCACCGGGTACCGCGGTGCTCCTGTACGGCCTGGCCAACGCGGGCACCGCCGCCGGGTTCGGCCGCCCCGACGTCATCATCCCCCTGGTGACCGGCGCCGCCCTTCTCGCCGCGTTCACCTGGTACGCGCTCAGGAAGGCCCGCCCCCTCGTCGAGATCAGGCTGCTCGCCAGGCGGTCCGTCGCCTCCTCCAGCGCGGCGCTGTTCTTCTCCGGCTTCTCCCTCTACGGCGCGATGCTCCTGTTGCCGCTGTTCTACCAGGACGTGCGCGGCACCACCGCGCTGACGGCCGGGATCGTGCTCGTCCCGCAAGGCATCGGCGCCGCCTTGTCCCGCACCGTCGCCGGGAGCAACATCGACAAGTTCGGCTCGCGCCTCATCGTCCTGGGTGGCTGCGTCATCGTCGCCGCCGCGACCGTGCCATTCGCCTTCGCCGGGCCGCATACCAACTCGTGGCTGCTTGCCCTCTGGATGATCATCCGGGGGTTCGGCCTCGGCGCCGTCACCATGCCCCTGATGGTCGCCGCCTACGTCGGCCTGGACTCCGAGCAGATCCCCCACTCCAGCGTGCTGACCCGCACGGCCCAGCAGATCGGCGGCTCGTTCGGCACCGCCGTCCTCGCCGTGATCCTCGAGGGTGCCATCGCCACGCACCACGGATCGCTCGCTGACGCGTTCCACGTGGCGTTCTGGTGGTCGGCCGGGTTCTCCGCCGTCGCCGTGCTGCTCTCCCTCTGGCTACCCGGTGCCCAGCGCACCCCGCCCGCCGAGGCCGCTCCGAGCGCCCAGCCAGCGCTGGTCGCCAACGCGGACTGACCTGAGCAGTGGAGTCGTCTTGTCCGTCACTTCTAGGTCCGTGCGCCGGATGCTGCGTTTGTTGTCTCCGCGGACCGGTCAAGTAGCGGCTGGCAGCGCAGCCGGTGGCGGCCAGACGGGCGCGAGCCAGGTCACGTTCGGCCCGCAGCATCGGGGCGAGATGCCCGGGCTGGTAGGAGTCGAGCAGGGCCAGCAGGTCGGCGACCGCGCCGGTGTCGCCCAGTTCGAACGCGGCGCGGATGGCCAGCGGCCACGCCCAGCGCAGGTACTCGTGGCTGATCCCCAGGACGCCTGCGCGAGTGAGCGTCGCCCAGGCCTGGCGCAGCGCATCGGCCGGCCGGCCGGCGATCGCCAGTAGTAACCGGCGCCCCGCACGACGGGCACCCCGCCGAAGGAGCGCCGCACGCCCCGCAGAACCGGTCGCCCTCTGCCGTAGGTGCACCGCATTGCCCGCATATCACGCAACCGGTTTACGCAGCCGCGTCGGCCCTGTCAAGCCAGGCCCACGGCCTGCGGTCAGTACGGGTTCTGGGGCTGGCACCACCGTCCGTTCCGAAAAAAAGAGCTTTTGACCTTCGGAACGAACCGTGGTGCTCCGGACAGGACCTGGCTAGTTGAGCCGCTCGATGATCATCGCCATGCCCTGGCCGCCGCCAATGCACATGGTTTCCAGGCCGACGGTCTCGTCCCTGGTGACCAGGCCGTTGAGCAGGGTGGCGGTGATCCGGGCGCCGGTCATGCCGAACGGATGACCCAGCGCGATGGCGCCGCCGTGCACGTTGAGCCGGCCGATGTCGATGCCGAGCTCGCGGTAGGAGGGAATCACCTGCGCCGCGAAGGCCTCGTTGATCTCGACCAGGTCGATGTCGGAGATGGTCATGCCGACCCGGCGCAGCGCCTGCCTGGTCGCCTCGACCGGGCCAAGGCCCATGATTTCCGGCGACAGCGCGCTCACCCCGGTGGCAACGATCCGGGCGAGCGGGGTGATCCCGAGTTCGCGTGCCTTGCGGTCGCTCATCACCACGACCGCGGCCGCGCCGTCGTTGAGCGGGCAGCAGTTGCCCGCGGTCACCGTCCCGTCCGGGCGGAAGACGGGCTTGAGCCCGGCGACGGCGTCGAGGGTGATACCCGGGCGAGGGCCGTCGTCGCGGTCCACGGTGGTGCCGTCCGGCAGTTCGACCGGGGTGATCTCGCGCGAGTAGAAGCCATTCTTGATCGCCTGCTCGGCGAGGTTCTGCGAGCGGACCGCGAACTCGTCCTGCTCGGTCCGGCTGATACCGCGCATCGACGCCACGTTCTCCGCGGTCTGCCCCATGGCGATGTAAGCGTCGGGCAGCAGGCCGTCTTCCCGCGGGTCGTGCCAGCCCTCGGCGCCGCCCCTGGCCGCGGTGACGGTGCGCGCGCCGGCGTCGGCGAACAGCGGGTTCATGGTGTCGGGAAGCGAGTCGCTGCTGCCCTTGACGTGCCGGCTCACCGTCTCCACGCCGGCCGAGATGAACACCTCGCCCTCGTCGGCCTTGATCGCGTGCATGGCCATCCGGGTGGTCTGCAGGGACGACGCGCAGTAGCGGGTAAGCGTGGTGCCCGGAAGGTGGTCGTAACCGAGCAGCACCGCGACCACCCGGGCCATGTTGAACCCGGCCTCGCCACCGGGCAGGCCGCAGCCCAGCATCAGGTCGTCCACGTCCAGCGGGTCGAGCTGCGGCACCTGGTCCAGCGCCGCGCGCACGATGGTAGCGGTCAGGTTGTCCGACCTCAGGTCCTTCAGCGACCCCTTGAAGGCGCGGCCGATCGGCGACCGGGCCGCGGCCACGATTACCGCTTCAGCCATGAGCTTCTCCGTTCCTATGGGATACGTCACCGAGCCTGCTCCGCCTGGAGCACACGGTCGATAGCTGGCGCGACAACCCCTGGGCGGGAACGCGGTGGCTGCGCACAACGTGATCGCCGTCCCCATCGCGGGTGTCCGCGGCACTAACGCCAGGGGCGCAACACGGTCCGCGAGGCTAATGGCGGGGGCGGTCGCGGAGCCTACGCTCAAGACCGTCACTCGGGGCTGGAGGCGGAATGAACATGTCGATGCCGATGACGGACCAAGACAGCGGCTCCACTCTGGCCCCCGAGACAAGCGGACGGCATCAGGTGCTCGTGGTGGGCGGCGGGTTCGGCGGTGTGAATGTGGCCAAGGCACTGGCTCACGCCGACGTGGACGTCACCATTGCGGACCGGACCAACCATCATCTGTTCCAGCCGCTGCTCTACCAGGTGGCCGCCGGGTTGCTGAGCGAGGGCCTGATCGCGCCACCGCTGCGCCGGGTGATCAAGGATCAGCGCAACGCCAGGACCGTCCTGGCCGACGTCACGCACTTCGACCTGGACAAGCATTTCGTCTACGGGGTGACGCCGGACGGCCGCAAGCTGCACCGGCGTTACGACACTCTGATCGTGGCGGGCGGCGCGACGCATGCGTACTTCGGCAACGACCACTGGGCCGGCTTCGCGCCTGGGATGAAAACCCTTGAGGACGCGCGCAGGCTGCGCAGTCACATCCTGTCCGCCTTCGAGCTGGCCGAGACGGTCCCAGATCCGTCGCTGCGTAAGGCGCTGCTGACCTTCGTCGTGATCGGTGCCGGCCCGACCGGGGTGGAATTGGTCGGCCAGGTGGCCGAGCTCGCGAAGAAGGTGCTGCCGCGCGAGTACCGCTGGGTGGATACCGCCCAGGAGATCCGGGTCATCCTGGTCGAGGCCGGACCGGCGGTCCTCGGCCCGTTCCATCCGAAGCTGCAGCGCTACGCCCGCGACCATCTGGTCAAGCTGGGCGTCGAGGTGCGGACGGACACCACGGCCACCGACATAGACGCCGACAGCATCACGGTGAAGAGCGCGGCCGGGCTGGAGAAAATCGATGCCCGCACCAAGATCTGGGCGGCCGGGGTCCAGGCATCGCCGCTGGCCAGCATGCTCGCCGAGGCGACCGGCGCGGAAACCGACCGCGCCGGGCGGGTCGTGGTGGGGCCCGACTGCACGCTGCCTGGCCATCCCGAGGTGTTCGCGATCGGCGACATGGTGTCGCTGAACAAGCTGCCCGGCGTGGCCCAGCCCGCGATCCAGGAGGGACGCTACGTCGGCAAGGTGATCAGGGCCCGGCTCGAGGGGGACACGAACGTGCCGCCGTTCAAGTACTTCGACAAGGGCAGCATGGCCACCATCGGGTACCGGGGGGCGGTGGCAGACGCGTTCGGCGTCCGGTTCACCGGTTCCATGGGGTACCTGATGTGGGGTTTCATCCACGTGCTCTACCTGATCGGCTGGGGCAACCGGCTCAGTACCCTGCTCGTGTGGCAGCGGTCGCTGGTGTTCACCAAGAACTA
>Ga0302324_100019309_pt1 | contig 13390 bp, 13 predicted proteins | sample Palsa_T0_1_FD_201949 | JGI IMG/M metagenome (GOLD analysis project Ga0302324, IMG submission 201949) | Peat permafrost microbial communities from Stordalen Mire near Abisko, Sweden - Palsa_T0_1 | ecosystem: Environmental > Terrestrial > Soil > Palsa > Peat permafrost | place: Sweden: Abisko...
AGAAGGAGTCACCGGTGAGGACATCGGGACGATCGAGCAACCAGTGATAGAGCATCCGTTGCTGGTCGGCCGTGGGGTGCAGCGCGTCCCAGGTCTCGACGCCCCGGCCCGACGGGCGGAACCTCGTTAGTCGCAATTGGGCCCCGTAACTCTCGGCGATGGCGGCGAACGAGTCGAGCTGGGTGACGTTCTCCCGCGTCACGACCACGCTGATCTTGAACTGGCCGAAGTTGGCTGCGGCCAGATTGTCCATGGCCGTCCGTGCCGTGGCGAAGGATCCCTCGCCGCGGACCGCGTCGTTGGTCGACGCCAGTGCGCCATCGATGCTGATCTGCACATCGACGTAATCCATGGCGGCCAGGCGACGGGCCCGCTCGGCGGTGAGGCGGGTCCCGTTGGTGGAGAACTTCACCCCTACCTTGTGGTCGACCGCGTACGCGACCAGATCGAAAAAGTCCGGTCGCAACATCGGCTCACCCCCGCCGATATTGACGTAGAACACCTTCATGTCGGCCAGCTCGTCCACGATGCGGCGTGCTTCAGCGGGTGTCAGTTCCATCGGGTCGCGACGCCCCGAAGAGCTCAGGCAATGCACGCAAGCCAGATTGCAGGCGTACGTCAGCTCCCACGTCAGGCAGATCGGCGCGTCCAGGCCCTGTGTGAACCTCTGGCGCAGCGGCAGGACCGTGGCGGCGTCAACGGACATCGATTACCTCCGAAGCGGCCAGACGGGCCAGCGCCCGGCGGTATACGGGCCTCTCGTCCTCGGGGACGACGGCGTCGATCGCCGCGTCTGCGCTCTCGTACTGATCAAGGGCCGAGACGAGCTCGACGAGCAGGCGTGATTTCAAGAACATGAGCCGACGGGTACCGAAGTGGTAGGCGAGCGCGCCGAACGATTCGTCGCGCAGCGCGATCTGTGGATGGACGCGCCAGGCCCGGCTCGGGTCAAATCCGGAAGCGGCTTCGGGAACCCGCTCTTCAGTGACGCTCAATAGACGCCGCACATCCCATCGATCGAGACCTCTTCGACCAAAAGCTCGTCGAGCTCGTCCTCTGACAGTGCCTCGGCGTCCTGAACTTCGGGGTCTTCAGACTGCAGCATGGGCTCCTCCAATCAGGCGGCCAGCCTAACCTGGGCGGGGACGGGCCCCCGCCCTGCCAAGATTGACCAAGTGAAGTCCCCCAGCAGGGAAGACGCAAACTCGCCCGCCCCGATACCCCGGGCACCCGACCGGACCTCGACACCCCTGCCGAGCACGTTCGGCCTCACCATGGACCCGGCCACGACACGCCTCGACCAAGGCCGGGTCCTGATGGGCGGCAGCCCGCTCCGGCTCCTGCGCTTGTCGCCCCGGGCCGGCACCCTGGTCGAGAGGTGGGGAGCAGGCGGGACCGTGGGCAGCGGGAAGGGCGGGCAGCTCCTGGCCCGCCGGCTTGTGGCCGCGGGCGTCTTCCTCCCCCGACCCGGCTCCCCCACATACGGATCCGATGACGTCACCGTGGTGATACCGGTCCGGGATCGACCCGAACAGTTGGGGCGGCTCCTCTCCGCCCTGGAGGGGATGCGCTGCGTCGTGGTCGACGACGGCTCGAACGAGCCGGGACGAACCGAAGACGTGACCGAGCGGGGACGGGCCGATCTGGTCCGCCTGGTCGTCAACTCGGGTCCTTCCGCGGCTCGGAACGCGGGGCTGGCCCGGGTCAGCACACCGCTCGTCGCGTTCGTCGACTCCGATTGCGTACCCGAGCGTGACTGGCTGGACCATTTGCTGCCGCACTTCAACGATCCGCTGGTCGCCGCCGTGGCGCCGCGAGTGGTGCCGCTGCCGCCGGCTGCGCCGAGCTCTCTGACCCGATACGAGGCGCTGCGCTCGTCGCTCGACCGCGGTGCGGCGCCCGGGCTCGTCCGACCGCTGAGCCGGATCCCGTACGTGCCGAGCGCGGCGCTCGTGGTGCGGCGGGAGGCTGCCGGCGGCGAGCTGTTCGATCCGCAGCTGCGTGGGGGTGAGGACGTCGACATGGTCTGGCGACTGGCCGACGCCGGATGGGACGTGCGCTACGAACCAGATTCCATCGTCCTCCACGACGGACCCGAGCGGGTCGGCCCGTGGTTGGCCCGGCGCGCCTTCTACGGCACCACAGCCGGACCCCTGTCGGCGCGCCACCGCGGCGCGCTCTCCCCCTTGCACTCGTCGGCCTGGACGGCGGGCGTGTGGGCCCTTGTCTTGGCGCGCCGGCCCTTCCTGGCCGCAGGTGTACTGGCGACCTCAATTGCCGTGCTGGCCCGCCGGCTGAACGGACTGGTCGACGAGCCCGTGAAGGCGGCCGCCCAGATTGCCGGTGGTGGCACGGCCAAGTCGGCCCTCCCGGCACTTGGGGGCCTCACCCGGGCCTGGTCGCCGGGCCTGGTCGTCGCTCTGTGTTGGCGACGCACCCGGCGCGCCGCCGCCGTGGCCCTGCTGGCCCCGGGCATCGCTGATTGGATGAGCGGCCGAGGCGAGCTCGACCCCATTCGCTACACCGCCTTGCATGCCGCCGACGACGTGGCCTACGGGGCCGGCGTGTGGCTCGGCTGCCTCCGGGCCCGGACCGTCGCCCCGCTGGTGCCGCGTATTGCGTTCAGGGCCCGCGTCTGGTCCAACCAATCGCTGCGGGCGCATCTGGGTGCCGCAGCAGCCGAAACGGATCAGACCGGACACGGCTGAGCACCGATCACACCGTTCGTCGTAGGCTCCACTCCATGGCTGCTGTCGTCCTGCAGGGTCCGGCCAACACGGAGCCGGCGCGCATCATCGGACCGTTCGCCACCATAGGCGAGGCAACGGATTGGGCCAGACGCCATCCGTACGACGGTGGGTACAGCGTGGCCCAGGAACTGACCGCGGCCGACGCGGCCGGGTGAACCACCTTCGGGCGGGGGTGGCCATGCCGGCCGCGGTGGCGGCCGCGGTGGCCGTGGCCGTCAGGCCGTCACGTCCCGTCCTGCTCTGAGCCGGGGCACGACCTCGTCCCCCAGCCGCACGATCTGTTCACGAATGGCGGCGACAGACAGGCCCGGCAGGTGGACACGGAGGTTCAGGGCGTCCGCCCCCGACACCCGCAGGACCGAGAGGAGCTCTTTTGCGAGCGCAGCGGGGTCGTCGGCACTCGCCGTCTGGTCCTCGCCGTACGAGCCTGACGTCGGCGCGTAGCTGTCGTACACCTCTCGCTGGCGGGAGACCAATGCTCCATCGGGGCGGCCCAACCACACCCGCCGGATGAGCACCTTCGGCGCCGATCCTCCCGCCTCGTCGTAGACGGCACACAGCCGTGCCAACCGCTCCGGAGTCGACATGCCCTCCAACAAAAGACCGGCGCCGACGCCAGCGGCCCGCCTGGCGGCTCCGGTGGAGGCGGCTGCGCTCAAGACGACGATGGGATGATCGGCGGCTCGGCGCAACGCGGGGTCATCGTGCAGTTCACGAAGTTCGCGTCCCTGCAGCATCTCGACCAGGCGGGGCAGTTCGCGCTTGAAGCGATCGACGGCATCGTCGAAGGGCACATCCATCGCTTCGAAGTCACGGCGCAAGCCGCCGGCGGCCACGCCCAACCCGACGCGGCCCGGGTGACGGGCATCCAGCCACGCCACCTCCTCGGCCACCATCGAGGTGGGACGCAGCGGGAGCAGGAGCGGACAGGCGGCCGCCCAGCCGACCGGATTCTCTTCGAGCACGAATGTGACCATCTGCAGCGGGTTGGGGAGATAGCCCGGGAATCCCCCGTGGTGCTCGCTCGTCATGATGCCGTCGAACCCGTGGTCCAGCCCCAGCTTCGCTTGCGCACAGAATTCGGCCACCACTTCGGTGGCGGAGAGTTCGTTGTGCGGATAGAGACGCAGGGACACGGAACCGGATTCGAACGGAGCACCCGGCATCTTCGAGAGCCTATTGAACCAGCTCCCGACGGACCCGAACCGGCGGAGCGCAGGTCCCGGGGTACGAACGACCGGTGGCAAAAGCGGCGTAATCTCTCCAGGTCAGCACGGTGCCGGTCACCCCTTCGGGCGGATCGGGCCGGGGTTCACGAGAGGGTCACATGGGTAACGAATGGTTCGAGACGGTACTCGAGGCGCAGCGCCGGGCCAAGAAGCGCCTGCCCAAATCTGTCTACGCCGCCCTGCTGGCCGGTTCGGAAAAGGGCATCACGGTCGAGGACAACATCGCCGCCTACGGGGAGCTCGGTTTCGCCCCACACGTCGCCGGGTCGCCGGCCAGCCGGGACCTGTCGACGACGGTCATGGGCCAGGGCATCTCGTTCCCGGTCATCATCTCGCCCACCGGCGTGCAGGCCGTGCACCCTGAGGGCGAAGTCGCAGTCGCCCGGGCGGCGGCGGCCCGCGGCACCGCCATGGGTCTCAGTTCGTTTGCCAGCAAGCCGATCGAAGAGGTGGTGGTGGCCAATCCCCAGACGTTCTTCCAGATCTACTGGGTCGGGACGCGCGACGACATGCTTCAACGGATCGAACGGGCGCGCGCCGCCGGTGCCGTCGGATTGATCGCCACCCTGGACTGGTCGTTTTCGCACGGGCGTGATTGGGGCAGTCCCGTGATACCCGAGACGCTCAGTCTGCAGGCGATGGCGCGCTTCGCACCGGAAGCGCTGGCGCGTCCCCGCTGGCTGTACAGCTTCGCCAAGACGGGCCAGTTGCCCGACCTCACGGCCCCGAACATGGGCGAGAAGGGCCATGCCGGGCCGACCTTCTTCGGCGCCTACGGAGCGTGGATGCAAACGCCTCCCCCGAGTTGGGATGACGTCGCCTGGCTGCGCAAGCAGTGGGACGGTCCCTTCATGCTGAAGGGGGTCTCCCGGCTCGATGACGCCAGGCAAGCGGTCGACGCCGGGGTATCGGCGATTTCGGTGTCCAACCACGGGGGCAACAATCTCGACGGCACGCCGGCGACGATCCGGGTCCTCCAGCCGATAGCCGAGGCCGTCGGGGATCAGATCGAGGTTCTCCTCGATGGAGGGATCCGTCGCGGCAGCGACGTCGTCAAAGCCGTGGCATTGGGAGCGAAGGCGGTGATGATCGGGCGGGCCTACCTGTGGGGCCTGGCCGCCAACGGACAGGCCGGCGTCGAGAACGTGCTCGACCTGTTGCGCAGTGGCATCGAGTCAACCCTCCTCGGTCTCGGGCATGCGTCCATCCACGACCTCACGGCGGACGACGTGATCATCCCACCGGGGTTCACCCGCACCTTGGGCGGACCTTCTCCGGCCTAGAGCGGCGTCCTCAGTCGAACTTGACGACGCCGCGGATGATCGTGCCGGCCGCCTGGTCGTCATAGCCCTGCTGGACCTGGTCGAGGCTGTACTCCTGCGTGATGATCTCGTCGATCTTCAACTGACCGGCCTCGAAGAGGTTGAGCAGGTTCGGCACCTGCACCCGCGGGCTCTGCGAGCCGAACACCGTGCCGAGAAGGGCCTGGTTGAACATGGCGAAATTGAAGAGGTTCAACTTCACGTCCATGGCATGGAACGGTGAGATGGCCGTCACCACCACGCGGGCATCCTTGGAGCCCAGCCCGCATGCGGCGGCGATCATGTCGCCCTGCAACACGCCGGGGGTCAGGATGACAACATCCGCGTTGCGACCCTGCGTCAGTTCGGGCAGCAGGAATTGGGCGTCCACGATGGAGGACACGGCGTGCGTCGCCCCCACCTCCTTGGCCTTCTCCTGCTTGAAGGCAACCGGGTCTACCGCGATGACGGTGCGGGCGCCGGCGATGCGGGCTCCCTGGATGGCGCCGGACCCGACGCCGCCGCACCCGATCACGACCACCGTCTCGCCCGGCTTCACCTTGGCCCGGTCGACCGCCGAGCCGAACCCGGTGGAGATGCCGCAGCTGATGAGCGCAGCTGCCTTCATATTGGCCCAGGGGTCGATGCGCACAACCGAGTTCTCGTGGCAGACCATCTCGTCGGCGAAGGTGCCCAGCTGCGCCATCCGATTGAGGTCCTCGCCGGCGAGGTGGTAGCGGAAGGTCCCGTCGCTGATCATCCCGCCGGCCAGCGTCGCCATGCCCAGGTCGCAGAGGTTCTGGCGCCCCGAAGCGCACCAGTGACAGGTGCCGCAGGAGGGAATGAAGGAGACCGCCACGTGATCGCCCAGCGCGACCTGGGTCACATTGGTGCCGACCTCGGTGACGACACCCGAACCCTCGTGACCACCGATCACGGGGAACATCGACTTCACGCCGATCATGGCGAGTACCTCGGGCGGCGCGCTGATGTCACCCGTCCGCAGGTGCTCGTCGGAGTGGCACATCCCGGCGTAGACCATCTTGACCCTGATCTCACGGTTGCCCGGAGGGTCGATCTCGACCTCTTCGGTCTTCCAAGGTTCCTCGAGTCCGGTACAGACGGCCGCACGCGTCGTCATTGATAACCCCTCCCACTGCACTCGTCGGGCGTTGTCGCACCATCAGTATCGCCCTCGGCCGACGATCAGACAACATATGGCCCTGCCGGGGGCACCGAACCCCCCGGGCGCAGGCCGGACTACAGTGCGCGCGTGGCCGTTCCCGCCCGATTCGCCGAGGTAGCCGCCCGGGTCCGCAACTGGGGTCGGTGGGGGCCCGAAGACCAGATCGGCACCTTGAACCTGATCGACGATGCGGCACGGCTCCGCGGTGTCCAGGCCGTCCGGAGCGGGAAGTCATTCGCCCTCGGGCTCCCCCTCTCGGAGGCTGAGGGGATCCAGGCCGGGTTCATCAAGGGGCGCGTGAATCCGGACCGGACGATGATCCAGATCAACGAACCCCTCAGTGCGGACCCCGAGTGGGTCTGTGCCAGCGAGGACGTCGTCACGTTGGCGCTCCAGTGCGCCACCCACTGGGACGGTCTGGCGCACGTCAGCTACGGCGGCGTGATCTACAACGGGTTCCCCGCCTCGTCGATTGACGCCGAGGGGGCGACGCGTTGCGGCATCCATCTCCTGCAATCCGTCATCGGTCGTGGCGTCCTGCTCGATGTGGCACGGGCCCACTCGCTCGACTTCCTCGAACCGGGGTACGCCATCACCCCCGACGACCTCACCGCGGCATGCGCCCTGGGTGGCGTCCAAATGGAATCCGGCGACATCGTGTTGGTGCGCACCGGACAGATGGTGCACCTGGCGCCCGAGCAGCGCGATCTCATCGCCTTCACGTGGCCGACCCCCGGATTGACCATCGAGACCGCCGAGTGGTTCCACGATCACGACGTTGCCGCGGTGGCGACCGACACCCTGCCGTTCGAGGTGTTCCCCTGCCAATACGACGACCTCTATCTCCCGGTGCACCTCTTGCATCTGGTGGAGATGGGCATGACGCAAGGGCAGAACTGGGTCCTGGACCCTCTTGCGGCGGATTGCGCCGAGGACGGTCAGTACACCTTCTTGCTCGACGCCACTCCGTTGCCCTTCACCAACGGCTTGGGCTCGCCGCTCAATCCCGTCGCCCTCAAGTAGCCGGGTCCGGCCGCCGTCGCCAGATCCGGGACGGCGTCACGTGGGCCTGGGCCTGGCCGCGGTATCGCCGTCGGGGCCCGGGCGTCCGGTGACGGCCCAATGGAGCATCCTGGCCTGGGTGTCGATCAGATCCCGGGTGCGGATGCCCCAGAACTCGAAGCCGTAGCGGCTCGCCGCCACGCTGGCGAACATGGCGACGAGGGTGCCCGCCACCGCCATGGGCTCGGACCCGGCCAGCGAGGTGGTGCGGGTCCCCGGAGGCCCGCCCGGCGCCGGTGAGCACTGGACGACGACCTGGGCCAGCGCCGTCGTCACGGCATTGAGGGCGCGGATACGGATCCCGTGGAGCTGGGCATCGCCTTCGTCGTTGGCCAGGTCGATGACCCGGAAAACGGCCCGGTTGTCCTCCCAGAAGGCCAGGAACTCCTCGGTGAACGTGAGCGCCTTGGCCCAGCTGTTCTGGTCCGACCAGTCGCCTCCGACCACTTCGGCCAGGCGGGCGGCCTGGTCCACCACGCCTTCGGCCAGGACGCGCACCGCCTCCTCCACGTTGCCGAAGTACTGGTAGAAGGTGGCGGGCGACGTCCGGGCCTGCCGGGCGATGTCGGTGACCTTGACCGATCGCCATGACGTGGTCGTCAGGAGCTGCACCGTCGCCTCGAGCAGGCGCTGCCGGGTCTGGCGACCACGCTCACCTGGTACCCGGCCCTTCGACGTGGCCGGCGACACGCGGCGCGCACCGAGGGGGACCACCTCGGCCTCGACCCTCGGCGCCAGACCGGTCATCGCGCCCAGCGTAGCGGGAGGCCACGGCCCACTCCCTCCCGAAGGCCCAGGTCGCGGTGCGGATAACATGGGCCGATGGAGCAGACGCTCGCTCGCCCGCTCACCCGCGCGCAACAGGCCCGGCGCCAACGGGTCATCGACGCAGCGATGGCGCTGGGCCTCGACGGCGGGTACGACGCGGTGCAGATGCGCGACGTGGCGGCCCGGGCCGACGTAGCCATGGGCACCGTCTACCGCTACTTCACGAGCAAGGACCATCTTCTGGCGGCCACGCTGGTGCACTGGGTGGAGCAGCTCGACGTCCGCATCGGGCAGCACCCGCCCCAGGGCGACCAGCCGGCCGACCGCGTCCTCGATGTGCTCGATCGCGCCCTGCGGGCCATGGGTCGCCAACCGCGGCTGGTGGCCGCCGTGTTCACGTCCTTGTCCTCGCCCGACACCGCTGCGGTCGGCTGCCAGCAGCAGATCACCTTGCTCATGGAAGGGATCATCGCCCGTGCCATGGGCGAGCCGGCCGTGCCCGACATGCCCGAGCGCGCCCGCATGATCGGGCACGTCTGGTACTCCGCTCTCGTCGGGTGGATCAACGGGTGGTCCACCATGGCCCGTGTCTATGACGAGCTGGCCGTCTCGGTGCGGCTGTTGCTGCCGGCCGGGCTGGCGCGCCCCGGGCCGGGCACCGGCGCAATCCTTCAAGGCGGCTGAGTAAAGGCGACCGAACACCTCGGCGCCGTCGTTGAACATCCGGAGTGCCGGGAACCATCGGGGAGGGGCGGCTATCGTCCCTCCGATGTCCACGGCCGCAGCACCCCGCGGACTCCCCATCGAGATCTCCGGTCTGACCAAGCACTTCGGGTCGATCCTCGCCGTCGACCACCTGGACTTCGTTGTCGAGCCGGGGCGGGTGACCGGCTTCCTCGGTCCCAACGGCTCGGGCAAGACGACCACCTTGCGCATGCTGCTCGGGCTGGTGACCCCGAACGCGGGTCAGGCCACCGTGGGCGGCCGCTTCTATCGTGACCTCCCCAACCCGTCGGGCACCGTCGGCGCCGTCTTGGAGGCGACCAGCTTCCACCCGGCGCGCCGGGCCCGCACCCACCTGCGCATGGTGGCGCGGGCCGGCGGTCACGACGAGGCCCGGGCCGACGTCGTGCTGGACCTGGTCGGCCTGGCGGCGGACGGGAAGCGCAAGGTCGGCGGATTCTCCATGGGCATGCGGCAACGGCTGGAGCTGGCGAGTGCCCTGATCGGTGATCCCGACGTGCTGATCCTCGATGAGCCGTCCAACGGCCTCGACCCCCAGGGGATCGCCTGGCTGCGCGACTTCATGCGGTATCTCGCCGGCGAGGGCCGGACAATCCTGGTGTCGTCGCACCTGCTGGCCGAGATGGCCCAGACCATCGACAACGCCGTCATCGTGTCGCACGGCCAGCTCAAGGCACAGGGGACGCTCGAATCGCTCACCTCGGGTGTCGCGCAGGCTTCCATGCATGCGCGCACGCCCGAGGCCGATCGACTGTGTGCGGTGTTGACCGGGGCGGGGACCCGCTTCCGGCGGCTGGCCCATGACCTGGTGGCGGTCGACGGGATGACCCCCGAACAACTGGGGCCGCTCCTGGCCACGAACCAGATCATCCTCTACGAGCTCACCAACGAGGGCGCCGACCTCGAGTCGATCTTCCTCTCGCTCACGGCGGGTCTGGGTTTCGGAGAGGTGGGCCACCCCGAGTGATCAACGCCATACGGACCGAGCTCCTCAAGATGCGCTCCATGCCCGGCATATGGGTGTGCTTCGGATTGGCCTTCCCGTTGACCGTCCTCATCATGTTGGCCGTCTTCGCCGGCGCGGGCGGCTCCCCCGGCCACACCTACTCCTTCGTCGTCTCGCTCGATCAACGGCGCGCCCTGGTGGGAGCCGGCTACTACGGCATCACGTTCTTGGCCCCGGTTCTGGGCGTCATCTGCATCACCAGCGAGTACCGGCACAAGACCATCACGTCGACGCTCGTCCTCATCCCGCGCCGCAGTCGGGTGCTCGGGGCCAAGGTCGCCGTCACGGCGTGGTGGTGCGTGCTGATGGTCGTGCTCACCCTGGTCACCGTGGCGGCCGTCGGCCTGCCGTGGAACGCCGGGCTCGGCGGCGTGACGTCGCAGGTCACCGATCAGGTCGGCGCCGTGGTGCCGGGCCTCGTCGTCGCCACCATCCTCCTGGGCCTGTTCGGGTTGGGGTTCGGGACCCTGGTGAAGAACCAGGTGGCGGGGATCCTCATCACCATTGGTGGCACCTTCATTTTGGAGCCGGTGCTCGTCCTCCTCGCCCGTGGCATCTTCCACTACGACCTGAACTGGCTCCCGACGGACGCCGCGGCTGCGCTATCGGGCTCGCTCAACCGCGGCGGGTTCGGTGGACATCCCGACGCGGGGTCGCATCTGTTGCGGTGGTGGCTGGGCGGCCTGATCATGCTCGGGTGGGGACTGGTTCCCCTGTCCCTCGGGTACTTCACCACGGTTCGCCGTGACGTGACCTAAGCGCGCAGCACCGTACCGGGCCGGGCGTCCAGGCCCTCGTCACTGGCCGCGCCATCCACCCGGATGGGCACGCCGTTGACCAAGGTGTGCGTGACGCCGACGGGCGCGTCGGCCGTCAAGCGCTCGCCGTTGGCCGGGAAGTCATGGATCCGACGCAACGGGCCCGGCGCGATCGTCTCGGGATCGAAGACGCAGAGGTCGGCCGCCTTTCCGACGGTGACGGTGCCCCGGTCGGCTAGCCCGTACACCTGCGCCGGTTCTCCGGTCAGCTTGTGAATGGCCCGTTCCATGGGCATCACGCCGCGCTCGCGCACCCAGTTCCCCAGAAGGTCCGTGGAGAAGCAGGCGTCGCACAATTGGGAAACGTGCGCTCCCGAGTCGGCCAAGCCGAAGAGCACGTTGTCGCGCGGCAGGAGCCAGGCGATCCCTTCGGGGTCGTTGTTGGCCAGCACGGACCAGAAGCGCGATTCGAGATCGTCGTCGAGCGAGATGTCGATCATGACGTCGAGCGGGGTGCAGCCCCGATCCTCGGCCAATGCCATGACGGGGCGGTCGTTCAAGTCAGGGTGCGACGCCGACGTCGCCACGGAGATGTTGCCCCAGTTGACGGGAAGGAATCCGCCCGTCCCGCTGGCTTCGACCCAGGCCCGTTCCCGCCACGACGGATCTCGGTAGGCGGCGAGCCGGTCGGCCCTCGTCTTCCCCATGAGCTCGGCAAAGGTCGGGCGCATGTTCAACGTGAAGGGCTCGGCGAGGTTCATCTGGAAGACCAACGGCCGGCACGAGACCTGCGGCCACACCTCCACCCCGTCAGCCCAGGCGGCGTCGTGCTCGGCCATGACCTTCTCGTGGTACGGGTAGTCCTTCACGGTGAGCAGGGCGGTCCAGGTGAAGGGCCGCCCGATCTCACGCTGGAGGGCAAAGACCTCATCGTGCGAGATCACGCCCCCGGGAAGCAACGCAACGACTCCCCGGCTACCGCGGCGCAGGGGCTGGAGGAGCGCACGAAGCTCGGCCAGATCGGCCACGCGTGAGGGGACCGGTCGACCGCTGTCGCCGTTGTGGGTGGGCGACGCGCTGGTAGCGAAGCCGATCGCTCCGCCGGCCATGGCCTCGGCCACCACCTCGGCCATGCGCGTGATCTCTTGCGGCGTGGCGGCGCGCTCGTACGCCTCGTCGCCCATGACGTACATCCGCACGGCCGTGTGGCCCACGTAGCAGGAGAAGTTGAGGGCGCTGCCGCGGCGGGCCACGGCGTCGAGGTACTGCGGGAAGGTCTCGAACTCGTCCCACGGCACACCGACGGCCAGCGTGTCGAAGCTCATGTCCTCCACGTGCTGCAGTGTGCGGGCCAGGAGCGCCACGCTCTCTGGGAGTACCGGCGCGATGGAGAACCCGCAGTTCCCCGCCACGACGGTGGTCACACCGTGGAACGACGACGGCGTCAACGACGGGTCCCAGAACACCTGGGCGTCGTAGTGGGTGTGGATGTCGATGAACCCCGGGGAGACGACCTGGCCCGTCGCATCCAGCACCCGGGACCCGCTGAGGCCGGTCCCGATGGCGGAAATCCGGCCGTCGGTGACGGCGACATCGGCCACCTGGCCCGGGGACCCCGTGCCGTCGATAACCGTGCCACCCCGGATCACTACGTCTGCGCTCATACCACCATCGTCGCAGCCCGGGCGCCCACGTGCACGTACGCCCGGGCCGGGGCTCCGACCAGGGTCGGGTACGGTGGAGGGGCGAGAAGGGGTGTTCTCCCGCAGCAGGGTCATTCCTCCGCCAGGGACGGCGCGTGACCGAGGTGTCGACGATGGGATTGGGTTTTCCAAAAGGCAGGGCGGCACCCGAGACGGTGGACAAGCTCCAAATTTCCGGCGCCATCGTGGCGCCGTCCGACGGGCTCTCCCCGGTTGAGCTCGCCGACGCCGGCCGGGCCCCGCTCGGCCTGGGGGTCATCCGCGACCTCTACGTCCACAAGGTGCGCAAGACCCCGACCATCCGCATGGTGCCGAACTCCATGCGGGTCGGCGGACGCCTGTTGCAGTTCGCCGTGTCCGACAACGTGGACGCCCATGGACCGGACGGCCCGGCCTCGCCGCCGATCTGGGCCGTCAACATCCACGGGTACTTCGCCGGAGGCGGCATGTACTGGCGTGAGAGCGCCCGCCTGGCCGAGCAACTCGGTTGGCGGGTCATCAACCCCAGCCTGCCCGGATTCGGGGGGAGCGAACCGCTCGACTGGGACGACGTGTCGATCGAAATCCTGGCCGATCAGGTCATGGCCGTACTGCACCAAGTGGAAGCCGGACCGGTCGTCGTGCTGGGCCACTCCATGGGCGGCGCCGTCGCCGTGCAGTTCGCCCACGATCACCCCGGCAGCACGCTCGGGGTGATCTACAGGGACGGCATCAGCACGCCGGCGTGGAAGGTCCGCCACGGCATCGTCTCGACGCTGCTCTCGCCGATCGCGCCCAACGTCGCCCCCCTGGTCGACCTCGGCGCCGCCGTCGTGAGCGATCTGCCCGACCTGTTCATCGGGAGGATGTTCTCGACCGTGCGGTCGGTGCTCCCCGACGTGCG
>Ga0302324_100019313_pt1 | contig 13388 bp, 10 predicted proteins | sample Palsa_T0_1_FD_201949 | JGI IMG/M metagenome (GOLD analysis project Ga0302324, IMG submission 201949) | Peat permafrost microbial communities from Stordalen Mire near Abisko, Sweden - Palsa_T0_1 | ecosystem: Environmental > Terrestrial > Soil > Palsa > Peat permafrost | place: Sweden: Abisko...
AATCGCGTGCATGCACAGCTATTTCCCGCGCGCGGGCCGAAGCCGAAGAATGGAGCGGTGGCCGACGGCGGGCCGGCGGTGGTGGTGCTCGCGCAGTGGAACGCGCGCTGGGAAGAGCAGCAGAACGTCTGCCGCTGGCTGAACCGGCTTGGGATCACGGCGATCAAGATGAGCTTGCCGTATCACGACCGGAGGGCCATCCCAGGACATCCGCGCGGGGATCACCTGGTGGGGCCGAACATCGGGCTGACGATGCAGGCCGGGCGGCAGGCGGTGCTGGATGTACGGCGTACGCTGCGCTGGCTGGAGCAGCGGGGCTACGGGCCGCTCGGTATTTTGGGGACGAGCATCGGGTCCGCGATCGGGTTCATCACCATGTGCCACGAACCGGCGGTGCATGCGGGAGCGTTTCTCCATGCGTCGACTTACTTTGGCGACGTGGTGTCGCACGGGCTTACGACCAGGAATGTTTGGGAGCCGATGGAGGCGGCGGGTATTTCGCACGACGATCTGCGGCGGTTTTGGTCGCCGATCAGCCCGTTTCCTTATATTGCGAAACTGCGGGGCATGGCGGGCAACGGCGTGCGCGGGGCCAATCGAGCGCAGGCTAAAATCCTGTTGATCACCGCGCGGTACGATCCTACGTTCTGGCCGGAATTCACGAGTGCGCTTTTTGAGAAAATGCGGCTGGAGAAAGTGGAGTTTGAGAGCATGTCGCTGCCGTGCGGGCACTATTCCCTGGGGGTTGCGCCTTTTAGCCATCTGGCGGGGCTGCGGTTCGGCAGATTCTTGCGGCGGGAACTTGCGAAATGAACGGTGCGCGACGGACTGCTTTACCGCAGAGACGCAGAGGACGCGGAGATGCTGCACTGTGCGGGCAAACGAATGCGCCGCGCTTACGACAAACGGCGATGGTTAGCGGAGAAGTTGCGCCAGGGAACCGGCTTCTACGGCGCGGCTTACTGCTTCGATGTCGGGGGCGAGGGAGCGGTCGGCGTCAACTGCTTTCGAGAGGGAACGCACGATGTCGTATGCCTTGCGCGTTTCGGGTCCCGGGCGAAGGGGGGCTAGAAAATCGATTCCCTGGCAGGCGGCGAGGAGTTCGATCGCCAGAATATTCCGCAGATTTCCCAGCATAGGCTCAAGACGGCGAGCGGCCCCCATGCCCATCGAAACGTAATCCTCCTGATTGGCGGACGTGGGAATGGAATCGACCGAGTGGGGCGCGGCGAGCGCTTTCATTTCACTGGCTAGGGCCGCGGCGGTGACCTGCAAAATCATAAAGCCGGAATTGAGGCCGGCCTCGCGGACGAGGAACGCGGGCAACTGACTGGTTTGAGGATTGGTCATCTGCTCGATGCGGCGTTCGGAGATGCCGCCGAGAGTGGCGAGCGCCACGGCCATTTGGTCCGCCGCCATGGCGAGCGGCTGGCCGTGGAAATTGCCGCCGCTGATGACTTCACCCGAATCGGCGAAAACGAGAGGATTGTCCGTGGCGCTATTGAGTTCGATTGCGAGTGTCGCGCGAATTTGCGCGAGCGCGTCGCGCGAGGCGCCGTGTACCTGCGGCGCGCAACGAAGGCTGTACGGATCCTGCACGCGAGAGTCCTTTTCTGGCGAGCGGTGCGATTCGCGGATTTCGCTGCCGCGATTCAGGCGTTCGATATTGCGCGAGGAGATCGCCTGGCCCGCATGGGGGCGCGCCCTTGCGATGCGCGCGTCGAATGCGGCTGGACTGCCACGCAACGCGTCGAGCGAAAGAGCGGCGGCGACGTCGGCCGTGTCCGCGGCGACTTCCGCTTCGCGCAGCGCGAGCGCCAACAGAGCCAGCATGGCCTGCGTGCCGTTCAGAAGCGCGAGCCCCTCTTTTGCTTCGAGCGCGAGCGGAGCAATTCCGGCAGCTTGCAGCGCGTCCGCACCCGCGAGCGCACGTCCCTTGAAAATAGCGCGACCTTCGCCAATCGCTACTTGCGCGAGATGAGCCAGCGGAGCGAGATCGCCGGAAGCGCCGACGGAGCCTTGCGACGGGATCACGGGGTGCACGCTGCGATTCAGCATCGCGACGAGCGTTTCGGCTACGACCGGGCGGACTCCTGAGAGGCCTTTCGCGATCGCGTTTGCGCGAAGCGCGAGCATGGCTCGCGTTGCCAGCTCGTTGAGGGGCGCGCCGACGCCGCACGCGTGGCTGCGCACGAGGTTAAGTTGGAGGTGGCGGATTTCGTCGCGTGAAATGCGCGTCGACGCCATTTTGCCGAAGCCGGTATTTACGCCGTAGACGGCAGCCCCGGTTTCGAGCAGGCGCTCGATCACCGCGCGGGAGGCGTTCATGCGGTCGCGGGCCGGCGGCGAAATTTCCGCTTCGGCGCCCTCCAGAACAATGCGGTAAAGAGCTTCGAGGGTCAGGCGTTCGCCGTCGATGGCGATGCGAGTCACGTTTTCGCGCGGGCGCCGGCGCGTCCGGCGGTCCATTTCCATTTCCGGTTCCGGCGAGGGTGCTCGCGAAAGGTTTCGAGCATGGCGGGAGCGCTTGCGTTCATCATTCGCCGTCCCGCGAAGAAACATGGGCGCCGGCCGGGTGCGGGGATGCTTCGTGGGCGCCCACACCGAAAAGCTTTCGATATTTTTCGGGCAACGATTTCGGACGGCCCCGGCGGTCGCAGATCACGTGGGTGGTTTCGCCGGTCGCGAGCAACTCACCTGACGCTTGATTCATAACCTCGTACCCAAAATGGATGATGCGCCGCTGCGCGGCGGTGATCCAAGTGCGGACGGTGAGAAGATCGTCGAAATGGGCGGGAAGCCTATAGCGGCAGGAAGCTTCCACGACGACGATGAAGCTGTCATCGTCGATTTCCATCTGCTTGTACTCGAATCCCAGGTGGCGGCACAGATCCACGCGGCCCGCTTCAAACCAGGTGAAATAGTTTCCATGATGAACCACGCCCATCTGGTCGGTTTCGACGTACCGGACTCGGATTGTCGTTTCGGCGAATTCACTCATTGGAGGGCGACGGCACTTTCCACTTGGGCGGGCGCTTTTCAAGAAACGCGGCAACGCCCTCCCTGAAATTATGAGTCGAGCGAATCTCGGCGCTTGCTTCAATGGCGACTTCGAGTTCCGCGCGGATCGCGGCCCTATCGAAATTGAGCAGAAGTTTCTTGGTCTGAGCCACCGACGTGGGGCTTGCGGCGAGCAACAGGCCCGCAATTTCTCTCGCGCGATCCATGAGGTCTTCCGCCGGCACGATTTCCGTGATGAGGCCCATCTTCAGCGCTTCGGCCGCATCGACAATCCTGCCGGTAAGAAGCAGGTCGCGCATCTGCTTGTCACCCAGACGGCGGCGCACGAAAACGGAAACGACCGCCGGCGTGAACCCGATCTTGACTTCCGGGTAACCGAATTTCGCATTCGGAACGGCGAGCGCGAAATCAGCCAGGGTAGCGATTCCGCAGCCGCCCGCGATCGCCGCGCCATTCACCGCAGCAATAATGGGCTTGGGGAAACTAAACAGGCGATAGAACAGTTTCGTGATACGCCGCGCGTCCTCTAGATTTCTTGGCAGGCCTTGCTTGGCGAAATGCTGCAATTCATCGAGGTCCATACCCGCGCAGAAGGCTTTTCCCGAGCCTGTGATGATCAGGACTCTTGCGGGGCCCTCCTCGGTTTGCTGGAGAGCGCCGAGCAGATCGGCGATCATCTGCATGGAGATGGCGTTGCGTTTTTCCGGAACGGTGAGCGCGACGGTGGCGATTCCGTCGTCGCATTGATAGGTCAGAGTCGGATAGCCCATTTGTCGATACTCCCGTAGATCAGTTTGGCCCGGCGGTTTCGGTTTCGTGCGCGTACTTTTCGCGCAGCTCGCCGGTGATCGCGCAAGCCACGGCCAGCGATTTCGCGTCAATCCCGGTTGGGGCGCCGCGCGCAGCCAGCGTCGCCAGCACGGTTTCGGTGGGGATATTGCCGACGAGCGCATCGCCGGCAAACGGGCAACCGCCCAACCCGGTCAACGCGCCGTCGAAGCGCCTGCATCCGGCTTCGTACGCCGCCAGAACTTTTTCGGCCGCCTGGTCCGGCCGGCTGTGGAGATGCATGCCAATCTCGACTCCCGCAACACAATCTTTTACCGCGAGGTAGAGGCGGACGATGTCCTCCGGCGACGCGGCGCCCACGGTATCGGCGAGCGAGACGGTGCGCACGCCAACGTCCTTCAGCCAGATCAAAGCGTCTTCTACGATTTCGGGCCCCCACGGCTCGTCGTAAGGATTGCCGAACGCCATCGAAATGTAAACGACAAGCTTTTTTCCGGCGGCCTTCGTGTCGCGCTGGAGCTTTTCCACGAGAGCGCGCGATTCGCCGCGCGACTGATTCGCATTTGCGCGGCGGAAATACGCCGAGATGGAATAGGGATAACCGATGGTGGTAACGCCGGGCGTTGCAAGCGCGCGTTCGAGGCCCTGATCGTTGACGACGATGCCGATGATCTCCGGCGCTTCGCCCGAGGGCGATTTTACCTGGCTCAACTGCTGCATGACGGCTTCGCTATCCGCCATTTGAGGCACGTGCTTTGGCGAAACGAAGCTGACGGCGTCAAGATGCCGAAAGCCGAGGGCGATCAGCCTGGACAAATACGTCACTTTTTCGTCCGTAGGGATAATTTGGGGCAATCCTTGCCACGCATCTCGCGGGCATTCGACGATGGTGACCTCGGCAGCTGGGCTCAAGTCTGGAGAACTCCTGTTTTGAATTCGGCCACGTGAGGGTTCAGGGCGGCGGACTCGAGGGCTTCGATGAGCGCCTCGCGCGTGTGCGCCGGGTCGATAATGGCGTCCACCCACAACCGAGCGGCGGCGTAGCGCGGATCGGTTTGATGTTCGTAGGTGGCGCGAATCGATTCGGATAGCTTGTTCTTTTCGGCTTCGCCGATTTTCTTGCCTTCCCGCTCAAGCTGCTTGATTTTGAGTTCGACCAGGGTTCCCGCGGCGGATTCGCCGCTCATCACGGCGTAGCGGGCCGTGGGCCACGCGAAAACGAAGCGGGGATCGTAGGCCTTGCCGCACATCGCGTAATGCCCGGCCCCGAAGCTGCCGCCGCAAATCACGGTAATTTTCGGCACGACGCTATTCGCCACCGCGTTTACCATCTTCGCGCCAGCGCGGATAATTCCGCTCCACTCGGCTTCCTTGCCCACCATGAAACCGTTCACGTCGTGCAGGAAAATAAGGGGCACCAGGTTCTGGTTGCAATCGAGAATGAACCGAGCCGCCTTGTCCGCCGACTCCGTGTAAATCACGCCGCCAAATTCAATTCGGCGTTCGCCCGTGGCGGGATTTGACACGGCCACGTGCATCTTCTGGTTCGCGACGATTCCAACGGCCCAGCCGCCGACGCGCGCGTAGCCGCAGACGACGGTCTGGCCGCGCTCGGCGCGGTATTCCTCAAACTCGCTCGCGTCGACAAACCGCGCGATGATTTCGCGGATGTCGTACTGCTTGGACGGATCGCCCGAAAAGATTCCGTAAATTTCCTCTCCCGGATACGCGGGGGCTCTTGCGGGCTTATGGTCGAACGGCGCGCCGGGCGGATGGCCCATCTTATCGACAAGAGCGCGGATGCGTTCGATGCACGCGTCGTCATTCGGCTCGCGGAAGTCGACCGTGCCGCTGGTTTGCGCGTGCATTTGCGCGCCGCCCAGCTCCTCGGCGGAAGTTATCTGGCCGATGGCGGCCTGGACCAGCGCCGGCCCGGCGAGAAACAGGCCGCTGCCTTCGGTGATCAGGATGTGATCGCACATCACCGGCAGGTACGCTCCGCCGGCGACGCAAAGGCCCATGATCGCAGCGATTTGCGGAATGCCCATCGCGCTCATCACCGCATTGTTGCGGAAGACGCGGCCGAAATCGTCGGTGTCCGGGAAGACGTCCTCTTGCAGCGGCAGGAAAACTCCGCCCGAATCGACGAGATAGATCGTCGGGATGTGGTTTTCGATGGCGATGTTTTGCGCGCGAATCACTTTTTTCGCCGTCATGGGGAAAAACGCGCCGGCCTTGACGGTCGCGTCGTTGGCGATGATCATCACGCGGCGGCCCGCCACGTGACCGAGGCCGGTGACGGTCCCCGCCGCGGGCGCGCCGCCCCATTCCTGATACATCTCATACGCAGCGTAAAGGCCGAGCTCGAAGAAATCAGTTTTTGCGCCGATCAGTTTGGCGATGCGCTCGCGGGCCGTGAGGCGGCCTTTCTTGTGCTGCGCTTCGACGGCTTTTGGCCCGCCGGCCTGACGGATCTTTTCCTCTTCGTTTTTAATCTCGGTGAGGCGCGCGACCATATCCCGGCTGTTTTTCTGGAAGGCGGCGCTTTTCGCGTCAGCCCGCGCGGGAATGACCGATCCCTTCGGCCGGTTTGCCGGTTCTGTGGGTTTCACCTGATTCGCCACGTCACGCCCCTTGCGGCGCAGCCGCCACACGCTGCCGGATGAAATCGACGATAGATTGCGTCGTGGTTCCGGGCAGGAAAATTTCGGCGATGCCGGCCGATTTTAGCGCGGGGATGTCCGCCTCGGGAATAATGCCGCCGATCAGGACGGTGACGTCCGTCATTCCCTTTGCGTGAAGGAGGTCCATCAGCCGCGCGCAGAGAGTGTTGTGCGCGCCGGAAAGAATGGAAAGGCCTATGACGTCGACGTCCTCTTGCAGAGCGGCGGTGGCGATCATTTCCGGAGTTTGGCGCAGGCCCGTGTAGATCACTTCCATCCCGGCATCGCGCAGCGCGCGAGCAATGACCTTGGCGCCACGGTCATGGCCGTCGAGGCCCGGCTTCGCGATCAGCACGCGTATCTTTTTGTCCGGCATGTCGATGCAAGGATACTTCAAATTCTTCCGAAATGTGCGACTCCAGACGGCAGATCGGATAGGCGAGCTCGACGGCGAGGTCATCCGCGGGCGGAATGGAGAGAGCCTCCACTTTACAGCGTCAATGTTGATTTCCGCTATTGCTTGGGCTTCGAGTCCACGTCCGGGCTGCCGGGGATGTTCGGCTGATGGGTGACGTTTCCGCCCATCGCGTCCGCCACGGTGATGTTGTGAACGTCAAGCGTGCGGCCCATGGCTTGATTGAAGTTCAATTCCGCCTCGATCAGATTCACGCGGTCGCGCAATTCCGTTCCTTCGGCGGCAACCAGCAGTTGCTGCTTTTGGGTAACGGTAAAAGCCGTCGAGCTTCCGAGCTGGAGCCTCTTCACTTCGTCGTCGTAGCTTTCTTGCGCAAGAATCCGCGCCTCGCCGGCGGAGGCGACGGCGGCCCGGTCCTGCTCGAGAACGATCAAGGCTTGCCGGACGTTGAGCACGATGCTGTTTCGGGTCTGCTCAAACTGGACGAGCTGCTCGCGCTGGTTCAGCTGCGCCGTGGCATTCAGAGCTTGCGCGGCGCGGTTGCGAATCGGCAGGGTGAAATTGACGCCGCCGATAAGCGCCGGGTAGTTTGCGCCGAACAGCGAGCTGAGGTCGCTCCCAAGCCCGCTCGGGAAAATGACTGGAGCGGTGGCAGTGACGGTGGTTGGGAGGAACTCCCCCGCGATAGGAACGCCGGCCGCGTTCACGATTTGGGAGCCTGCGATGATCTCGCTGGAGGTGACTTCGGATTTCTTCTCCACTCCGGCGATGCCGATCCCCTGGAATTCCCCAAAAAGGTTCACGGCGGGCAGGAGCAGATTGCGAGTCGCCTGTATTTCAACGCCCGCGTTTTTCAAATTGAGATTCGCCTGCTCGATTTCCGGCCGTTTTTGCCACGCCTCTTTCACGGCGTCTTCGAGTGAGATGTTCTCGATGACGGGATCGAAAATGGGCGTCGTGGGAACGATTTCCACGCCCGTTAATGTTGCGGCCAGAGGATTCTTTGTGATGGCGACGAGCAGGGTGGTTTCATCGAGCAGCTGCGTTGTCTGCGCCTGCACGAGCGCTTGCTGGTCGGTTGCGAGCTGCGATTGCGCGGTGATGACGTCGAGCGGAGCCATGGTGCCGATCTCGAGCTGCTTCTTGTTGTTGTCGTAGAGCTGCTGGTCGGCTGCTACGGCGGTTTGCTCCACGGTGACGTTCCCGCGCGCGAATACCAGCTCCCAGTAATCGGTGGCGATTTGCGTGACGGTGGTAATCAGCTGCTGGGCGAATATGGATTCGCCGACCTTCACCGTGTTTTTGGCTTCGATGATGTAGCGGTCGTTAACGGTCCTGCCGAAGCCGTTCAAGAGAGGCTGGATTAGCTCAGCGGTGAGAGTGGTTTGCACGGCGGGGTCGAATAAGTTGGTCGTAAGGCTGCTGGATGAGCGCGTAGTGGCGATGCCGAGCAGGAGCTGAGTGCCGGTGGCGAAGCCTTGCGTGTACTGCGTGTTGGCAACGAAGCTGTGAGCATACACGGTGGGAGCAGCGGTCTGAGTGGGCGTGCCGGTCGCGGTTGACGCCCCGACGCCGGCGAGAAATGGATTATTCACGGGCGTGGCAGTTTGCGCCAAGCTGAAGGTCCCTGTCAGCACGGGATCAAAGTCATAGCCCAGCGGAAACCTTCCGTTGATGCCCGACTTTGCGTACAGCAGGCTCGCTTCATCGAGCCACGGCGTATATCGCGATACGGCAATACCGAGATTGTTTTCGAGGCCCAGGGAGATCGCGTCCTCGAGACTTAGATTTAATTTGCCGCTTTGAATGAGCTGGTCCACACGAGGTGAATTCACCAGGATGGGTTGCGGCGCCGGGATTTGCCGGTACGGCGCGGTGAGATTCGGAAACCAGCGGGGGCCGTTCGAAAAGTCCGGTGACAGATTCAGAGTGCGCGGAGGCGGAGGCTGCTGGGGTTGATTGGGCTGGCCGTTCGTCATCGCTTGCTGAATCTGAGGCGGCGTGCCCTGAGCTTGCGCGGCCGGGGCGGGCGCGCCCTGCGGTTGCGTCCCTTGAGCTTCCAAATAGCCCGGCGAGAAAACCAGCGAAATGGCGGTCAACAGGGCCGTCGCCGCATACCTTAGCCTTCCACTCATCGTGTTTTTCCTCTCCGCAATTCGAGTGTTTCCAAACGTGCGCGGAACTCTAATGTAATGAAACGTGCGCTAAGCACAATATGTTTCACAAACAATAGCTCCTGTGGCGCAAGGGCCAAGCGTATTGCCTGGACCGGTTGTCTCTCAGGCAGGAATCGGGTGCCCTAGTGGTTCGTTACAGGGAGCTTACACGCGCGCCAGCACATGCGGGGAGGGAGTGTAGCATTGCGTTTGGCGCGTGACAATTGCCGTTGCGGCGGCTGGTTGGCACACCGACCGGTAGAGGGATCGCTCGTCGCAAAAGGCGCTCTGTCGGGATGACGCCGCGGTTCGTAGCGCCGGCGTCTCGCCGGCGATTTTGTGCGGCGCTGCGGGGAACGCAAAACGCCGGCAGGATGCCGGCGCTAGGGTCAAACTGAGCCACTGCGCGAGGAGAAATTCGAGTTACATCAGGAGAAACAATCTACCCGATCGTTTCGAGTTCGGGATCGGGCGCGAAAGCGGGCTCCTTTTTTTCGGGTGGTTTCTGGGGCTTGGAAGTCGAAAATGGCGATGAATCCTCCTCTTCGAGCAGGTCGGCGATGTGGAGGCGCAGATTGCCGGCATTGGTGGAGTAGGAAAGCCCCGTTTGCGCGTCAATGACGCCCGAGCGGATCATCTTCTCGATTTCGTCATCGAAGCACTGCATTCCTTCGGTGGAACCGTCACGCATGGCGTCGAGCAGAGTCTTGCCCTCGCCTTCGCCTTTCTGAACGTATTCGCGCGTGCGGAGGGTCGATTTCAAGATCTCGAATGCGGCCACGCGGCCGGTACCGTCTTGCCGGGGAATGAGGCGTTGCGAAATGATGTAACGGAATGATTTGGAAAGGCGCATGCGGATGACGGCCTGGTCGCCCAGAGGGAACGCTCCGATGATGCGTTCGACTGTTTTCGACGCGTCAATGGTGTGCAGGGTCGAGTAGACCAGGTGGCCTGTTTCCGCCGCTTCGAGAGCGACTTCAATGGTCTCGCGGTCGCGCATTTCGCCGACCAGGATGAGTTTCGGCGCTTGCCGCAACGCTGCTCGCAAGGCCATCGCAAAACTAGGCGCGTCCGTGTGGAGTTCCCGCTGGTGAACCGTGGATCGCTTGTGCGAATGAAGGAATTCGATCGGGTCTTCGATGGTGATGATGTGGCAAGCTTTCTCTTCGTTGATTTTGTTCACGAGAGCGGCCAGGGTTGACGATTTGCCGCTTCCGGTCGGCCCCGTTACGAGGACGATTCCCGGGCGGAGCTCCGCGGCTTCCGCCATCTGGGTCGGAAGGCTCAGCGTCTGAAAATCCGGTACGTTATTCGCAATAACCCGCATCACGATGGCGCAGCTGCCTCGCTGCGTGAATACGTTCACCCGGAACCGGGACACCTTTGCGAGGCTGTAGGAAATATCGCAGGACCCCTGTTGCTTGAGGTTGTCGAGAGCGTGGATATTCCCGGCGATCAGGTCGGCGGCTATCTGCGCGGTGTCGGCGGCGCTGAGGATGCCGACGCCGGGAATCTTCAATTGCTTGAGCTGTCCGCCGATTTCGACCTGCGGCGCCCGGCCCGGAGAAAAGATCAGGTCGCTGATCTTGGGGGACGCGCGCAGCATCGCGGCGATGATCGTGTTCGTGGCTACCGGTTGAGCCGGCTCTGCGGGTTTGGGGGCAGGCGATTGAGCTGGGTCCATTGGGCCTCTCCTCCCGACGCTCCGGCACGGGCCGGGACGTACGGGTCAGCCACCAGTGTGCCCGAATAGGAGGGTGCGCTGCCTGCGGAAGACTCCGCGTGTTTTCAAACGGTTAGCGCGGCGCCTGTTGTCGCGGGCAGGGGCCTTCTGGGTGGTATGCCGGCGAGCCGGAATTGTCGCCTAGTCCCACTAAAATAGTTGCGCCGGGAGGGGGAAAGTGGATTACTATCTGCTGAGCATGGGAGGTATTCATGCCCAAGCGTCGCCTGTGGGTTGTCGAAGGATTGGAAGAGCAGGAAGGCCCGCGCAGTTCCGCCTCACGGCTTGATCCCCTGTCGAATATTCTTTCCCGCTCGGCCATTTGCATTTTGATGATGGCTTTTGGAGCTTCTCAAACCCCGGCCCAAAGAGGCGGGGGTGGGGGAGCACCCGTAGGCAGGCCGACTTCGACCCCGACGACGAGCGCGCCCTCCTCTGGTGGCACTTACGGAACGACGCAGCCCAGCGGCACAAACGGCTACGCCTACGCGAACGCAGAAGATCCTTTCAACGACCCGGCCGCGCTTGCCCGGATGGCGCCTGTTAACAGCGCAGCGATGGACGACAACGAATCCTGCAATCCGTGGACGGAAGCGGGCGTCCACAGCCCGACCGTAAGCATGGCGAGGCTAAGCATTCCGGGGAAGGCCAGCAGCGAATACAAGAAGGCCTGTGGAGCCTTAAAGGATAAGAAGCTGCCGGCTGCGGAAACGCATGTGCGGAACGCGATCGCGGCGTATCCGAATTACGCTGCCGCGTGGGTGGTGCTGGGCGATGTTCTGGACGAGCAGCACAAGCACGACGATGCGCAGAAGGCTTGCTCTCAGGCTGAAACGATCGATCCTTCCTACTCCGCGCCTTATCTATGCCTGGCGAATTTCGCCGCCGAGGATAACGACTGGAAGCAGGTGGAATTGCTCGCGGATCGCGCCATGGCCGTGAACCCGATCGAGACGGCTGCGTCGCTTTACCTCATGGCTGCGGCTGCGTTTCATACGGATCACGTGAAAGAGGCGGAGGCAAACGCACTCGAAGCCGTCAGACTCGACCTCTGGCATCACATCCCGGAAGTGCACCTGCTGCTGGCTCACGTCTACCAGGCAAAAGGCGATATTAAGGCCCAGGCGGAGCAGCTCAAGGAATATATCAAGATGGACCCGGGCGCTCCGAATTACGCCGAAGCGAAAGCCATGCTCGCGCAGATTGACGCCCACCCGTAACGATACGCTTTCTCCCGCTTAAGATCGAAGGATGTAGGTTCTTTCTTCTTTCTATAAACCCCAGGACTAAATTCGCCGGCAGGATGCTGGCGATACGGTGACGCGTGGATGGCGACGCTTCGGCGTGAATTGGCGGTGGGATTCTTCGTCCATCCTGGCCGGATGGTCTCAGAATGACGGCTCGGTATTGGGGGCGCTCCACCAGCGGGGGGCGAAGCCTACGGGTTCGTGCCGGAGGCCGAGGCCGACTCCCGCGCGGCGACTATCGTTCGCGCCTTTGAGTACAGAGCCTTGGCCTGAGGCAACGACTGAATCGCCTTTTCAAGTTGCGGGTCGTTCTCAAGGTCGACCTTATATCCGTCGTTCAAGCCGAAGAGGGTGGTGAACACTTCGCGCTTGATCTCCCACTTGAGCCAGGGGAGATTCTGCTGAATCTGGGCCTCCGTAAATGCGATGTGCTGGTCGTTGAGATACTTCCGTAGCTGGACCAACACCGCGTCGTCCACGGTAAAATCCTTGGTAACGTCCGGTTTTTCGCCCAGGTAGTAGCGCACGAAGTCGCCCACGCCTTGCGGCAGGGGATAGAAGGCGCCGCCCCTCTCAAGCTCCTCCTCAAAGTCATTGGGCTTGGCGGGAGGAACCACCACATCCGGGGTGATGCCGCCCTGGCCGAAAACCTGGCGCCCCGTATCGGTCAGCTTCACTTCGGGCTTCTGCGGCGGCTTCGGATTGTAGTGATAGTCGTAGAGGGTTTCGTTCTTGTAGTCGCGCTGGATCAGGCGTCCGCTCGGCGTGTAGTAGTGGGCGGTGGTCAACGCCAGGCCAGTGTTGTCGGCCAGCGGATAGACTGTTTGCACCAGGCCTTTGCCGAAGGTGTTCTCGCCTAAAATCCAGCCGCGGTCATGATCCTGGATGGCTCCAGCCACGATTTCGGCTGCCGAGGCGGAGTAGCGATTGACCAGCACGACCATGGGGTAGTTTCCACCAAGAGCGCTGCCTTTGGCATAATACGGCTTCTCGGCAGAGTTGCGTCCGCGATGAGAAACGACGAGTTCGCCCTTACGGAGCCAGTGGCCGGCAACCGCGACGCCTTCGTTCAGGAGGCCGCCGGGATTGTCGCGCAGATCGACGATGAGGAGCTTAATGTCGGCCTCGCCCAACTGCTTCAGTGAATCCTCCAGCTCTTTGCTGGTGTTTTCGTTGAACTGGCTGATATCGACGTAGGCGATTCCGGGCTTGTACCAGAAGGCGTTCTGGACGCTGAAGCGTGGAATTTCGCCACGAGTGATGTCGAAGCTAATGGGTTTATCGACGCCATCGCGAGCTACCACGACCTGAACGTGCGTGCCTTTCGGACCTTTCAGCATCTCCGCGATTTCGGAGGTGGTCATGACCTCGGTC
>Ga0302324_100019314_pt1 | contig 13387 bp, 9 predicted proteins | sample Palsa_T0_1_FD_201949 | JGI IMG/M metagenome (GOLD analysis project Ga0302324, IMG submission 201949) | Peat permafrost microbial communities from Stordalen Mire near Abisko, Sweden - Palsa_T0_1 | ecosystem: Environmental > Terrestrial > Soil > Palsa > Peat permafrost | place: Sweden: Abisko...
CCGCTGATGACGATGGTGGAATTTTCGGCGAGCAGGGTGAGCAGCGCGTCGATGCGCCGGTCGGTGATGCCCGGCAAATTCGCCATTCGTTTGGTGGCCATAGGGGATTGGGAAGGATACTTGAGCGGGGGCGCGGCTACAAGCTGACCGGAGGCGGACGGGGTGAGCTACCGAGTCTTAAGGGCTTCCGTTGTGTCGGCAATGAGGTGTAGAAGGCCGCGCATGTCGAAGCCGGGGCTGTGCGTCAGGCCGAGACGCACTATGACCAGACCTTCTGACGGAATGATAACGACGCGCTGGCCGAGGTTGCCGGAGCCGTAGAAAGCGTCCTCGGGCATGCCGGCCTGGATGCGGTCTGCGGCGTCGCCGTGCGAACCGCGATTGGTCCAGAAGCCCGCGCCGTAATCGTTGCCGAGCGTGGGCGCGGCGGAGTAGTTCACCCACCCTTCGGGCAAAATGCGTTGGCCGTTTGCGACTCCGTCGTTTAAGTACAGCGCGCCGAAACGCCCCCAGTCGCGCGCGGAGGCGAGTATGTTGGTGCAGCCGATGGGAGTGCCGGTGGCGTCGAATTCGATTGTGGCGGTGGTGATTCCGAGCGGCTCGAAGAGCTCCTTGCGCGCGAAGTTGGCGACGGCCTGAGCATTTCCGCCGACCGCGTCGCGAATGATTCGCGAAAGAATTAGCGTGTTGCCGCTGGTGTATTCCCAGGTGGCGCCGGGAGCGGCTTTCAGATGAGCGCGCTCGGCGAAGCCGGCCATGTCTGATTCGAGGAACAACATGCGCGAGACGGGATCCGTGCCGGTGTCGGATTCGTCGAGGGCGAGGCCGGAGGTCATGCGCATGAGCTGCTCGATGGTGATGGCGTGGAGCGGGTCGGAAGGATTGCTCCATTCGGCCACGGGCGCGCGCTCGTCAACGGTTAGTTTTTTCTGGCGCACGAGAATTCCGAGGAGCGCGTTGGTGACCGATTTGGCCAGCGAGTAACCGAGAATTGGCGTGGCAGCGGTGTAGCCAGGGGCGTAGCGTTCGGCGACAAGCTTTCCGTTGTGGAGAATGACGATGGCTTTGACCCAGCGATAGGGCGGCTGGTTTGGTTCGGCGAAGGCGCGGTCGAGGGCGGCCTCGAGTTTGGGATTGGGTGGTTGCGGGTCAAGCGCTGCTGCTGCTGGTGCGGGAAGTGATGACGGAGATGCGATTTCGCGGGCGGGAGATGGGCCGATGCCCGTTTCTTTCGAATCGTTGCCGTGCAGGATGATGCAGCCGAACCCGTCGCGATAAACGGCGCGGCTGTGGACGAACCCGGCCCAAGTGACCCGGACTTCGCGATTGGGTCGGTCCACGACGTATTTGAGACGCTTTGAGAGAGCGCCCTCGCCCGGAATGGGCTTGACGGCTTCGGCGTAAACCTGATCGGGATCCACGCCGGAGACGAATGCGGCGGAGCATAGCGTGTGGCTTACGACGTCGGTGCCGACTTCGATGGCGGGCATCGCGCGGAGGATGAACCAAACGATCACGGCGATTACCGCGCAGGCTGCCAAAGCGAAAAACGTGTTGCGGAGTCGTCGAGTCATTTGGCGCTAATGGAGTGAGCGCAATTTTAGCAGCCGTTTGATGATTTCCTTCGCCGCAGCGTTCGTTGCGCCTGTATCTGTCCATCGCCCTTCGCGCTTAAACTCAAAAAGTTCAGCGCCTTTAGCGTCAAAGACCTTTGTCACCGCTCCGCTTGCGTTCACAGAGCCATACGTGGTCATAACGCTGTCCTGTCCCGTGCCGAAAACGACCCGGTAATCAAAGTCCTGGACCGTCAACTCAAACTTAAGATGGTGGGACGCACCGTGGTCGTTGAGCTTTTCGACTAGCATCTTGCTATCCAATTCCGTCGCTTCAATCTTTACCTTTAACAGCTGCTGTCCCATTGTGAAGGGGGCGAAACAGCAACTGATGAACAACAGTACGACGGAATGTCGCACAAACTTCATAGACCCTCCTCCTGGCAGACTGTATCACTGTCAGACTTTGTTATTCGAGGCGGCCGTAATATGATTCCGTCTATGAAAGCGTCGCGATTTCTGTATAGCATCGGGGAGACAGAGTGCTGCAACTCCAGGGCGCTGTTAGTTCGCAGTAGAGAAGGGGGCTTTGTTTCGAGAAATTGCTTAAAATGCGGGAAGTCCGCGTACGTTCGACAGGAGCAACTGCCGACTCTGGATTGTGATTATTGCGGTACTCGCCTTGAGACGAAGAGAGACGCGTACCAAAACTACGTATATTATTGCGGCAAATGCAAACACCCTTGGAAACTAGCCGATAATCTCCCCCACTGGTCTGAGTTGTTTTCATATTGCGGCCTTGCCGCGAGCGGCGAGGAAACGGTCGCCCTCTAGTCATTTCCCACCTCATTGTTTTCACAGTAGATATTCTGGGGGCCAGACGCGCTATTTGAGCTGCGCGAGGCGGTCGAGGAGTTTTTGGTGTTCGATTTGGCGCGCGGCTAACGTGGCGCGGAGGTCGTCGACGATTTTGGCCGGGGCTTTGCCGAGGAAGGATTCGTCGGCGAGGCGGGCTTTTTTTGAATCGATGTCTTTGGCGAGGCGCTCGATCTCCTTTGTGAGTCGGGCGGCTTCGGCTTCCTTGTCAACGGCTTCGCCGTAGGCGATACCGATATCGAACAAGGCCGTCGAACGAACGGCACGGCCATCCGAGTTCATGCGTTCGTTAGAAACGCGTAGTCCCGAAAGCGTGGCCAGTTGCGATATGGGGCCAATATTCTGCGCGACGAGTTTTGCCGCCAGCGGGTTGGCAATGGACAATTCCGCAGGAACTTTGCGTTTGGCATCAACCTTCATTTCCGCGCGGATGTTGCGAGCAGCGATGACTATGTCCTGGAGCAGAGCCATGTCCGCATCGGCCGCGGTGTCGGCCCAATTCGCGCGCGCGTCGGGGAATCTTTCGAGGGCGATGGAGCGCGCGCCTTCGCGCTGGGGGAGCTTGTGCCAGAGCTCTTCGGTGAGGAAGGGCATCACGGGATGGAGCAGGCGCAGCGCGGCTTCTAGCGCGGCGAAAATATTGCGCCAAGCGGCGACGGCGATCTCGCGGTCAGGGTCGGAGAGCTGCGGCTTTACCCACTCGATGTACCAATCGCAAAAATCGCCCCAGAAAAATTGGTAAGACGCCTGAGCGGCCTCGTGAAAACGGAAATTCTGGAGCGCTTCGTTGACCTGCGCTGTGACCGATGCGAGCCGGGAAAATATCCAGCGATGGACCAAGTCCCCATCGGCCTTCAATGCGTACGGAGCTTGCGCGCGGATGTCCGGGGCGGCGACTTCTTCGAGTGTGATGCCGGCGGAGGCTTCGGCCTTTTCCAGATTCATGAACAGGAAGCGTGCGGCGTTCCAGATTTTGTTGGCGAAGGCGCGCGCGCCGAGGATGCGGTCTTCGCTCAGGGCGATGTCGGTGCCGGGAGCGGACATGCTGGCGAGCATGTAGCGCAGGGCGTCGGTGCCGAATTTTTGGGTGAGTTCGAGCGGGTCAACGCCGGTGCCCTTGGTCTTGGACATTTTGGCGCCTTCGGCGGTGCGCACGAGCGAATGCAAGTACAGGCGGCGGAAGGGAATTGTGGATTCGAGATTGCCCTCAGGGGCTGAAGCCCCTGAACTTGGGGCGCTTTTTGGCACGGCTGAAGCCGTGCCCTGACGTAGGGCAACTGCGGGACTCGTGCCCTGACGTAGGGCATCTGGCGGAATTGCGGATTCGAGATTGCCCTCAGGGGCTGAAGCCCCTGAACTTGGGGCGCTTTTTGGCACGGCTGAAGCCGTGCCCTGACGTAGGGCAACTGCGGGACTCGTGCCCTGACGTAAGGCATCTGGCGGAATTGCGGATTCGAGATTGTCCTCAGGGGCTGAAGCCCCTGAACTTGGGGCACTTTTTGGCACGGCTGAAGCCGTGCCCTGACGTAGGGCAACTGCGGGACTCGTGCCCTGACGTAAGGCATCTGTTTGACTCGTGCCCTGACGTAAGGCAACTGCGGGACTCGTGCCCTGACGTAAGGCATCTGTTTGACTCGTGCCCTGACGTAGGGCAACTGCGGGACTCGTGCCCTGATGTGAGGCATCTGTTTGACCCGTGCCCTGATGTGAGGCATCTGCCGGAGTCGAGCCCTGACGTGAGGCATCCGCCGGGCTCGTGCCCTGATGGGGAGCGGCGGGGTGGACCTCGCGGCCGGAGGTGTCGAAGCGGGTTCCGCTGAGGTGCAGGCCCACCATGATCATGCGCGCGTCCCAAAAAAAGAGGATGTCGTAGCCGCTGATGAGCAGGCTGGTGGGGTAATAGGTGCGCAGGTCTGGGGCGTCGTCGGGCCAGCCGAGCGTCGAAAAGGGCCAGAGGCAGGAGCTGAACCAGGTGTCGAGCACGTCCTTGTCCTGCGTGAGTTTCGCGCCGCCGCACTTCGGGCATTTCGTGGGCGGACTTGCGGCGCGCGCGTGGCCATCGACGATTTCCACGCGAGAATCGAGCGCGGGGACCATTTCCTTGCAATCGGCGCAATGCCAGATGGGAATGCGGTGGCCCCACCAGAGCTGGCGCGAGATGCACCAGTCGCGAATATTTTCGAACCATTGCAGCAGGATGGTGCGCTGATTCTCGGGCACGACTTCGATGAGGCCTTGGAGCACGGCTTTCGCGGAAGGCTCGGCGAGCGGCTTCATCTTCATGAACCACTGCGTGGAAAGGCGCGGCTCGACGATGGCTTTGCAGCGGTCGCAGGTGCCGACGGAATGTGTGTGCTCGGTGATGTGGTCCATCAGCTTCAACTCTTCGAGGTCGGCGATGATGCGCGCGCGGGCGACGAAACGGTCAAGGCCTGCGTATTTTCCGGCGGCGTCGCTCATGTGCGCGTCGTCGGTCATCACGTCGATTTCGGGGAGGTGATGGCGCTTGCCGACTTCGAAGTCGTTGGGGTCGTGCGCGGGAGTGATCTTGACCACGCCGGTGCCGAATTCGCGGTCCACGTAGGTGTCCGCGATGATGGGGATTTCGCGATGCATCAGCGGCAGCAGCACTTTTTTGCCGACGAGGCGCTGGTGGCGTTCGTCGTCGGGATGAACGGCGACAGCGGTATCGCCCAGCATCGTTTCGGGACGGGTAGTTGCGACGACCAGGAATTCTTGCGTGCCCACGATGGGGTAGCGTATGTACCAGAGATTGCCGGTGCGCTCGTTGTGGACCACTTCGAGATCGCTGATGGCCGTTTGGCAGCGCGGGCACCAATTGACCATGTAGCGGCCGCGATAAATCAGGCCGTCGCGATAGAGGCGCAGGAAGGCTTCCAGCACGGCGCGATAGAGCGCGGGTTCGAGGGTGAAGCGCTCGCGCGTCCAATCGCAGGAGGCGCCCAGGCGGATCATTTGTCCCTTGATGACTCCGCCGCTTTCCGCCTTCCATTTCCACACGCGGCGCTCGAATTCTTCGCGGCCGAGCGACTGGCGCGTGACGCCTTCCTTGGCCAGCATGCGTTCGACTACGAATTGCGTGGCGATGCCGGCGTGGTCCATGCCGGGGAGCCAGAGCGTGCGTTCGCCGCGCATGCGATGCCAGCGCACGAGCATGTCAATTTGGGTGTGCTCGAGCATGTGGCCGATATGGATCGAGCCGGTTACGTTGGGCGGCGGAAGGGCGATGGAAAAGGTGGGGCCGCCGAGTGTGCCGGAATTTTCCGCGCGGAAGAGGTTTTCGTCAAACCAGGCCTGGGCCCAGCGCTCTTCGATTTCCTGCGGCTCGTACGCCTTGGGTATTTCTCTCGGCATTGGTCCCACGTTCTTGAATTTGCTGGTGAAGTGAAACAATCAATATAAGCGGCGGCGGACGGCGGCGTCAAATGCGGACGGAGAATTCGCAAGAATCATTTCGAGGGTACAACGAGGGCTACTTATCTTTTTTCGAGAGTTCGGAGTGGACCAGGTTCTCAACCAGCGGCTTTACGCCCTGGGAGAAGAGTTCCTGGAGATGCGGCTGAAGCTTTTCGAGCACCTTGCGCACGACATCTTCGACGTGGGAGTCAGCGGCTGACGGCTCGGCTTCGTTCAGCGCGGGCTTGGGCGGCTCAGGAGGCGGCGGCGACAGGAACGGAATCTGCAACAGAGCCTCGCGGTTCGGCGGCGGCAAAGTAGGGATGCGCTCGAATTCTTCGAGTTCCGGTTCCGGCTGCGCGGATTCGAATGCGGATGGTTCCAAGTAGTCCGGAGGAGCGGGATAAGATGCCGCAGCGTTTTCTTCCACCGGCTGCGGCGGATCCTGTGCGGGCGCGTAGTCGGACGGCTGGGTGTGCTGTTCATCCACGAGCAAGGGCTCGGAAGCCGCGTGCCAGGAGGCATTTTCCTGGCGGCGTCCCGCGTCTGCCGGCGCAACCATCAGCTCGTGACCGGAAGCGCTTGCTTCGCTGGCCGCCGGCTCGGGAGCAGATTCTTCCGCGAATGAATCGGATCCTTTCGATTCGGAAGCAAAATGATACGAGGAGCCTCCGAAAGCGGGAGGATCGGAGAAGACCCGTTTGTCTTCATCCGCTCCCGATTGGACTTCTTGAACTTGTTCGGGCGCCTGCGCGATCTCCGCGGCCGCGTGCTCTTCGACGCTCGGAGCCGCTTCGACGTGGGCAGTTTGTAGAATCTTTTCTTCGGCCGGTGGCGCGGGTGTTTCGGCATGAGGCGCCGACAAGTTGGACATCCATCCGCCGTCCGGATATTCGGAGGGTGGCGGCGCCATCATGTCCATCCACTCTGAGGCGCGCGGGGCGCTGCTGGGTTGGGTCTGCGTCTCGGGTTTTGGTTCGTGGTGCGAAACCTGGCTCGCGACCTGCGATACGACCGGGCTCGGTTCCTGCTTCGGGGCAGAGTCCTGCGCGGCAGATGGCGCGGGCGCGTCGTCGGACTCGGACAGCCACGAGGCGCGCGGAACATCCTGCGAACCTTCCACACTGGACGATTCGCCAAAGATACCGGCGGGGGCTTCTTCCGCTGCCTTCTCTACGGATTCGGATTGCTGAACGGCGTCGGCCCAGGAATGAGCATTGGCCGGGGGCGCGACGGCTTCGACTTCCGCTTGTTCTTCTTCGCGAACGTGCCTGGGCGGCACATCTTTTTCGGACGGGAAAATATTGGGATCGACGACGTCAATCGGAAGATCCTGCGCCACGTTTTCGGGGACTTCGAAGTCCGCGGCGCTGCGGCGCCAATCACTAGTGGTGGCAGCGGTGTCGAATTCATCGTCGTCCGCCACGCTGCTAATCGAAGGCTTCGGCGCTTTGGCGGGCTTGGATTTCCGCGACTTCGGGGTTTCCTTTTCTTCCTCGGCTTCTTCCTCGTCGTCTCCAGCCAGAGCGCGGACACCTTTGCCGAAGCCGTAAATCTGGGCGGCTTCTTCGGGGGTGGGCTCAGGATAGTCGGGCAAAGGTTTGGGCTCGGAACGAAGCGGAGCCTCAAGGACTTCAATCGGTGGCGGCGGCGCGGCCTTGACTTCCTTGGCTTTGGCTAGTTCCGCGGCGACGCGGGGATTCTTTTCCAGCGCCGACATGACCATGGCGATGAGCGGGTCGGGCGGAACGAAAGGCTTCTTCAGAACGCCGTCAGCGCCCACGCGACGGGCTTCTTTTTCGTCGAGCGGATCGAATGCGCCGACGAGCAGAATGACGGGGATGTGCGAGAAGCGCGTGTCTTTTTTTACGAACTCGCAAACTTCGTAGCCGTTGCGCACGGGCATGAAGACGTCGGCGAGAACCAAGTCGGGATTTGTATCGGGGAGCTTGCGCACGGCGGCTTCGCCGTTGCCGACAGCGACGACGTCAATGCCGCGCTCTTCGAGCGCCAGCACGACCATTTTCTGAATGTTTGCATTGTCGTCCGCTACCAGAACCCTGGGCACTGTATTCCCCCGGGAAGGCACGCCCATATGGAGACACGCCAACCCTTTACGCCTGGACTATTGCAGCATTCTCAAGCGCGGGCGTCAACAAACTCGAAGTACAGGGGTGCTACAGTTGTTAGCAGGGAGTAAACAGGTGGTTACCAGGGAATCAGCTTCTTGACGCCCTTCTTTTTCTTGCTGGTGGACTCCTGCTTGGGGTCGGCTGGTGCGGCAGCGGGTTTGGCCGGAGTGGGGGAGGCAGCAGCACCGGCCGCCGGAACCGTGCTTCCGCCCTGGGGTGCGGTGGAAGTGGATTCGCCCGCGCTGCTCGAAGTTGTGACGGGAGCGCCGTTTGCGGGCGTGCCCGTTGCTGAAGCAGGAGAGGGCGCTGCAGCGCCGGAGTCGCCGTTTGAAGGCCTCGACTCCACCGGAGTCGGATTGATGACTGGAACAGAGTTTGCTGGTGCGCTGGAGGTGCCTCCCGCGGAGGGTGCCGCGGTAGGGTTGGGCGCGGTTGACGCGTTGGGATCGCCGGGCGCGGAGATAATCTGGAAGCCGGAGCTGACACCGGGCGCGTCGGTAGTGCCGGGTGACGACTGCGGAACCGCGTCCACGGGCGCGGCATCGCCGCCGGAGGTTGCGCCAGGGTCAGACGACGAGCCGGCTCCGGTGACGGTGAAAGACGGGCCTGCCGCGCCGGGGCGCAGAACGTCGGTGGCCGAGACCACGTCGTTCGGCGGATTCAACTGCGGAGTCCCGCTGCGCGCTGCGGTGGAAACGTCGGGATTGGACTTCAACATCTCCATCGGCATCTTGATCGCGAGACTCTGATGGTGCTGCTTGGCGTACAACTGATCGTTCTTCATGCGCAAGTAGGCGTCGGGATCGGCGGCGGGAGCCGGCACGCCCATGGATTGCAGGCGCGCTTTGGCGTCCACGGCGCGCTTGGACAAAGGATAATCCTCGAGGATGCGGTCGTAACACTTGGCCGCCAGATCTCCCCAGTGATTTTTGTCGTCTTCGTTTTTCGAGGCCAGCTTGGCGCGGGAGTAAACGTTGCCGAGCATCCAAAGAGCTTCGTCGGTTCCGCTGTAGAGCGGGTAACGGTCGGTGACTTCGAGGAGCCGCGCGGCTGCGGCGCGGTAATCCATTTTGGTGTAGTAATAGCGTCCGATACGATATTCACCGTCGGCCAGAACTTCCTGAACTTCGCGCAGATATTGTTCGGCCTTGGGAAGGAGCGGGCTCTGCGGGTATTTGAGTATGAAGGCCTGGAATTCGTCCTCGGCAGCCAGCGCTTGCGTTGAATCGCGGTCGGCTTTTTCCATCATACGGAAATGGCCCATGCCGACTTGCATCTGGGCGTAGGCGGCTTCGTCGAGAAAGGGGAAAAAAGTGATGAAGTCTTTGTAGTCCTGGATCGCTTGCGTGGTGCTGGCCGTGCCACCTTCTTTGTAATAGGAATCGGCCTCGGCCAACTTGGCCTTGGCCAGGTATTCGCTGTCCGGATAGGTATTGATCAGGGTTTGCAGCGCCAGACGGCCTTCGGTGTAGCGCCCGCCCTTTAGATCTTTTTGCGCGCGATCGTAGAGGACCTTATCGGGCTCGGCTGAAGTGTCGATCGGCGCAGGGGCTTCTTTTTTCTTGGTTTTCTTGGAGCTGGACTGAGCCTTCTTGCTCGCCTTGGGCGCGGGCTGGGCGGTTTGCGGCGCGCCATTTGCAGTCTGCGGAGCGCCATTGGCGGGCTGAGCCGTTTGCGGCGAGCCGTCGGCGGGCTGTTGCGCGCTTGCGGCGGGGCACACCCACAACAGAAGAGAAATACCTGCTGTGACGAAAAACGAGAATCGCGGCTGCTTGAAGTTTCCTGCCATCACACCCTTGGAATTCACTCCTGAATCTAAATCCCTCAAACTTTTTGGCTCAGTGCTTCGGTGGCAAGCTTGCGCAGCTTGCGAGCCGCGCCGGCCGGGTCGCTTGCGCCAAAAATCGAAGTACCGGCGACGAAAGTGTTGGCTCCGGCCTGGGCAAGCGCGGAGATGTTTTCCAGATCCACTCCCCCGTCCACTTCAATCCGGAAGGCGCCATTATAGCGCGAGCGCCACTGATTCAACTGCCGAATTTTTTCCACTGCTCCGGGAATAAATTTCTGGCCGCCGAATCCCGGATTAACCGACATCACCAGAACGGTGTCCACCCGGTCGAGAATCTCGCCGAGCATGGCGACCGGCGTGGCCGGATTGATCACCGCGCCGGCCTCAGCCCCGCCTTCGCGAATCATGGCCAGCGCGCGATCCAGGTGCACGGTCGCTTCCTGATGGACCAGGACGCGAGTAGAGCCGGCGCGCACGAAGTCCTCGATATATTCTTCGGGGCGTTCGATCATCAGATGCACATCGAGGGGCAAACGGGTTGCCTTGCGAAGTGAAGCGACCACCGGAATTCCGATGGAGATATTGGGCACGAAGTGGCCGTCCATGACGTCCACGTGGATCACGTCCGCGCCCGCCTCTTCCACCATGCGAATTTCCTCGCCCAGCCGCGCGAAATTCGAGGCCAGGATCGACGGGGCGATTTCGATGCGTGCGTAAGTCATAAGTTCCAGGCGAATCTTAGCATAGACTCACTCGAGCTTTGTTTTCCACAACCATACTCCGACGATCCTGCTAGCAGTCTTGAGCGGGCTGCGAAAATGAGGACATAATGGGGGCCAATCAACTACTTTCGCGGACGGTATCAGGCTGCCTCTACTGCCTCATGGTGAAGAACCAAAAACTGGCATGGCCGAAGCGCCAGAGTCGCATACGTTCGTCCGTCGTTGTCGCTGAACTCGACCTCGAAAGCGTCAGGGCCAATTCTTTCCACAACGGTGCCTACTTGGCCCCGGACCAAGCCTCGCAGCGGTAGATCCTCCAGAAGGGCAATCACCTGCAAGAGTTTTGTCTCCATGGCGTATCCACCTCACGACACATAGCAACTTGTGAGACGCGGAAAGTCCTGACCGTCAAGCACAATCCATAAGCTTCGTACGGTCGCTTTTCCGCTTGGGCCAGACATCTCAAAGTCTAACACGTAGCGTTGGCCGTATCTATCGCCCTCACCCGGTGTGGCTTCGGCGCTTGCGACAGCCGCGAGCAGTGCTGCGCGGAGCAACTCGACGTGCTCCTCAGTTATTCCCAGAGCGGTGGCAAAGACTCGCGCTTTGTGGCGGCCGCGCGGGTGAGTCCTGCTTAAGCAGTAGCGCCGAAGCTTATCGAGTTCAACGATTGCGCGATCTGGATTTGGAAGTTTCACGCATACTCCTGCGAGTCACTCCGCGAGTTGCAGTTCGATGGTGCTGTTGGAGTCCACGCGCGCGCCGCGCGAGGGGGTTTGCACCGCGACGGTTCCGTGAAGGGTTCCGGGAAAAGGCGAGAACGTCAGCTTGGCTACTTTCAGACCCGAGCCGCCCAATTTTGATTCTGCTTCCGCCAGAGGAAGGCCGACAACCTCCGGCATCACGTAAGCCGGAGACCGCGCGCCGAGCGATACGAGCAGGTCAACGTGCGGGCTTGTAATGTCGGACGTACCGGGGCGGGGCTCCTGCTCGACGACCACGTCGTTCTCTGAAGTTGGCAGATATACGCTGGAGACTTCTCCCAATTGGAGTCCGCCGCGCAATAATTCAATGCGGGCCGCGCGCAAGCTGCGATCCACGAGAGGCGGAATGGTGGCCTTCTGCGGACCGAGACTCAGCATCACGTGAGCGTACTGGCCTGTCTTTACGTGCGTTCCCGGAGGTGGGCTCTGGCGCACGACGACATCCACGGGCAGCGGATTATAAATGCGGTCTTCTACCTTGATGCCCACACCGCGAGCCTGCAAAACCTGCTGCGCTTCGACGGCGGATTTGCCGACAACGTCGGGCACCGCAACTTCGCGGCCTTGAATGGCGAAGCGCATGGCCGTGAGAGCACTGAGGAAAGCCACCGACGCCAGGATGAATCCCAGGAGCGCCATGCGGAATACCCAATTGAGACGATCTCTCAGCGCCATCGCTACGCTCCTCTACTGACCAGCCTAGCATGTGGATGCGGCGCCTTGTTTCACTTTTTCTCCAACAGTGCGGCGAAGAATCCGTCGGTCTGAAATGCGCCGGGCGCGGTGCGGAATTGCCCTTCGTCGTCGAAGAGACTGGCGGCTGCTGCACCTGGAACGAGATGCGGGGCGATCGAACGAGCGGCTTCGGTTTTGCTTACACGGCGGATCGAATGATTTCTGTCGAGCGCCTCGGACACGACAGTTTCGTTTTCTTCCAGCTCAAGCGAGCACGTGGAGTACACCAGCCTGCCTCCCAGCGCCAGGCGTTCAAGCGCGGCGTCGAGCAGGGAAGTTTGAAGCTTGTGAAATTCCGGCAGTTGTTCCGGCTGCAGCCGCCAGCGGATTTCGGGATGCCGCGCGAGAGTTCCGGTGCCTGAGCAAGGTGCGTCCACAAGAATGCGATTGAACTGTGTGCGGAAGGGGAGCGGCTTCGTAGCGTCCAGTTCTACGAGGTGCGCGCCATCCAGACCGAGTCGAGTGAATTGCTCGCGCATCGCTCGCAGGCGGTGCGCGTGGCGGTCGGCGGCAATAACCAATCCCTTTTTCCCGGTGGCACGCGCGAGAGGTGGCGTCTTTCCTCCCGGAGCTGCACATAGATCGAGCACGCGGTCGGCGCGCTGTACGTCGAGGAGCAAGGGAATGGCCTGCGAAGCCTCATCCTGCACCGAAATATCTCCGGTGCGAAATGCAGCCGTACGCGTAGGACTTCCCCCGCTGACCGCAAATGCCGTTTTTAGCAATTGCCCCGGCTCGGCGCGCAGTCCGGTCCTTTGCAAGCTCCCGAGAATTTCTTCGCTGCGTGTCACGTCATGCAGCGCACAACTCAGCCGCGGCGTCCGATTGTTCGCTTCGAGCAGGGCGAGGGTTCGCGGCTCGCCCGCGCGGGCCAGCCAGCGCTCGACCATCCACACTGGATGCGAGTGAAGGATTGCAAGCCGCTCGGCGAGCGCCATTCCGCCGGGCAGAAACTCTTCGGCGGGCGCTTTCGCATCAGGGGCCAGGCGCCGCAGGACCGCATTCACGAGCGGGGCTGCGGATGCCTTTCGCGCGCGCTTCACCAGCTCGACGGATTCGTGCACCGCGGCCCGCGCGGGTATGCGCTCGAGAAATCGAAGCTGGTAGAGGCCCATGCGAAGGGCTATCGCGACTGGCAGATCGAGTCGCGCGGCGGGCTTCTTTAATTGGCGCTCGAGAAGAAAATCGAGCAACGCGCGCCAGCGCAGCACGCCGAGCGTGAGTTCGGTTGCAAGCGCCGCGTCTTCCGGCTTGACGCTGCCGCCGAGCTCTGCGTGCAACACATCGCTCGCGTAGGCGCCTTCGGCTTCGACGCGCCGCAGCACTTCAAATGCGATTCGACGTGCACTTGAGATCGCCATCGGCCTAGTCGATGAACCGGTCGTCGGGGGCGAGGCGC
>Ga0302324_100019317_pt1 | contig 13386 bp, 10 predicted proteins | sample Palsa_T0_1_FD_201949 | JGI IMG/M metagenome (GOLD analysis project Ga0302324, IMG submission 201949) | Peat permafrost microbial communities from Stordalen Mire near Abisko, Sweden - Palsa_T0_1 | ecosystem: Environmental > Terrestrial > Soil > Palsa > Peat permafrost | place: Sweden: Abisko...
GAGTGGGCGAAGTCACAAGGGACAATGTCGCCGTGGTGTTCGACCCGTGGCACCGGCCGGCGCCAGTCGGCGCTGTTGAGGTCCTCGCTCCGGTATCCCTCCGACCGGTCCATCGCGGCAAGTTGACGGTTGGGACGTTCGAACATCTACTCGACGAACTGCGAGTTCGGAAGGACCGTGCGGTCGGAAGGCCGTCGCAAGCAGTTCAATGAACGCTCGGTGGCGACTACGGCGACCTTCCCGTCTGACGCTCGCGCGACCCTGCTGGTACGCGCAGCTAACAGCGTCGACCGATTAGGGTGTCAGCCGGCGACGACACGCTCCGCCAGAGCCGCTCGACCTTGGCTGCATCGCGATTACCGAGTGTCAAGCCTACCTACGCAAGACAATGATCTCTTGCTTCTCTCGCCGCTGATCGCCCTGGGTATAGCACTGCCCAACAGCCAGCGTCGAAACTTCTTGGTGCCTCAGTCAACTCTTCAGAGCGCCACTCGCCACCCCTTGAGTCAGATATTTTCGCGCAACAACAAACAGGAGGATCATCGGAAGGATACATAGGATCACGCCTGCTTCGAGCTGCGCGTAGTTCGTCTGGAACTGGCCCTGCAGGTTGAGGATACCGAGCGGCAGCGTGTCATTGCTCTGACCTCCAAGAAGCGTAAGCGCGATCACGAACTCGTTCCATGTTGCAACGCCGTCCAGGATTGCGAGGGATGCGACTGCCGGCAGCACCATGGGCATACAGACGCGGAGCCAGATGAATCGCTCCGAGGCCCCGTCGATGCGAGCGGCCTCGACCAGCTCAAGTGGGACTTTAGCGAACGCGCCGCGCATGATGAGGATCTCGAACGGCATGCCGAATGCGAGGTACGGCAAGAGTAACGCCCACAGCGATCCGCCGAACCCGATGTGACGCATCGTCTCGAGAAGCGGGTAAAGGGTGATGACTTGAGGCACACCGAGCCCGACGAGCACGACAACAAGAACGGGGCGTCTCAACCGAAAGCGTACCTTGGCCAACGGGTACGCCGCGAGTGACGCAACCACAATGCCGATGGGCACCTTCACGACCAGGATCAGCAAGCTGTTGCGGTAGTAGGTAGCGAGATCCCCATTCGTCCAGGCCGCGGCGAAATTGCCGAGGTCGAAGTGCTCGGGTAGTGCCGCCGGTCCACGCTGGATCAACGAGAATTCGGGTTGCAGTGCAGTGACTACGACGATGATGAGGGGGGCCGCGAAGACGATGACGCCGAGCACGACGACAACGGCGGCGATGACGGCCCTCAGGCGCCGGCGCGGACCCCTCCGGAGCATTTTCGAGGCGGAGTGGGCCGACTGAGCGGCGACCTGCTCGTGAGCGGGTTTCGCACCGCTCTGGGTAAGCAAGCTCAGTCGTCTCCTCGTGTCATCCAGAGCACATAGGGGATCGCAACGGCAAGACCCATGATCGCGAGTAGCCACCCGATGGCCGAGCCGTAGCCGACACGATGGAACGAGAAGATGTTCTGGTACATCCAAAAGCCGAGGACCTGGGTGGAGTTACCAGGGCCGCCTGCTGTGAGTGCGTAGATGATGGCGAAAGTCTGTAACGCACCGATGATCTCGAGCGAGATGATCACGACGTGCATCTGCCGCAGGCCTGGGATGGTGATGTGGCGAAAGAGTGACCACCGGCCTGCTCCGTCGACTCTGGCTGCTTCGTACAGCTCCGGGGCGATCGTTTGAAGACCAGCCGTGTAGAGAACGACAGGAAAGCCGACTGACACCCAGATCCCGGCCACCAGGAGTGCTGGTATGGCGGACGTTCTCGAACCGAGCCAGTCGACGGTGAGCCCTCCGAGGCCCATTTCGGACAACAATGAGTTGATGAAGCCGAACTGAGGGTTGTAGATCCAACCCCAGAGCAATGCCACGCCAATCATCGGGAGTACAGCAGGAAGATACAGGATCGCCAGCACCGGGCCCTTCCACCAACCCCGTCCCCGCAAAAAGTTCGCCAGCAAAAGCCCGACCGCCGTCGGCACCGTCACCATGACGAGCGCCCAAATCCCCGTGTTCCTCAACGCGAGTAGGGAGCCGGGGTCCGAGAAGATCTCGCGATAGTTCGCCGCGCCTACGAAGTGCATCGGCCCGACACCGGACCAATTAGTCAGGCTGTACCAGAGGCTCGTAAACATCGGCACCACGAGGAACGCGAAGTAGATCAGGAGGGCGGGAGCCAAGAAGTAGTACGGCACCAAACCTCGAGCCAAGAGGTGCTCCAGTACCGACCATCCACGCCGCGCCAGGCCCCGCGTCGGGGGGCCGGCATTTCCGATCAGCCGCAGGTCGCGCTCCACTGGTGCCGGCCGCACTAGTTCAGCCCTGGTTCCGGTTGGCGGACGCGTGCAACCAGGGGAGAACAAGAACCTAGGCAACGAGACGACCCGGCGGGCACCTTAGCCCGCCGGGTCGTCGTCAAGTGTGCTTCTGACCTCAAGGCCTTGCCGGTGCGTCGCAGGCGGCCCGGATCACGACTTGTGATCCTTCTCGACCTGAGCCGCCATCTTGGCGGCTGCCTCCTTCGGTGTCATTGAGCCGTTGAGGACTCCGTACTGCAGGGTGTAGAAGTAATCCACGAGCTCCGTACCGAGCGCCTCGTCCTGGATGACGTAGCCCCCATAGGCGGCGGTAATGGCCGCGGCCTTATGGGCCAGCTTCCCCGCGGTGGTGGTCGCCGGGGGCACGCCGTCCACAGTCGCCGTTCCGCTGTCGTAGAAGTACTTCTTTTGCTGGGCGGGTTGGATGAACCAGTTGAAGAACGCTCCGAGCTGATCGAGTTTCTCACCTGTGACCTGCTTGCCGACGAGATACTGGACAGCGAAGCCAGCGAGCCGGGCGGGCCCGTGCTCACCAGGTGGCACGAAGACGTCGAAGTCGTCGAGGGGCGATCCAGCCGACTCGAGTGAACCCGCTTCCCAGCCGCCCTGGAACGACTGCGCGGCCTTCCCCGCGGAGAAGAGCGTGCCAGAGTCGTTGGGGTTCGTCCCGAGAAAGCCCTTCTCGAACCAGCCCGCGTCTCCCCACTTCTTCAGCAATGCGAAGGCTTCGGTCACCGCAGGATCGTTCCAGCTAGCGTTTAGCGCGAGCAGCTCGTCGTGCAGTTTAGGACCGGCCGTGACCTCTAACAGGTGCTCGAAGAGCCGCATGATGTCGTAGCCGTCAATCACCGCTTCAGCGGCGGGCGTGATACCGGCGCTGACAAGTTTGGCGTTCACGGTCTCCCACTCGTCGTAAGTTGTCGGCACCGAGACACCCGCCTTGGCGAACAGGGTCTTGTTGTACCAGACCGGTACGGTCCAGACGGCCATGGGGACGCCGTAAGGCTGCCCCTTTACGGTCACGTACCCGATCGAGGATGGGACGAGCACCTTCGCCCAGTCGTACTGGCGGTACCATGCACCGAGCGGCTGAACGGCCCCTTCGTCAATGTACGGCGACGCGAGCGTGCCGATCCAGTCGAGGAACAGGTCCGGCGGCTGACCCGAGGATATCAGGCTCTGGATCTTGGAGGGGTAGACAGAGGCCCCACCAGTCGACAGACTGGAGATGTTGAGCTCCAGGTTCCCATGCCCAGAGGCGTTGAATGCTGCGACAGCCTGCTTGATCGTCGCGATCCCCGTTGGACCATCGAAGGTCCACCAGTCGTAGCTGTACGAAGTCGCTGCCTGGCCGGCACGCTGCCCGGCCCCGAGCTGTTCGAGCCGGCGTAGGGGACTTCCGACGGCGCGCGCAACGGGAGTCGCAGCGAGCGCAGCAACCCCTGTAGCGCCGTATTTGAGAAGATCTCTCCTTGAGAGTTCCGACATTATGTACACCCCTTTCTTGTGCTCGGGTTAGGAGCACATAGGTCTGATTTGTTCGCCACCGAAGCCCAACACGCCGGTCAGGTGAGGGTCTCGTCGTGCTCGGCTTCCCCCTCTCGTGGATGCTGTTGCCTCACCTCCCTCGCGACAGGCGCGCATCTCTGGACGCTGCCGTTTTCGCTACGTCTTCGTTCGACGACGGCTTCCCGCTCTGTCGCTCCTGGTGCCCTCTAGCCGGCGTGCGCCTACCGTGAACGGTCGTGGTCCGGCGCGGCATTGCCCGGAGAGCGTCGAACGTCCAACAGCCCGCGCCAAGACCCGCTAGGTAGGCGGCGCCGAGCGCGGAGGCGTTGATCTCACTGCTACGGATGACGGGCAAACCGATCGCCTCCGTTAGCAGCTCGAGCAGCAATCGGCTGCGCGTCGCCCCCCCGTCCACGACCACGCTGGTGATCTCACGGTCGAGGAGAGGCCTCATGGCCTCCATGACGTCGACGACCTGCCGAGACACTGAATTGAATGCCGCTCGGGCGAACTCTCGCCGCCCCGTACCGAGATCGAAACTGGATACCACGCCGGATGGATCGAGTGAGCCCATGTCGTCCACCTTGGGAGGCCAGATCGCGACTGGAGAATCGAGCCGTGCGAGCCGTGCGAGCCGTTCGAGCCCGCCGACGCTTGCGCACCCGAGGAGGCTTGCTGCCCACTCCAGAATCGCTCCCGCCGACATGATGTTGCCTTCGAGCGCGAACTGCGGGCCGTCGAGGTACCAGACGATCGACCGCGCGATTTGCTTGCTGCCGGTCACGGCGCCTGGGGGTGCTGCCGCGACGACCGACGCCCCCGTCCCCATCGTCACCTTGACAGCGGTGGCGTCGCGCAGAAATGAGACGAAGAAGGCCGCGTGCGAATCGCCCACGAGCGCGGTGAGAGGTATGCCCGCAAGACGCTCGATCGCCGTACATATGCCTAGGTTCCCAGCGGAGGGGGATGGGGTGGGCAGGATTTCGGAGGGAATACTGAAAAGAGACAGCAACGCCGGCGACCACTCACAGGCGTCGGTATCGAACAAGAGCGTCCGCGAAGCATTGCCGTAGTCGCAGATGTGCTGCGCTCCACCTGTCAGCTTCCAAGCAATCCAACTGTCGACCGTTCCGGCACACACGTCATCGAGCGGTCGGTCGTCTAAGTGGTCCAGCAACCAGCGCAGCTTGCTCGCCGAAAATGCAGAACTGATCCACAAGCCTGTTGCCGCGCGGACATCCGCGTCAGAGATAACCGGTTCGAGGCTCCGACAGATCTCAACGGTTCGGCGACACTGCCAACTAATGCACGGACCAAGCGGGCGGCCGGTTCGGCGGTCCCAGAGAAGGACAGATTCGCGCTGGTTGCTGACACCGACTGCCTCAACGCTGCATCCTCGCGGTAGTTGGGCTAGGCAGGCGTTGAGGGTCTGCTCGACCGATCGCCAGAGTTCTTCCGCGTCGTACTCGACCCACCCGGATCGCGGATGTGCGAGGCGAACCGAAGAAGATGCCTCGCCGAGGCATGTGCCGTCGAGCGAGATGGCCATTGACTTGGTGCTCGAAGATCCCTGATCGACCGACACAACGGCTTTCATAGCTCCACCCCACCCCAGACGGTCGTACCCACGATTCCTCGTATGCCGGGCACCAGATTTGGCCCGAGGGCAAGCGGGGGCGCATAAATATTCGTCTACCGCTTCGATAACACACGCGGCACCATTCTGCATCCCTATGGGGGTACTGTCAAGGCACGTGCGTGTCGCTCCTCGGGCGCGACGACCAATGACGTCGAGACGACGATTTACCCAACGCTCGGCGGGGGATTTGGAGTGCTCGCGCTTACACGTCGCGGCGTGGGCTACCCAGCGTGCGTCAAGGCTCCTCTGCCAGCCGCTCTGCGGTGGTGAGGTCGGTGATCAACACGTCGATCCAACCGCCTCTGAGGGCCGCCCGAATCGCCGCGAACTTCCGCGTACCCCCCGCAATGCCGATGCGTCGGGGCACCAGACGCAACGCCTTTGCACTGATGCCGATGACCCGCTGGTCAAGGTCAGAGGTAATCGCGTTACCAGCCGCGTCGAAGAAATGCAGGCAAATGTCGCCGACCGCACGGAGCCGCCGGAGTTGCTTTTGCTCAGCCTCACCGATGGCGTTCCCACTTCGCTGGAGCAACGGTGAAGGCTCGAGGCTCCCGATGCCGGCGACGAGCATGGTCAAACGTCCGTAGGCCTTCATTACCGAAGCGATGTTCGGGTCGGCGACGAGCGCATCCCTGATCTTACGGTCTGCTACGAGCCCGGGAGCCGCTAGAAAGAGGGGCTGCGCCCCGGTGAGGTGCGCCAGACCTTCGGTGAGACGGGTCGCGTACGATTGCAAGCTGACGTTGCCGACGCCTCCTTGGAGCTGCACGACCTCCTCGGCGGCGCGCGTCGGCCTCGGTCGCATAGAGTCGACTACGGCGAGGAGCGTGGCGCTCCACGACGAGATTCCGATCCGGTCGTGGCCAGTCAAGTTAGACTCAAGGTAAGCAGCCCCCGCGGTGCCGAGCGCGGCCAGCAGGTAGTCGTCGCCGGTCGAGTCGCCTCCGGAGTCATCCCCGCAGTCGACCGCCACCACTTCGCGCATCCCGAAGCGGGCCTCGAGGTTCTCCTCTAGCTCAGCGTGGACGCCAGGGGGCGTGACGACCGACATACGGACGATGCCAACCTCGGCGGCGCGGCTGAGCAGGCGCGAGACGCGCGTCTGGGACATTCCGAGCATCTGGGCAATTTGGGACTGACGCATGCCGCGCTCGTAGTAAAGCCGGGCGACGCGAGTGAGTGTCCTAATCTGGTCGGGATCGACCGCGCGGGCGACCTTGTCTTGCCGCGCTCGGAACCGGTCGCTCTGGCTCACCTGATCCCTGCCAGGCCCGCCGAGCCCGCATCCAGTACCGGCGGGCACCATGCCGGAGGCAGCGCTCGCGCCCCAGGCCGAACACCATTGACGCTCATGTCCGCCATCATGCACCGGCGCTGAACTCTCGAGCCAGCGGCACAGCCGTACCGCGCAGGCTCGGTGCCGGGTTCGCGTATGCGAAGGCGGAAGCTTTCCCAATCGGCCCGTGGGCTTGACGACGACACGAAGATGCGTAACACTGTACGTCGATATCGTACTGCCTATATATGCGGACCCCTCACCTATATGCGGACCCTCACCTATCACTCCCCCCAGGTCGATCACTGGCGTGAGCTGTGCACACTGATCGCCTCGGCGCCCGAGCATGAGCGTCGCAGGCTCATGACGCGTTGGGCAGACAACGCTCGGCAACAAGTCGTCGAGATGGTCACGGCTGCTGGAGTCGGCCACATTGGCAGCGATCTGTCGGTGATGGACATTCTCGCCTCTCTTTACCTGTCTGTCCTACGAATCGATCCGTCGAATCCCCAGTGGGACGAGCGTGACCGCTTCATCCTCAGCAAGGGCCACTCAGCAGGCGCTCTTTACGTCGCCCTTGCATTCTGCGGGTTCTTCCCAATCGCGGCGCTCGACAACTTCGTGGCGCCGCTCTCGGCTCTCAGCGGACACCCGGATCGCCGAGCGGTCCCCGGCGTGGAGACGAGCACGGGCCCACTCGGACATGGACTTCCCGTCGCGGTCGGAGCGGCGATCGCCGCCCGACTACAGCAATCTCAACGGCGTGTCTACGTCGTCCTCGGAGACGGCGAGCTGCAAGAGGGAAGCAACTGGGAGGCTGCGATGCTCGCAGGTCACAACGAGCTGGGGAATCTCGTCGCGATCGTCGATCGCAATCGCCTGCAGCAGGGTCAGCTCACCGAATCCACGAACCGGCTCGAGCCTCTCGTTGACAAGTTTGCCAGCTTCGCCTGGCGCGTGAACGTCGTTGACGGTCATGACCCGCTTGCCGTCGCCTCCGCCGCCCTCGACGTCTCGTTAGGACACCCGACCTGTCTTATTGCTAACACCGTCAAAGGCAAGGGCGTTAGCTTCATGGAGAACCGTATCGAATGGCATAATCGCGTACCCTTGCGCGCCGAGCTGGAGGCGGCCCTCGCCGAGCTCGCCCCATGAGCATCGCCGATGGCGAAACCCTGCTCTACGACTGCCGTGAGGCCTTTGCCGAGAGCCTGACCGAGCTCGCCCGAGACGACCCTCGTGTTGTGGTGGTCTGCAACGACTCCATAAGCTCCAGCAACCTCGTCGACTTCGCAGCCGAATTCCCCGAACGTCTCGTCAACGTCGGCATCGCGGAGCAGGACATGGTCGGTGTGGCCGCAGGTCTTGCCGGCGCCGGCCTAATCCCCTTTGTCTGCGGGGCCGCACCATTCATGACAGCTCGAGCCCTCGAGCAGATCAAGGTCGACATCGCGTATAGCGACGTACACGTCGTGCTCTGCGGCATGAGCCCCGGCTTGGCGTACGGCGCGCTCGGGCCGACGCACCACTCGATCGAAGACCTGAGCTGGCTGCGGGCGATTGCCAATCTGACGATCATTGTTCCGTCAGATCCCGCCTTCACGAGCCAGGCAGTCCGGTGGGCCTCGAGCGCGGCGCGTCCGGTATTCCTACGCGTCGCCCGCTTCGGCGTCCCGTTGATCGACCGGCAGGGCCGTGACTTCGTTGCAGGGCGCGCCGACCAGCTGCGTGACGGCGGGGACGTCGCTCTCATCGCCATTGGCATCATGGTGCCGCAAGCCCTGGAGGCCGCTCGACTGCTCGCCGAGCAACACATCGAGGCACGGGTCCTTGACATGTCGACGCTCGCACCGCTCGACCGAGAGGCCGTGCTCTCCGCTGCTGTGGACACCGGTCGCATCGTCACCGTCGAGGAGGCGACCGTGCGGGGAGGCCTCGGCGCGGCCGTGGCGGAGGTAGTGGTCCAGCACCATCCTGTCGCAATGCGCCTGCTCGGTGTTCCCGGCGTATTCGCCCCGACAGGCGGCACTGCCTTTCTCCTTGAACACTTCGGCCTCACTGCCGAGGGAATCGCCGCGGCGGCGCGAGAGCTGTTGTCCAGCGCAGATGAAAACGAGACTGCGAGCGATGGTGGGCCCAACGCCGTGCGTCTTGGCGTCATCGCGGCGACAACCGCCGACGACTCGCCAATCGTGACGCCGAAAGGACGCTTTTGAACATCTGGGACCTGATTTACGAACCGCGGCTGCGTGTCATCGTTAACAGTGACGCCGCGTGCGAGGCCGACGACCAGTACGCGATCGTCCACGCCCTGCTCTCCCCTAGCCTCGACGTGCGCGGCCTGATAGCGGCGCATTTCGGTGATCGGAAAGCCGCTGACAGCATGCGGCAAAGCCGCCAGGAGATCGACTTGCTCGTCGAACTGCTCGGTAAAACGGGTAGCGTGCGCGTCGAGGATGGGGCATCTCACATGATGCCGGACACCGACACTGCGATCGACTCTCCCGGCGCTCGGCTGATCATCACCGAGGCGATGCGCGAGGGCTGCGGACCCTTGGCGATTGGCTTCCAAGGTCCGTTGACCGACATGGCCAGCGCGCTCATCCTCGAGCCGCGGATTGCCGAGCGGGACATCACAGTCATTTGGATTGGCGGGGACCCCTACGACGGCGACGGAAAGACGTACTCGCCCGAGTACAACCTTTCGAACGACGTCAACGCAGCGAATGTCGTCTTCTCGTCGAGCCTTACGGTTTGGCAGGTTCCGATGTCGACCTACGTCACCATGATCGTCAGCTACGCTGAGCTCTTCGAGAACGTTCGCCCGTGCGGCAAGATCGGTGAGTACCTCGTCGACCACCTGGTCGAGTTCAACCGGGAAAATCCGACACGGCGCGGAGCGGCGGAATGCCGCAGTCTCGGCGACTCGCCGGTCGTCGGCCTCATGCTAAACCCCGACTGCGGGTGGTGGGCCGAACGGCCTGCACCCGGCTTCAGCGCGAGCTTCGGGTACGACCTGACGGTGCGTCATCGGCCCATTCGCGTCTATCGCTCGATCGACACACGCTTCATCATCGGAGACTTCTTCGCCAAGTTGCGCGCGTTCGCGCAACTCAGAGGTGCACTCGGTAGCGCTTCGCCACAGGTGAACGGATTACCGTAAGAGCAAAAGGGAGGCGCCGCGAGATGCGCGACTATACAGCAGGGATGTGGATCTTCGGCCGAATCGTCGACCGCTACGCCACCGACGGGTATGGGCCCTCGGTTGGAACGCTACAGCAGATCGAGCTCGCCAGTCAGTCAGGCATCGTCGGGCTCGATGTCAATTTCCCCTTTCCCGAAGCTGGACTCGACGCCGACGAGGTTCGTCGCGCCCTCGACTCGGCCGGTTTGCACGCAGTGTGCGTGACGCCGATCATTTACGGAGGACGATTTCGGCGCGGCAGCTTCACCAACCCTGACGCGGCGCTGCGCCGAGAGGCCGTCGAGCTGAGCGCCGCCGCAGTCGAAGCGGCTAGCGTCCTCGGGGCCGGCTATGTCAAATTCTGGCCCGGACAGGACGGTTACGACTATCCGTTCCAGTGCGACTACGGCGAGTACCGGCGCCTGGCTACCGAGGGGGTCCGTTCCGTTGCAAGCAGTTTTCCCGAGACGCGCTTCGGGATTGAGTACAAGCTGAAAGAACCACGGAACCGGCTGTTCTGGAGCTCGGCGGCGGCGACGCTGCTGGCGATCGACCAGATCGGGCTCGACAACATCGGTGTTGTCATAGACTTCGGGCATTCACTGTTCGCGAAGGAAAATCCAGCCGAGATGTTGCACCTCGTGCACTCGGCGGGCCGACTGGTCGACATCGAACTCGACGACAACTATCGGGAATGGGACGACGACTTGACGGTCGGGTCGGTCCACCTCGTGGAGACGCTCGAATTCTTGCTCATGATGCGGACAATCGGTTGGGGCCGCCCGGTCAAGCTCGATCTGTTCCCGTTCCGGGAGAACGCTGTGGCAGCGGTGCAGGCCAGCATCGAGACATTGCGACAGCTCGAGGAACGGTGCGACCGCCTGGATATCGAGAGCCTGCGGCGTGCTCAGCAGGACCAGGACGCCATCAGCGCACAGCGCGTGGCACGCGCCGCGCTACTGGGCTGAGATTAGGCCCTCCGTTCCACCAAGACTATGAGGTGTACCGAAGCGCAGGATGTACCGACCAGAACCTGCCGGACCGACGCCCACCTCCTGCCGTGGAGCATCGACCACATTTTGACCATCTGGCCCGATCGCGGTAACGATTTGTTGCCCTCGCGGTGCCCTGACACGCAGTACTTCCGCGCGCTCGAGCAGCAGCTCTGCATCCTCGAGCCGCCCGGACTCCCATCGCAACGCAACCGTCGCACCCCCGCGCGCGCGTAACCCGGAGGCACTGCCATTGGGCCAAGCGCGCGGAAGTGCGGGCAGGAGCGCCACGAGATCCGGCTCGTGGCTTTGCACGAGCATCTCGATGATGGCGGCGGCACCTCCGAGGTTGCAGTCGATTTGGAAGACACCCGGCGGGTGAAGACCGAAAAGGTTCGGCGCGACGAAGGACCCGATCAACGCACCCAGGCTTGAGTAGGCAAGCTCGCCGTCGAACAGCCTGGCTGCCAAGGCCACCGCCCAGGCGCGGCTCCATCCCGTGCTCCCGCCGCCGCACTCGAGCCGCCGCCCGAGCGACCGCGACGCTGCATCCGCCAGCGCGGGAGTTCTACCGGGAACGATCTTTGAACCGGGGTAGAGCCCGACGAGGTGCGACCAGTGTCGGTGGCCAGGCTCGGCCTCAGCGAAGTCCTCCGCCCACTCGAGTAGCCTGCCATCGCTACTGATCTTTGGTTCGCTGAGCCGGATGAGTGCTTGTCGGAGAGCGGGAATTATGTCGTCGCCCTTCTCGAGTTCTTCGGCAGCCTCGATGCAGTGCTCGAAGAGAGCGCGTGTCAAAAACAAGTCCATAGCCGTCGACGCGCTGACGGATGCGACCCGCCCGTCCGCCAAGACGAAACTGTTCTCTGGTGAGGTCGACGGACAGGTCTCAAGATGCCCGTCGACGAAACAGAGCGCGTCAAGCACGAACTGGGCTGCACCGCGTATTACCGGGTACGCGCGGTCGCGCAGGAATGCTGCATCCTTACTGAAGGCGTAGTGATCCCAAAGATGCTCGCATAGCCAGACGCCCCCCATCGGCCAGTTCGCCCAGGCCGGAAGACCCTGTCCATCACCGACCGGCCAGGTACTTCGCCATAGGTCGACGTTGTGGTGAGCGACCCATCCCCGGCAGTCGTAATAGCGCTGCGCCGTGTCCTGGCCGGCGACGGCGAGGTCCTCCACCAGTGCGAAGAGCGGCTCGTGGCATTCCGAGAGGTTGCCCGTCTCGGCAAGCCAGTAGTTCATCTCAAGGTTGATGTTCGTCGTCCAGTTCGAGCTCCACGGTGGCCGGAGATCTTCGTTCCAGATGCCTTGCAGGTTGGCAGCCTGAGAACCCCGCCGGGAACAGGCGATGAGGAGGTAACGGCCAAAGTTAAAGAAAAGCTCGTAGAGGAGCGGATCTTCGTCGGGTTGGTGTTTGACCGCCTCCACCCGCTCGTCGGTCGGACGATCCTCGGCTGGCGCGGCATCGAGACGGAAATTAGCGCGACGAAACAAAGTTTGGTGATCAGTTACGTGCGCAGAGCGCAGTCGCTGGTAGGACTGCGCACCGGCATTCCTGAGGATTATCTTGCAGCGTGCAGCGAGGGTTCCCGGTTCGGCCGACGATCCGTCGTAGGCGGAAAACCCGCTCGCAATAGTGATCAGGAGGAGAAGGCTGTCCGCCTTCTCGACGACAAGGTTCGTGCCGTCCGCCTCGAGCTCACCGCCCTCAGCGATCGCGTTCAGCTCGACATGGAACGGCAAGCCCCGCTCCGCGTCGTAGATGATCGGCAGGTCCTCATCAAGGTACGAGGGCGCCGCGTGGAGAGGGGCGCGACCGGAAAGCCATATCGCCGAGCCGCTCGAGCTACCCGAAGTTGCAGGATGTGGTGACCTCAGGACGATCCTGGATGTAATCTTCGCCTTCTGGTCGGCACTCATCCTGACAACAAAGACTCCTGCTGGATGTGAGATGAACACCTCTCGCTCGTAACGTACGCCTCCGATTCCATAGCGGACCGACGCCACGGCTTCATCGAGTCTCAGCTCCCGACGATAGGCCGAAAGCTCTCCGGTAGCGCTTTCCAATTCGACCCATCCAACAGGCTGGAATGCCTCCATGTAGGGTCCTTGCATCCTCCGAGCGACGTCGTCGGCTCCAGCGAAATCCCCCTCGTCAAAGACGCGCGACCGCAACTCACGCAGATCCGCAGCGAACGGTCCCCTCTGGGGAACACGTCGTTCGCCCGACCACAAGGTGTCGACGTTCAGCGACATCTGTTCGCACTCGGGCCTGCCGTAGACCATCGCGCCCATCCATCCGTTCCCGACGGGAAGCGCCTCAAGAAAGGATCGGGCTGGGTGCTCGTACCACAAAACGTTCGATCCGACGCGTTCGGACTGAGGAGTTGTCATGGCGGCTCCTTCATTCCGGTAAC
>Ga0302324_100019318_pt1 | contig 13386 bp, 10 predicted proteins | sample Palsa_T0_1_FD_201949 | JGI IMG/M metagenome (GOLD analysis project Ga0302324, IMG submission 201949) | Peat permafrost microbial communities from Stordalen Mire near Abisko, Sweden - Palsa_T0_1 | ecosystem: Environmental > Terrestrial > Soil > Palsa > Peat permafrost | place: Sweden: Abisko...
TTTCAACCACAAAATTTCGTCCAAATGGCGTCGGCACGATTTCAACCACTTCATGATTGCGCGCGTGATCCAGCAAAGCCGAGGCTAGTTCTTCCCACGCTTCAAGTTTGAATCCGAAACTGCGGAAAAATTCCGCCTTGTGCTGGCCGTCGCGATGCGCGGTCGAAAGCAAATAGTGGGTAATCTTTCTGCTTGGAACGACCGCATGTTCGGCATTTGGCAGTTTCACGAAAATTTATTTTCTTATCTCCGCACTTTTCCCCTGCGTATTCAAGTTGGAAAAATCACTTCGCGTCCATTTTCCAGATGCCGTGCCAGTCTGCGGGTGGATGGGCGATGAGTTCGGCGCAGCGTGCGGACAAGGTTTTGCTCGGGCCGTCGGAAAATTCCCGGGCCAGCGCATCAAATTGTTTTTGCGCTTCACTGAACCGGCCGAAGAAGTATTCGTCGTAGGCGGTTTTGTAGCGCCGGCAGATTTCCGCGTAGTTCGGCGGCGTGCAGGGATTTTCGCATTCGTAGAGTTCCACCGGCTCGCTCTTGCCCTTGACGATGACGCGGTCCAGCAGGCGCCGGGTGCACTGCGTCTTGAACTGCGCGAAGGTGTCGCGCGTGACGATCATCCGCACACCGTAATATTTCGTGAGCGCCTCGACGCGCGCGGCCTCGTTCACGGTGTCGCCGACGAGCCCGTAATCGAGCCGCAGCGCGGAACCCTTGTTGCCCACCAGCACGCTGCCGCTGTGCAGGGCGACGCCGTAGCCGAACAGTTTCTGCACCTCCGGCATCAGTGTTTCGCGGAGCTGCTCCATGGCGGTGATGAGCTTCATCGCGGCGCGTTCGGCTAGGTCGGCGGCGTCCGGCTGTTTTTGCGGCGCGCCCCAGTAGCTCAAAAACTGGTCGCCGAGAAAATGTTCCAGGTTGCCCTCCTCGCCCATGATGGCGTTGGTCTGCGCCTCGAACACGCGGTTGAGCAGTTCAAACATCCCTTTCGGGCCGAGCGCCTCGGCGAGCGGTGTGGAATTGCGCAGGTCGGTTAGCAGCAAAACAACGTTGGCGCGGCGCGGTTTCATGGAGCCGGGGTCGGACAACACGGCCTCCAGTACGCGCGGGGAAAAATAGAGGCCCATCGTGTGCCGCAGCTTCACGCGCTCCAGCCGTTCCAGAACAAAATCGTAGGCGAGCACGACCAAACTGCTCACGATCAAAACCATCAGTGGAACCGACAGCGGAATGACCCTTCCGGCGTGGTCAAAAAGCAGTTGCGCAAAAACCGCATAGCCCACGCTCAAGCCCGCGACGCTCAACAAACGCCGGCCGGGCTGGCGCACGAGAAAGCAAAGCGCCCCGGCGATGACGCCGGACATCGTGACGATGAACAGGCTGGCCACCAAAGATGGTTCGCGCGGAAATTCACCATGCAGGGCGGCGTTCAAGATCTGTAGATGGATTTCCGGGCCGCCCATCGGCTTCGGGTCGGTGAACGGCGTGTTGTGTTCGTCATGAAAAATCTCGGCGGTCGGGCCGACGAGGATGATCTTGTCCTTGAAATCTTTACCGTCGTGGTAGGTTTTTTGCCAGAGCTTTGGCGAGAGGACGTCGCCAACCGGGCAAGGGATGTAGCCGTAGCCCGGCGGCGCGGTGTAACGAAACAGCCGTGAATCCGAACCGGCCGGAATGAGGTCGGGCCGGCCAAATTTGCGCAGGGCGCGAGCGTCAAGCGATTCGAGCGCGACGGATTCGGGAACAAGGTCGCCGACTTGCGCGCCGGTCTGGCGATAATTCACGCGGCGCAGCGTGTCGTCGAAATCCGGCCAGAGATTGACATAGCCGAGGCGGTCGTCTTCGACCGGCGAATTCGTCGCATCCGATGTCAGCACCGAGGAATTGGGCAGCAGCAGTTCTTTGAATTCCCCGCGTTCGGTTTTACCGACGTTGATGTTGTAGCCGATGACGACGCGGTCCTTGTATTTTTCCAGCGCGCGATTGAGCTCGTCGTCGCCGTCGCCCGGCGAAGCGAACACAAGGTCGAACACGATGACTTTCGCGCCGGCATCGGCCAGCTTTTCGATGAGCCGCGCCCAGACCGCGCGCGACCACGGAAAGTTATTTTGCAGGTCCCGCAACACCGGCTCGCGCTGCAGTTCTTCGTCGCTGAAATCGGAGGAATAAACCGGCTTGTCAATGCCGATGAGCACGAGGCGGTCGTCCGCCGGGGTTTTGCGGCCGAGCCGCGTCTGCCAGTCCTGCGCGAAGAATTCCATCTGCTGCAACGGCACAAAGCCGCGCGCCCACAGGACAAGAAATGCCAGCGTGCAAACCGCGCAAATGGCGAGGACGATGAGCGGGCGTTGTTTGGTTGGCTTCATCGTTGGAATGCCGTGAACGGGCGATTTAGATGCCAGATTATTCATTGCCCGGAGCATTGACAATTCAATACGGCTGTTATGATTCGACTGTAACCACCCTGCGGGACAAACATGAAAACAAGATTTTTTCTTGCCGCATTCTTCGCTTGCGCCAGCGTGCCGGCCCCGGCCCAGGTGCCGCTTACGCAAAGCACCTTCACGGAAATCATCCGGCAGGCAAACGTGGTGAGCGCCGCCGACAAGTCCACGTCGCCCGCCCGGACGAATGAAATTTTCAGGGCGCCCGACCTCGTCCGCACCGGAATGGCCTCCCGCCTTGAAATGACCGCGCCGGACCAGACCATCACGCGGGTCGGGGCGAACACGGTTTTCACCTTCGCGCCGGGCGGCCGGGACATTCTGCTGGAGCGGGGCAGCGTTTTGTTCCATGCGCCCGCCGGGGTCGGCGGCGGGGCGATAAAAAATCACGGGACGGCGGCGGCGGTGCTGGGAACCACGGAAATTGGTGCCATGCTGTCGGATGGCAGCTTCAAAATCCTCGACCTTGAAGGCAAGGTGAAAGTGACGTTGAAAAACAACGTGTCCGTCGGGCTGAAACCCGGGCAGATGGTGATCGTGTCGCCCGACGGAACCGAATTCGGTCCGGTGTTGAACTTCAACCTCGGCCGGCTGGTGCCGCGTCTGCTGCTGGTCGGGGGATTTTCCGAGCCGTTGTCCTCGCTGCCGCTGATTGATGCGGCGATCCAGGTGCAATACAAGGAGATTGCCGGCAGCGGGCCGGGTGATTGGGCGCCCTTGCTCGTGGCCGAATACGGGCTGGATTTGACCATGGATCCGGAGCGGTTTAACCAGCCCAATATACCGCAGATGTATATCTCTCCGACGGCCGGTAACCCCCATTGACAGTTTGAGCGCTTTCATCTAAAACTTCCCAAGATGAAGACAAAAATTTTTCAATTTGTCGCCCTCGCCGGTCTTGCCCTGCCGCTGCGCGCCGCGCCGTTGAACGAAAGCACGTTCACCGAAGTCATCAACCGCGTGGAGGTCGTCGCCGGTGCGGATAAATCCACGACTCCCGCCACGGCGAATGAAGTTTTCAAGGCACCCGACCTTGTGCGCACCGGCGCGGATTCGCGCGCGGAGCTGACCGCGCCCGACCAGACCATCACGCGCGTCGGCGCGAACGCAATTTTTTCATTTGAACCCACCGGACGCGATCTGGATCTGGAACAGGGCAGCGTTCTGTTTCATCCGCCGAAAGGCGTAGGTGGCGGCACGATCAAATCCGGCGGCGTGGCGGCGGCGGTTTTGGGGACGACGTTGATCATGTCGGCGACGCCGAACGGCGGCATCAAGGCGACCTTGCTCGAAGGCAAGGGCCGGGTGACTCTGGCCAACGGCAAATCCGTGACGCTCAAGGCCGGGCAACTGGTGTTTGTGCGGCCCGGCGGAAAGACCTTCGGCCCCGTGCTGGACATCAACCTTGCCAAGCTCGTGGCCGGTTCGCAATTGGTCAACGGTTTCAGCCATGAGCTGTCGTCGCTGCCGCTGATCCGGCAGGCGATTGCCGCGCAAAATGCCGAGATCGCCTCCGGCCGGGCGGTGGACACGGGCATTCCCGCAGACCACTTTGTCAATCCGCCCAATCGTGGCAATGGTTTGGACACGATGGATCCGGGTGTCTATCAGGTTGCCATGCCTCCGCCGCTGACAACGGCGCAATTAGCCCAGTTGACCACCACCGTTCAGCTTCCGGGTTCGGACTTCCCCACAGTGGTGTTGGGTAACCCCGGTGGACGCGGCTTCACGCCAATCGGCTCGCTTCCAGCCGGCCCTGCCCGCGCCCCCGTCGGCATCAATCCGATCGGCCCCTACCCCGGCCCATGAACCCCTTCTCGTCCATCACGATGCGCACCAAAATATTTTTTGTTTCCGGCTTTGGTCTGGCGCTGGCGGTCGGCGCGGCGCACGCGCAAAACCCCACCGCCAGCCAGCAGGTGGACGACGCCCAGCAACTGCGCCAGCTCCAATCCTTCAACGGCCTGCCCGGCAGCACGAACGACGTGCCGGAATTTTATGAAGGTGAAACCAGCGACATCGGCCCGCAGTCGGTCTTGTGGATCAAACCCCAGCGCACCTACGTTCAGGCCTTCGCCGACGAGCAGTTTTTTTACACGGACAATGCGTTTCTCGCCAACCAGGGCAAGCAGAGCGCCAGCGTGCTCATCAGCACCGTGCAGGCCGCGCTCGCGCCGACGCCGTATGCACTGGGCGGCGGCCTGTTTTCGCCGCGCTTCGGCTATCAACAGGAGTGGTTTAGCTACGGCCTCGCCGATTCCACCACGGTGCTGGTCTATCCCTCGCTTCAGCGCGTCAACATCAACCAGTTTGACTTCAACGCCGGGACGGTTTTCAGCGACGTTTCCTGGAGCCGGCAAAACTGGACCTTCACCGCCGGCTGCGATTATCGCCGGCTGTTGAGCTCTGAAAACTACGACGAGTTCTACCACGAATTTGTCCCGCGCTGGGCCGCGCGCCGCGATTTTCAATTGTGTGACTCCGTCACCGTCTCCGCCGGCTACGAGGGAGATTATCGCTTCACCGAATCCGCGCCGCCCGACGCGCCGAACCCAACCTCGCCGGTCTATCCGGACACTTACAACAACCGCACCGACCAGAGCCTCGTGCTCTTCGCCAACTGGCAGCTGTGTCCCCACACCATCCTGCAGCCGTATTACCGCCTCCAGTATTCGCATTACACGGAGATTGACCGCGATGACTGGCTGAACTCCTTCGGCCTGGTGCTCTACTGCCCGATCACGCGGCAAATCTCCCTCCGCACGTTCGTGACCTACGACATCGCGAACACCGACGGGTTTTACGCGCAGGATTACAACAAGTTTGATGGCGGCGCCGGGTTGAACCTCACCGTCAGCTTCTAAAAGCTACCGCGCAACGACCAATGCGTTGTGGAAAGTGTGGCACGTCGCGCAAGTGTCCACCACGCCGCCGCGCGGACTGTGGCACGTCGCGCACGTTTCCTTCGCAGGCAGCAAAATATCCGCCGTGTCCCTGCTGTGAACTGCGTCGTGGCACTGCGCGCAGGCAATGCTCGCGTGCTTCGCGTGGTTGAATTTCGCCTGCGCCAGCCAGCGTTCCGGCATTACCGGCTTGGTGATTTCCGGCGAACCGGAGCTTGAATTTTTAACCTCGTGACACAGCGCACAGCCCGGAAACAATGCCCGTGTGCCGCCGCTCAAAGTCCCGATTTGCGTTTCCGGCCCGAGCGTCGCCGTGCTGAAGAAAACCCGCCGCTCCAGCTCCTCACCGCTGCCGAACTGCGCCCGCAAGGCCGCGAGTTTTTGCTGAACAAAACCATTTTCATCCGTCTGATTTTCTTTTGTCGCCAAATCCGCATATTGTTTCGGCAGGCTGCGCAAAAATGCCGACACATATTCCGCGCTGCCGTGCGGCAGGGCCAGTTGCGGCGTCGCCGGGTCAAATTGCAGCGAATGGCAGACGCGGCAGTTGTCCTCAAAATTCACCGGCTTCATGAACGCGCCCGCCACGTCGGGCGAATGGCAGAACGCGCAATCCAATTTTGCGCCGCCGGGCAAATTCGGAATCGTCGCTCCCGTCAGATGCAGTGCGTGGTTGAATTTCAACGTGTCCGGGTCGTGCAAATGTTCCGTGATGAAACGGAACTGCGGATGGTCGTCCGCGAAATGATGGATGACCGGCGTAAAATTATTTCCCACATGTGCGGCAGCCATCTTCGCCGTGTCACCGTGGCAAAAATTGCAATTCGCGTCCGTCGTCGCCGCCATCATTTTGCCCTGATGCTCCGCGTGGCAGAATGAGCAGGAAATCGCCGCCGCGTTCGGATGGTGAAAATTGTGGGCGACGTGGCATTGCTCGCATGACTCGTCAATCGCCGTCACTTCGCCGGCGGGCGCGGCCAGAAATTTGTGGAACGCAAAAAATCCCGGCTCGGCGCGCCAGGCGGCTTTCACCATCCCGTGCGGTCCGGAATTTCCCGCGACGTGGCACGCGCCGCAGTTTTGGTTGAGATGATTGGTTGCGGCCAGCGCGGCAAACGCCGCGCCGGAATGGGTGCGGGAAATTTCGCCGGGGCTGATGAACTGGTTCCGCCACGGTGGATTGCCAAGCAAAATTAAAAGCATCGCGCACGACGCGGCGATGACCACAAGCGTCGCGCGCCCGCGCCAGACCCGCAACGTCGGCACCGGCGAACATTTCGCAACCGGGCGGCAGCAGCTTCCGTCGGGCAGCGGGCCGGATTCGCACTCGCCGCCGGGCCGCGTGCAACGCCAGCGGCCTTTTGTTTCGCCCGGGTTGATTTGCAAAATGGGTTTGCACTCGGCGGTCACACGGCAGCGGCCTTTGGCATCCGGGCCTTGACGGCACGCATTGCCCTCGCAGGCGTGGCCGCAAATCCAGTTTTGATTTGGCCGCGCATAATTCTGCGTGTCGAAATCCGGCGACGGCAGTTGCTCGCTCATCGCGCACCTCCCGAAAATCCAAATACCAAAACGACGTGCAGCGCGGTGAAAACCAGCAGCCCGTAGGTCAGCGGAATGTGGACAAACAGCCACAGTTTCAATGCGAGTTGCAGCGAACGGTGATAATCGAGCCCGTCTTTCTGGCGGACGAGCGTGGCGAGCTTCGCAATTTTTTCGCGCTCGGCATCGTTTGCAAAACGGCGCAGGTCGTCAAGTTCGGCAGCCAGCGCGTTGAGCGGGCGGCGTGATTCAACAAAGTGCAGCCACAAGTTTTTTGGCCCGGCGAAAAATGCCGCGAGCCGCTTCGTGTAAAACTCTGCGATGACCGGCGATTTCGCGTCCGCGCCGAGCGCCAGATTTTCTGCCTCGGTTTTCAGCGCATGCCGCAACACGGGAATTTTTTCAAAGATGGCCTCGCCGCCGCGCGCCGCCAGTCGGCGCGGTAACGTTCGGCTGAAAACCAGTCCGACCACGCCGCTGGCGCTGACAAGTGCGAACAGCCACGCCAGCGTTACCTCGAACCAGCCGTGCGGCCCGCGGAAATTCAAGTGGATCAAAAACAGCGCGACGGTGAAAAAACCGAGGTAGATGTGGATTTGCAGCCACGTCTCGGCCCGGCCCAGCGACAGGAACGGCAGTTTTTTCCGCGCGTTAAAAAAAGTCAGCCCGAGCATCGCGGCAAACAAAATCCAGCCGGTGAGAAACGCGTAATCCGGCAGCGCCTGGCTGAATTTCACATGCAGCCACAATGCTCCCACCGTCGCCGTAATCAGCGCGAACATGCCGAGAAAAAATTGCCGGCGGAAGCGTTTCATAACTTGAGCCACTTTGCGAGCGCATCAAGATTGTTCAGGTTCAGCCGCGAAAGCGCGCCATGTGGACACGCGCGTTCGCACGCGGGGCCGCCGTGATTCTCGACGCACAGGTCGCATTTCGTCGCCTTCGCGATCGGCTTCATTTCCTGGTCCACCATGAATTCACCGTTCGCGTCGCGGATTTCGACCATGCGGATGGCATCATAGGGACAGTTGTTGAAACAGGCTTTGCAGCCGATGCAGGTGTCGGGGTTGATGACGACCTGGCCGGCAAACGATTCGCGGTGGATCGCGCCGGTCGGGCAGCCGATCATGCAGACAGGATCGGCGCAGTGCATGCAGGCGTTGGCAACCATGAGGCTGCCGGCGGCCGGGCCGTGGCGCAGAAAACGCGGGTTGTTGTCATGCGTCGAGGCGCAGGCGCGGACGCAATCGTCGCAGCGTGTGCAACGGTCGAGGTCAATGACCATCGAGGCCGTGCCGTTGAAGAAACGGTTCTCGGTGAGAAACTCCAGAACTTCCGCGCCGACTTTTTCGCGGACGCCATTTTCAGCGGCGGGCGGCGAATCCCGTTCGTCTTGCGCGACTTCAATCGGCGCAGGCAGTTCGTCTTTTGGCAGCGACGGCAGAACAATTTCCTCCATCACCCGCGTCGGCACGATGAGCAAATGCGCGTAGCCGATGGCGCGGAGCGTGAACTGGGAATTCACCGGCGCATCAGGCGTGCGCCAGTTGTGGGCGATCTCTTGCAGACCGAAAATTTGCCCCGCGCCGATGTAGTTCAACGTGCGTTCGCCGCCGCCGAATTTCTGGCTCAAGCGCGCGAACCCGGCACGCAGCAGCACGGCGCCGTTTGGGTAGTCGCCTTCCTGCACGATGACGGGTTCTTTTTCCGGGCGGACGGTGCCGGCCTGTGCGAGGCGCTTGTATTCGCCGGACCAGTCGTAGTCGCCGTAGGTGGCGAACTCGATCTGCGCGGCCACTCGTTCAAGCTGCTCCTCGGTCAGATGCTGGAACATCGGCGTGGCGCGGAGATACGAGGCCAGCGCCCGCTCACGGTAAATTTTGTTGATGTGAGCACGCAAGGCATCGTCGTATTTCATCAGGTCGCGCAGGCCCTGCCAGCGGATTTCAAAAAGTTCCGCATCGTCACTGTCGGCAAAAATCGTGGCCGTGCGCGGCATCCGGCTCAACGCGGCGATTTCGCCGAACAAATCGCCCGCCGTCATCCGTTCGGTGCGATGCTCATTGAGGACGCGCGGGAGATCCTGAAGAAAAACGCGGACTTCGTTTTTCGTCTGGCGCGCGCCCAGGCCGGCGGCCTGGCGGAGTTGCGACCGCGAAAAAATCTCGGGCGGGCGTGAACCATTCCAAAGCTGGGCGAGCGTGCGGAAAACCCCCTTTTTGCCCGGCGCCTGCCGTCCGAGCAGCGATGGCGCGAGGTCGGGTTTGAGCACAACGCGTGACGCGCCCTTCAGAATCAAAAAAGCGGACGTGCCGTAATCGCCCTGACGCACGATGATTTCACCTTTGCGGAATTTGAGGATGCGCGTGTCGTTGCGGAGGATTTCGCGGAGCGGCGTGCGCTTTGGAAATTTTTCCGCGTCCATTTCCGAAAATGGCGCGGTGGCGAGCAGGCGCCCGACATCGGTGTCCGTCATGCCCGCGTCGAACGCGGCGTCCCAGCGTTGCGGGCGTTCGAGGATGGTCGGGGCGGCGGGCATTTTAAGCGTCGAGAACGAGATCGTTTTTCGGGCGGCAGACGCAGGTGAGGCAGGTGCCGGCATCCGGCGTTGCGTCGGGCTTCTTGAGATAATCCACCTCGCCGGATTTGATGGCGACGACGCATGAGCCGCAACTGCCGGCGCAGCAGCCGGAATCAATTTTGATCCCTTGCGCGCGCGCGAACTCCAGGATGTTTTCCACCGCCGGCTCCCAGCGGACGGTCTTGCCGGAGCGGCCGAATGTGACATTTATTTTGGTCAGGTGCGTCGTCTCGGCCGGAGTCAGCGCGACGGTTTTTTTCTTCACGGACGCCGGGCCGAACGCCTCGAAGTGGACGTCCTTCTCCGGCACGCCCCACGCTTCGAGGCCGTCGGTCAAACTTTTCATGAACGCGCCGCTGCCGCAGAGGTAGTATTCAAAATTGTTCGAAGGCAAAACCTCCTTCAACAGCGCGATGTCCACGCGGCCTTCGTGATGGTAGTTCCTGCCGTTGACATCCTGTTCGCCGGGCTGGCTGTAACAGACGTGCAGATGGATGTTTTCATTTTCCGCCGCCAGTTTTTCCAGTTCGGTCTTGTGGATGTGTTCGCGCCGGTTGCGGACGCCGAAGAAAAAATACGCCTCACGCTTCGAGCCGCTGGCGGCGATGGCGCTGGCCATGCACAACATCGGCGTGATGCCGACGCCGCCGGCGAGCAGCACGACCGGATTCGATTTCGTCATGTCGAGGAAGAAATGGCCGGTCGGCGCCTTGACGTTGAGGATGTCGCCTTCCTGCAGCACGTCGGTGAAAAAGCTCGAACCCGCGCCCGGCGGCACGCCGGGTTTGTCCGGCGGCGGTTTTTCCTTTTTGATCGTGACGCGGTAATATTCCTTCTGGTGCGGGCTGTCGGAAAGCGAGTAACAACGAATCAACGGTTTGTCCCTGCCCGGCAGATCAAGCTGGAAGGTCAAATACTGGCCGGGCTTGAACGCGGGCAGCGGGCGGCCATCATGCGGCTTCAAATAAAAGGCGTTCACGTCGTCGCACTGGGTGATTTTTTTGGCGATGGCGAACTTGCGGATGCCGTTCCAGCCGGTCTGCGCCTGCTCGGCCTCGCGGCAGCGCAGCTTTGTCTCATGCAATTGCGCGCGCAATTTTTCCAGGGCAACGCGGTTCTGAATGCGTTCGGCGTTCAAGCGCAGCAACGCGCGGAAAATTTCCAACCCAAGCCAGACGAGCAATCCGGCCAGCAGCGCGAACCCGGTGGCGAAGCTCAAACTGCCTCCACTTGCACGGTGCAGGGAATCAATTAGGGTTGCATTCACGCGTTCACTCCATTAACCAATTTGACGCCGTGAGTAAAACAATTTGTCATCACGCCGTGCACTTTGCCGCTGGACTTTTTTTTGCGGCCGGCACGGCGTACGGCGTGGAAACAACGCCAAAAATTCTCGGCGCGAATTCCTGCGCCAGCGCGGGCTGCCACGGCGGGGGCGGACAAAATCAAGACCAGTTTCTCGTCTGGTCGCTGAAGGATTTCCATTCGCAACGCCCCGCCGCCACGCTCACCACCGCGCGCGCGAAACAGATTGCCGATGCGCTCGACATCAAGGATGCGACGGCGGCTGTGCGCTGCACAACCTGTCATGCGCCGCTGGCTGAAGTCCCGGAAAATCTGCGCGGCGAAAATTTCAAAATCTCCGAAGGCGTTTCCTGCGAAAGCTGCCACGGCCCGGCGGAAAACTGGCTGCGTTCGCACACGCGACATGACTACACGCGCGCCGACCGCACCGCCGCCGGGATGCGCGACCTGCAAAACCTTTACGTCCGCGCCAACACCTGCGTCGCATGCCATCAGAATGTTGACGCCGACATTCTCAAGGCCGGTCATCCTGAACTGATTTTTGAACTGGATGGCCAGAGCGTCGCCGAGCCGAAACACTGGAGTGCGGAGAAAAATGGCAACGGCGCACAGGCGTGGCTGGTCGGACAGGCCGTTGCCTTGAGAGAAATGAGCTGGCAGGCCAGAAGCGAAAAGAGAACCGACCTGCGCGCGGACGGACTGTTTCCAATTATTTTTCACGCCAATCAAGTTGATGCCCGGCTTCCGGCTCTGCCAGATAATCTCACAATTGAACAATGGAGTGACAAAGTTGCCATGGCGGCGGCGGGTTTGGATTGGTCAGATGATTTGACAAAAAAATATTTATCGCTGCTGGCCAATGACAGCGCCGCCTTCCGCGATAGTTCCGTTTCGCCAGCGTTGCAAGCCCGGCGCGCCGAGCGTTTGGTGCTTGCGCTCGACCGGCTCGTCGCCGCGCTGCCGGAATTGAAAAATAACGGGCCGGTGCAATCCGCGCTCAACCAGTTGTTCAAGCTCGCGCAGTCCGTCCCGGATTTTGACCCGAAACAGTTTGCGGACGCGCTGCAAAAATTTTCCGCCGCCGCCGGGCCGCCATGAAAAGAAGCGGTTGCGCTTTGAATCGCTTCGGTGAACAATGGCAAAAAACTCGCCATGAAAATCCTGGTCATTGATGTCGGCGGTACGAACGTCAAAGTAATCGCCTCCGGCCGTCGCAACCGTGTGAAATTCGCGTCCGGCCCCAAGATGACCCCGCGCCAGATGGTCACGACGGTGCTTGCGGCGACCGTGGGCTGGCAATACGCCGCCGTGTCCATCGGTTACCCGGGCCCGGCGCTGCACGATCAGCCGGTGTGTGAGCCGCATAATCTCGGCGGCGGCTGGGTCGGCTTCGATTTCCAGAAGGCGTTCGGGCGGCCGGTGAAAATCATGAATGACGCGGCGATGCAGGCGCTTGGCAGCTACGAGGGCGGGCAGATGCTTTTTCTTGGTCTCGGCACCGGCCTTGGCTCGGCGATGGTTTCCCATCACGGGAGCGTCATTCCGCTGGAGCTGGCGCATCTGCCCTACAAGGACGGAGGTAGTTACGAGGATTACGTCGGTCTGGCGGGGCTGGAGCGGCTGGGAAAAAAGAAATGGCGCAAGCATGTAGAGGTTGTCGTTAGGCAGCTCAAGGCGGCATTGCAGGCGGAATACGTCGTGCTCGGCGGCGGCAACGCGCGGTTGATTGAAAAGCTGCCGCCGGACACGCGGTTGGGCGACAATGCGAACGCCTTCCGTGGCGGCTACCGGCTTTGGAGAAAACCATGAGCGTCGAAAAGCAGCGGCTCCTGAAAACCGACGCCGCCAAAGAAAACTGGCGTCGCTGGGGGCCTTACCTGGCCGAACGTCAGTGGGGCACGGTGCGCGAGGATTATTCGCCGGGCGGCACGGCCTGGGATTATTTTCCGCACGACCACGCACGCAGCCGGGCTTATCGCTGGGGCGAGGACGGCATCGCGGGCATCAGTGACGACAATCAAAACCTGTGCCTGGCGCTCGCCATGTGGAACGGCAAGGACCCGATTCTGAAGGAACGGCTTTTTGGCCTGAACAATGCCGAGGGCAACCACGGCGAGGATGTGAAGGAAATTTATTATTACCTCGATGCGACGCCGACGCATTCCTATCTCAAGATGCTCTACAAGTATCCGCAGCGGGAATTTCCCTACGATCAACTGGTCGAGGAAAACGCGCGGCGTAAAAGTCAGCCGGAACTGCCCGAATTTGAACTGCTCGACACGGGCATATTTGACGACGACCGCTATTTCGACGTGTTCGTCGAATACGCGAAGGCCGGGCCGGAGGATATTTTGATGCGCGTGACGGTTCACAATCGCGGACCCGACGAGGCGACGATTCATCTGCTGCCGCAACTATGGTTCCGCAATACCTGGTCGTGGAAACCGGATTCCGCCACGCCGGAAATTTCGCGGACAAACCGCGGCGTGCTGACCGCCCGTCACGCCGAGTTCGGCGACTACAGTTTTTACGCCGACGGCAGCAGGCCGGAGGTCATTTTTTGCGACAACGAGACCAATGTCCGCCGACTTTACGGCCAGGGCGATGCCGA
>Ga0302324_100019321_pt1 | contig 13385 bp, 19 predicted proteins | sample Palsa_T0_1_FD_201949 | JGI IMG/M metagenome (GOLD analysis project Ga0302324, IMG submission 201949) | Peat permafrost microbial communities from Stordalen Mire near Abisko, Sweden - Palsa_T0_1 | ecosystem: Environmental > Terrestrial > Soil > Palsa > Peat permafrost | place: Sweden: Abisko...
ACGAACGAAAACGTGCGCAGGCAAGTTTTCGGTGCCGCTCTTGAAGATGGGAGAAGGCCTCCCGAGGCCTACTTGCAGAAGCCGGCCTCAAACCACCTCGATGCTGCTGTGTCCAAAAGACAACGGGTCACCCACTGCGAAATGGCGGTCAACTCGGGCGATTGGGCGTGAACGCAGCCCGGCGGTCGCACAATTGTTATAGGCCCAGGTGGTTGAGGTGGAATCGGGGCGAATTTCCTTAATCTTGCGCGCGAAGGTGTCGTACTGCCATGAGGTAACTATGGCGTTCGGATTCTTGAAGCTTAAGAGTTTGCCGGTGTTGGGGTCATACGTGGGATAGCTCACCTGGCTCAAAGCATTGGTCACGCTCGTTGGAAATTGACCGGAGGTTCCCCAATTGATGCTCGAAGTGCGCGCCGTCATGTTGATGCCGGTGACTTGCTGGCTGCTCGGATTTCCGAAGCTATCGTAACTATAGGCCGTGCTGAGTTGATAGTTGGCATTACCGGACTCAACGACTTGCTCGGTTTGTCGGCAGTGCACGTAATCGGGCGAGACGTAGCTCACGTGGCGGGTGATCGCTGGAACACTGGGCGCGGTATTGGTGATATCTCGCTCGGTCGGTAGGCTTAAACACCAATCGGCCGTGTTGGCGGTGATCGTGCTCGCGGTGGTCGTCGTCCATTGCTGGTTGTAATAAGGAGATCCGGAATCCTCGTCCGTCACGGTCGTCTCAACGCTTAAGAAATTGCCGTAGTTATCCGCGGGCGCGCCGTAGTTCGTCGCGGTGGTGGTGATCAATTCACCGTTATAGCTACCGCCAGTTTGGACCTCGTAGGTATTGACCGACGAGGAAGTGATATAGGGAAAGTAGCGCTCATTATTGGCGGTGCTGTCGATCGTTTGAACGGCGAGCGTGTATTGGCCCACGGACACATTGGTGCCGGCGGTCTGCGTGACGGAATCCGCAATCAGCATTCCGGCCGTCGGAACGACGATGGACCCGGAAAGGTAGCCAGTCGAATAGGTTTTCTTGTCATAAAAACCGGTGCGGCTGTCGAGGCTTTGTGTGGTGGTGAAGCCTTGGATCCCGCGGCCTTGCAGATTAAGAACCGCGCCCGTGTACTCGAAGGATTTTGTGTAGGTCCCGCCGATCCCATCAGGCATGATCGCCGACTGCGTGACGATCACCGGTCCATCGTAGTCCTGCTGCGGATAGACCTGCGAAGATCCTTTCACATAGATGCTCGCGGATGCCTGAGGGAGGGCCACATAACTGGGCTTGTAGGTAACCCCATAGGCATCCGTGAAGGCGGTCGCCAGATCCGGTGTGACGCCACTATGCACCCGGGTCTTCAAGGCAGTCGTAGAGACCGCATAAACTAAATCATTTAAGCCATCGCCGGTTAGATCGGCGACTTGCGCTGTCAGTGGAGCGACGATTCCCGTATCGGTCCAGGCGCCTAGAGTGTCGCCGGTCGAGCGGGCGACTCCCCAATCGGCCCCGCTTCCGCTGCCCGTCTCAAGGATGTCCGCTCGTCCATCGCCATCCCAATCAATCGCCAGTGCGGGCCCCGTGTAGTAGGCCACGCCGGTACTTACGGGAGAGGCGAGAACGACGCCGACGCCGGATCGGCCGCAAGTGCCATAGCGTATAAACCAGGCGCCGTCGAATGTGTACGCCAAATCCGTGCAGCCATCACCGTTAAAATCCGCGGCGAGCGGCGCTTGACCCGTGCTCCCAACGGAGTAGGACACCGCATCGGCCATGATATAGCTGCCATTGGGCTGTGAGAGAAACACCGTCCAACTGTAAGTAATGGGATTGCCGGTTTGACCGCAAAGCCTGGGGTCGTCCGCATAACAGACCCCCATGTACACCAGAAGATCGGTGCGTCCATCACCGTTAAAATCAATGTTTCGCGTCTGGCAAGTAAAATGAAAGGCGGGATTTCCAAATGGCTCGCTGTTGCCAAACTTAATGCAAGGGCCGCATGCCCCCGTGCCATTGGGGAAGGAGGCCAGAGTGCTTTGCGTGGTGGAAAATGCGCCGCCCGTATTTAGACGGTAATAAAGATAATCGGATGTAGTGTAACTGCTGCCTCCGGAAACCGCATAAACCAAATCCTCGCGCCCATCCCCGTCAACATCGGCGACAAAGGCGCTCCCTGGAACGATGCCGGCGGCCGAGGTGGTGGTATCTAAGTAGCTGAAAGCCGCGCCGGCGCTCACAAATTTGAGCACCCGCCAGTTGCCGCTCGAATTGGGCACGATGATGTTCTTACTCCCCGTGACATAAAAATCAATCGCAAGCGCCGATTGATAGTTGGTGCTGGCAATCCCGGTGTCATAGGGGCCTGTATAAGTGCCGCTGCTGGTGCCAAGTTCGTAGTACCAGTGGCCACTGGCAGGGTCTGGGTATACCAAATCAGCAATCCCATCGCCGTTGATATCGATCGGCATTGCATAGGCTAAATTGGTGGCATTCCCGGAATTGGCGATCTCGGCTCCCCATCCCGTTTGCCCATCTTGGTAAGTCACGGTGCTCGGGGAGAAGCAGTCGCTAGTGCTCGAACCGCACTCCTGAATGCTCGCGATGCGAAGCCGGCTCGTGGCCGCCCCTTGCGTATAGATCAATTCATAGCCATGCACCATGGTGGCCGTCGAACCGCCGGCGAAGAAGAACTCATCGAGGAAGAGTGAAAATGAAAATCGCCGTTCATCAATTCCAAGTGTGGGACTGCATCAGCGACACGATGAAGACTTCCACTCGGTATGCCACCATCGATGCGATTAGTAACACCGCCCATGGCGTTGTCGTGCCAGGCACTGAGATCTTGATCGAAGCCAGCGATCTTAAAAGCGATGTCGAGGGCATGACCGTCAAGAATTACGTGCCGCTGACACCGTAAGAACGAAACGCCGAGGATACAACGGCACCCGCCGGCCATCGGTCGAAGAGATGCTATGAAGAAGATCGGTTTTCTTTCTTTCGGACATTGGTCGCCCACATCGCAATCGCAGACTCGCTCGGCGGCCGATGTACTGCTCCAGTCGATCGAGCTGGCCGTGGCGGCAGAGGAGCTTGGCGCGGATGGGGCCTATTTCCGCGTGCACCATTTCGCGCGCCAGCTCTCCTCGCCATTTCCGCTGCTCGCTGCCATCGGTGTCAAGACAACGCGTATCGAGATCGGCACGGGCGTGATCGACATGCGTTATGAGAATCCCTTTTACATGGTGGAAGACGCGGGGTCGGCGGACCTTATCGCCGGCGGGCGGCTGCAGCTGGGCATTAGCCGCGGCTCACCTGAGCAGGTGATCGAGGGCTGGCGCCACTTCGGCTATGCGCCTGCCAAAGGCGAAACAGACGCCGATATGGGCCGGCGCAACGGCGAGGTCTTCTTCGAGCTACTGAAGGGGCGGGGATTTGCTGAGCCCAATCCGCGACCCATGTTTCCCAACCCTCCCGGCCTCTTACGTCTGGAACCCCTCTCGGAAGGGCTGCGTGATCGGATTTGGTGGGGCTCAGCGTCTAACGCGACCGCGATTTGGGCTGCCCAACAGGGAATGAACCTACAGAGTTCCACATTGAAGGCCGACGAGTCGGGCGAGCCTTTCCATGTCCAGCAGGCCCGCCAAATCCGCGCTTACCGGAAAGCGTGGACTGAGGCGGGGCACACGAGAGAACCGCGTGTGTCGGTTTCGCGATCAATATTTGCGCTCATGGACGATCGCGATCGCGCCTATTTCGGCCGCGACGGGAGCAGCGACCAGGTAGGCCTCATCGACAACATGCGCGCCGTTTTTGGCCGGTCCTATGCTGCAGAACCCGGCAAACTGATTGCAGAACTCCGGACGGACGAGGCCATCGCTGAAGCCGACACCTTACTCTTGACCGTACCGAGCCAACTTGGCGTCGCTTATAACGCCCATGTCATCGAGAGCATCCTGAAACACGTCGCGCCTGCTCTGGGTTGGCGATGATCTATCTGGATTGAGATTTCGAAGTCACGCCTTTGACTCGCCGCATCTTAACCGGCACCGCGAGGTAACGAGCGGTGACGAGACTGCCTTACGGCTTCTCCGCGACGACCTTGCCGTTTTTCCAAAAATATACGGGTGTGCCGTGCATGCGCGCGACTTTGCGGGCGGTCTTTGCGGACCGGCGCAATCCACGACCGACGCCAGCGGCGAAGCTCTCAGGCTTTTTGGGTGTTTTGCGTCGACTGGTCATGGGCAGCGCTCCAGCAGTTGAGGTGTCGCTTCGGAGTTGTCGTAGATTGTCCAATCATCCGCCAAGGGTCGATAGACTTCAAGGAAGTTGGACCAGCCTCGTTTGTACCTTCGCAGGACATCGGAGCGAGAAACGTTGTGGCCGCCTTGTTTCACCCGAGCGGCGACGCGACTCAAGGCCAATTGAGGAGAAGCGAGACGAAGGTATGCGATTTCGATCCTGTAGCCCTGGGCTTTCCAGTCCTGCATTCGTATCGCATACCGCAGACCGCTCAGCGTGCTTTCAAAGGCGAAGTCTGCTTTCGCTTCCACTAAGCGATCGAGTTCGCGGAGCACCAGGCGACCCGCGGTGACGGCCGCTAATTCGGGGCGCAACGGCGAGATACCACCCGCAATCAAGTCGACGTTGACGAAGTGGATGAGCCCGGCGATTGCGGGTAAGTAGTCGCGCGCAAAGGTTGTTTTGCCGGCGCCGTTCGGACCGGCGATCACGATGCAGCGTGGCCCTTTACGTTTTCTTGCCATTACGGAAGTGTAGCAATTAAGCGAGCGTCCGGTTTGTGGGTGCTCATACGAGACCTCTCTCAGCGAAACTAACCGTTTCTCCGCCGGCGACGATGATGTGATGTTCTCCGTCTGGCCGGGCCGTTCACACGTCCATGTGTTCGCCCGGCACCAGCGAGTCAGGCGCGCGAGCCCGACTCGCCTCACGGACGTCGTCCGTTGCCACTTCCTTGTGGCAATAAATCAGAGCGAAATCAGGCTCACCACTACAGCAGACCCCGTTCAGCAAATTATGGGGAGCTCTCCATATCTGGCGGAACGTGGAGTTCTTTGATATGTGGAGTACGCGGGCCGGAGTGGGGTTTTAGGCGGTTTTCCGCACGTTTAAGTCCACATTTTATTTCGACAAGATAGGCGCGCTTTTTGGTGTCGTACGAGGAAAGAGCAGACGAGCAACGGGGATCGCGGCAAGAGCACCGAGTAGCTGAGCCAAGATGAAGGCGGGAACATGGGACGGTGAGATGCCCGCAAAGGTGTTCGACAGGGCACGGGCGATCGTAATAGCCGGATTCGCGAACGACGTCGACGAGGTGAACCAGTAGGCCGCTCCGATCCAGGCGGCTACCATCCAAGGTGCGTCCTCGGCCTTGCGATGGCCAAGGACGACCAGCAAGAGACCGAGAGTCGCCACGAACTCGGCGATCCACTGGGCGATGCCGGTTCGCGCGTGAAGCGAGGATTGGATGAGGGGCAGCGAGAACATGGCATGTGCGAGGATCGCTCCGGCGCAGCAACCGAGGATTTGGATCAGCACGTAGGCGGCGGCCTCGCGCCACGCGAGAGCACCGCGAACTGCTTGGACCAAAGACACAGCCGGATTGAAGTGGGCGCCGCTCACCGGCCCCAAGAGAGCGATTAGGGTCGCTAGAACCGCCACCGTCGCACCCGTATTCGCAATGAGCGCGACGGCAAGATTCCCGGCGGCAAGCCGCTCGGCCATGATTCCGGAGCCGATCACCGTTGCCGCGAGCAGCAATGAACCCAAGCCTTCCGCGGCGAGACGGCGAAGCACGACTTTAGGCTTCCGTCGTGGCCGGCTGTTGTCCGATCGCGCGCAGTTTCTCGCGCAGCGTCATTTGATCGAGCGAGGCGATTGGCAGCTGTACGAAGAGCTTGATCCGGGTTTTGAGTTCCTTGAGCGCCTTTCGGAAGGCAAATGCCTTGTCGGCGTCAGTGCCTCCGGCCGCGGTGGGATCCGCGATGCCCCAGTGTGCTGTCATCGGCTTACCGGGCCATATCGGACACACTTCGCCTGCCGCGTTGTCGCAGACGGTGAAGATGAAGTCGATCGGCGGCGCTCCTGGCGATGCGAACTCGTCCCAGCTCTTACTCCGGAAGCCCTCAGACGGCAGATTCGTGCGTTTAAGTAGATCGATCGCCAGCGGATGCACCTGACCTTTCGGGAAGCTCCCGGCGCTAAAGGCATGGAACCGGCCTTTGCCCCAGTGATTAAGAAGCGACTCCGCCAAGATGCTGCGCGCCGAGTTGCCGGTGCATAAAAAAAGGACGTTGTAAGTTCGCTCCGCGTTCATTTCGCGCAGCAGCTCGCCGGTTGAGCGCGTTGAGCCGGAACGCAGCATCCAGCGGCCGGTTCTTCGACGGGTGTAATGGATTCACCGTGATTGAACACCGCGGTATCTTCGCCATACACCAGGATGCGGCTGAGCGTATAGAAGGTCTCCCACGCGATTCCAGTGGGATCGGTAATCCAGTACTTGTCCGACCTGGCATAGCAGCAGGGTTGCTCGTTCTCCTCGACCATCCGTGCATCGGCAGCTTCGAGTTGCGCGCGCATGCCGCGCAGCTCCTCATCGGATTCGACCTGGAAGCCCAAGTGATTGACGCCCACAGGTTGGCGATTCATCGAGATTGCGAAGTTCACCCGTGGGTCATCGAGCATCCATTTGGCGTAGTCGGGCTGGGTCACGACTGGTTCGGCCCCAAAAAGCGTCCGATAAAAGCGTATGGAAGCGGGAAGGTCTTTGACACTCACATGGACGTGGAGTCGTTTCATTGGCCACCTGTTGGGTTTACAGTCGTTTGATCATGAAGGCGGAGCTCGATGGGCATAGGCTCGCGAACTCGCGCGTGGATTGGATTGAAGGAGGTGCTTGCGCTCGATCGACGCGTCGATAGCCGCGACGCTCGAAGTACGATTCCGCGGTGGTCGTAAGGAGATAAAGCGCGCGAACGCGGCGCGACGCGGCGTACTGCTCGACGTGGCGAACGAGGGCCGAACCGACGCCTTGCGATCGCGCGGCGGAGCTCACGACCAACGAGCGCAAGAGGCCATCCTCACCGTGGATCTCAAGCCCGACGAGCGCGCTCGGCGCGCCATCGGTACCGGTAAAAAAGAAGTGCTCGAGGTGAGATTCCGTCAAGTCGGAGGCCGGCAGGCCCTCCGCTTCGAGCAACGCCACGACACTCAACTGCGGGGGTCGTTCTCGTATCATGAGGACGTCCGGCATGGCGGCTTAAGCGGCTTTCGCCGCGCGTTTCACAGCCTTCGATCGCTGGGCCGGCGGGCAGCATTCCGCTGCACTCTCAGCACAGCAGTTATCGGTCAGATAGCCAACGAGCGAGGTCATGGCCGTGAAGTCCGCCGAGTAGATGAGCTGGCGACCCTCGCGGCGCTGCGTAATGAGCCCGCCACGCTGCAAGTTCTGCAGATGGAAGGTCAACGATGAGGGGACGAGTCCCACTCGCACGGCGATCCGCCCAGCGGGCAACCCCGCAGGCCCTCGCTCCACCAGCAGCCTGAAGACACCCAAGCGATGCTCGTGTGCCAATGCGCCCAAGGCCTCGATCACGTCTTTCGCTTTCATGACGATACGATATTACGATTATTATCGTACTGTCAATACGAGCGCGTAGCAGGCCATCGGCTCCTGCTCGACGGCGCCGACCTGGTCAGATGGATGCGCAGACTGTAGAAAGCTATGAGGAGTCTTCCCGCGCAGAAGCGCGGGAAGACTGCGAGAGAAGACTCTCTGCTCCACATATTAGAGAAGTCCCGATTCCGCAAAGCTGGTGGTATCGCCCCCCGCAACAATCACATGATCTAGGATGCGGATGTCGACGAGGTTCAGGGCTTCTTTCAGCCGCTTGGTGATGAGCTCATCCGCTTGGGATGGTTCTGCTACGCCCGAGGGGTGCGGGTGGGCGAGAATTACGGCCGCGGCGTTTTGCTTCAAGGCTTCTTTGACGACTTCGCGGGGATGGACCGATGCTCCGTCGATGGTGCCTTGGAACATTTCCTGATAGCTGATCACGCGATGTCGTTTGTCGAGGAAGATTACGGCAAACACTTCTCGCTCTAGGGTTCCGAGTTTGAGGGTCAGGTAGTCGCGAGTGGTCTTTGGGCTGGTGAGTTGGGTGCCGCGGCGAACGCGGCGGGACATGTGGTCTCGAGCTGCTGCGATAACTTCTTCCGTCGTCGCGAGGCGCGAGCTGCCGTCCGGGAGTTGAGCGAGTAGCGAGATGGTTGAAGTCGTCATGATTGTCTCCGGTCTTTGCGGGCGGAATTGCCCGGTGACGGCGGAGAAGCGAGGCGGAATTGAGCGGTCAAGGCTCGATGCCGACGACAGGAGGCATCGACTCCGGCAAGTAGAGGAGCGGCGCCCTCGGCGCCGCGAGCAACGGAGCGCCTTGACCGCGAAAACGCCGAGCTACAATGAGAGGAACCAGGCAATTGCTGATTTTTCGACGCGAACGCGAGCTCGCGGATGTACGCCGGCGCTTAGATAGTAAACCCATCCTTCTGTCGCAGTAGAGCTGACGGCCAGCCGTTGCGCTCCGTCGGGGATTGCCGCATCATTGGCGTGTCTCAGGGCGGGGTGCAAGTCCCCACCGGCGGTAAGCGGGCATGAGTTCCGCGAGCCCGTGAGCGCTTCGTGGCGGTCTAAGGGCTTCCCGAGGGTCTAGCAGATCAGGTGAGAATCCTGAGCCGACGGTACAGTCCGGTTATGAGATAACGAATGGCTGGAGGCTCGCAATCGCGAGTCTTGCGCTGTTGCGTGATCGCCTTTGGTGACGTGTCGTTACTTTAAGGAGGTCACAATATGGCACACACCCCGAAATCTAGTCGCTATGCGTTCGTGAAGGCCAACTGGCACGCGGATATCGTCAATCGTGCGCTTGAGGGTTTTCTCGAGCTGATTCCCCGTGAGCAGGTTGATGTATTCGACATGCCAGGCGCGTTTGAACTCCCGCTGACGGCGCGCGACCTTGCCGCCTCCGGCAAGTACGCGGCTGTCATCGCCGCGGCCTTCGTCGTGGATGGCGGCATTTATCGCCATGAGTTCGTAGCGCGCGCCGTCGTGGAGGGTCTGATGCGTGTCGGGCTCGATACGGGCGTACCCGTGCTGTCGGTCTCCCTGACACCGCATCACTATCAAGAGACCGATCATCACAAGCGCATCTTCCAGGCGCATTTTGTGGAGAAGGGTCGCGAAGCGGCGCGCGCGGTGCTGGAAATCGGTAAGACGCGGGCAGCGGTCGCCGCGTAACCTCATAGCCCAAACTCGGGACGGGGCCCCGTGTGCCCCGTCCCGACACTTCGGCGTTCATCGAAGACTTGCCGTGGCCGGCAGACATATTGCCGTATTCCAAGCCGCAATCGATAGGGGCAATTCAATCTTGGAAATCCAGGTTGGAGACAAGATCCCAACATGAGACCTGGTAGCCTAAAAGGAACAGGGCAATCCGTTCTTCTCTTTGGCGCAGCATTGGGACAGGACGGTAGTAACGTCCTGGACTCTGAAGTCCCATGCATCTGTTAGCGAAGGAGCCTTAGTCAGCAGCCATGCGCAGTTACTTCGAACCAAACACGCTCGAACTATGGGGCGAGAGGTCCATATATGAGCTCTTGGGCGTGAGGTTCTTCAAGCGTTATCTCTTGCCCACTGAGCTTCTGGTCAATCGCCTGCGGGGTGGGACGGCGATTCAAGACGGAGAAGATGCGCTAAATGTCGAGCTCAAGCGGCTCGAATGGGAGACCAAGCGGAACGAGGTCATTCACTTGCTGGCTCTGCTTCTGATCACGTGTATCTTGCTAGTCAAATCTCCGCAATTGTCCGCCATGCAGGTTCTTCTCATCTTTGCCTTCAACCTGTATGTAAATGTGTATCCCATCTTCGTGCAGCGTTATAACCGCCTGCGAATCGTGAGGCTATTGAGAAAATGCACACCCTGAGAGGTGCTGCCGGAAATCAAACGGCCCCCCGGGGCCCGTGACATGCCGGCCGGATGCCCTCAATGGGCCTGGGCCACACGCTTACGACAGGACGTACAATCTGGGTGAAGGTAAACATGGATCTGGTATTCCGAGAAACGCTGCCCTCTGATATTGAGGGGTTGTTCTCCGTTCGCGCGCGCACGAGGGAGAACGCTTTTTCGAAAGAGATGCTTGCGTCGATTGGAATAACGCCCGAGTCCATTGCTGAGCAGATGGCCAGCGGTCGCATGAAGGGATGGGTGTGTGTGGACTCGTCATCTCTCGTCGGATTCTGCAACGGCGACGCGGAGACCGGGGAGGTACTCGTCCTGGCCGTGCTATCGGGATACGAGGGCAGAGGTATTGGCAGGCGCCTTCTCTCTCGCGTAGTGGAGTGGCTTCGCTCAGTCGGGTCCGACACCATATGGCTCGCAGCTTCGCCGGACAAGAGCATGCGGGCCCACGGCTTCTATCGTTCGCTTGGATGGCGGCCTACGGGTGAGACACTGCCGAATGGCGATCAGATTTTGATACTTGAGCCCTAGCCTTAAACCATGGCGCTTCGAATCTATGCTGATTTCAATTCTGGTGGATCTCCGGGCAAGGGGGCGTGCTGGTGTTTGCGGTACGGGGATCCGTTGCGGCCGTTAGACAATGTCGCGGATGAACTTCGCATAGAAGTCGGCACGGTGGTGACGTTGTACTACGAAGATCCGTCGGAGGAGTTTGAGGTTTCGGCGGTCATGGAACGCATGGGTGACTCTGCAGTGAAATGGGCGGCGCTTCCTGACTGGAGCACGTTTCGTCGAATCAGATAGTCGATCAAAAAGCGCGTATCAACCCCGAGGTCTGCTCCAAGTGACCGAGCAACTTAATGGGCACGTTTACCGGTCGATCTGCTGCGGCGGAGTCAAGCGCAAACAGTAAGGCCATTAGTACCGGCGCCTTATACAGTGCTCGCTTTGTCATCAGTTTTCTCCCAGATTGCGGTAATATCGCCATACCTCGTCTGACAAGGTATCGCGATTATGGCAATTAAGAATCCTGCATTTATGGCCGGTGTGCCGGAACTCGTGGTTCTCGGTCTTCTTGCTGACCGAGAGATGTATGGTTACGAGATTGCCCGAGCGATAAAAGCCGCGACCGGCGATGCGCTTAGTCTGGGGGAAGGTGTCCTTTACCCGGCACTGCATACGATGGAGTCACGTGGTTTGGTGCGCGCTAGATCATCGCGTGCCGAGGGTCGCGTGCGAATCTATTACACCCTGACGGCAAAAGGAAAAAAGCGACTCGGCCGGCTCACATCAGAGTGGCGGCGCATGAGCTTGAGTGTGGAATCCATTCTTGGCGTTACAAACTATGGCTGATCGCTTTAGTGAGCTTCAAGAGAAATTACTGAGGGCCGGCGTGGGTCCCCGCTACATCCAGCGCGCGCTCGTGGAAATCGAGACGCATTTTGCTCAACTAATTGAGGAAGAGCTGAATCGAGGGGCTAGCGATGCTGAGGCCCGGCTTAAAGCGGGTAGGCGGCTGGGTTCGAACGAAGTCTTGGTTCAGGGATATGCGGCGCGGCCGGAATTGCGGGCCTGGTCGAGACGATGGCCCGCCATTTGGTTCACTCTGATGGCCCTTGTCAGTTATTTCGTACTTTTGGCCTCGTCCTTAGCCATCGTTTGCGCCGGGGCCGAACTAATGCGGGACTATTTGCACCAGATACACATAGCGCCCAAGGTGACTCTCCGCATCGATCTGGCAGCACGCATATTGCTCCTCTGGCTATACCCATGGTGTGTAGCTGGCATGTTTGCCGTTCTAGCCTATCGCCGCCGCGCGGCGCTCCGGTGGCCCGTGACTGGAATCATCGTGCTGAGCGTATTCGCCTCACTCGTTAATGTCACGGTGATGTTCACCGGCGGAATGAATCCCGGAGAATTCGGCGCAGGTATTGGCATTTCTACCAAGGCTCTGGCGGAACCATTAATGCACGCAATGCTGTTGGGGTTGCCTACATTGGTCGCGCTGTGGCTGGCAAAGCGCTATCGTCGGCGCGATACCAGCGCGACTTGACTCATTTGCCGCCGCGATGGAGAAGCGCAGGTGGGCCCGTATCCTTTGCACCATCGTCGCGGTATTGGGATTCCACGTTGCAGTCATTTCGTTGCTTTTGGCTACCTCGCGGCTCCTTTCGGTGCGAGCACCGTCGCAGAGTCTGGAATTTGTCCGCATCTCGCCGCCGGCCGTTCCGCAGAAGGCCAATCTAAAAATCCGAGCGCCCGACAATGTGACACAGCGGCGACGTGCGCCAAGTTCTGAAACCGGCCCGCCCCCAAATGACGGGAATAACGCCGTTCAGTCGGCACCAGACTGGGCTGGCGAGCTGACCAAGGAGGCGATAGACGCGGCCGCAAAGGAATTTGCGCAAACACCGAAAGATTTTGGGTTTCCGCATTCGTCGTCGACACCCTCGCAGAAGCCGCCGCAGTTCGGTTGGGATTACGCGGCAACCCACCGCGTTGAATCGATCTCCGGAGGCGGGATCTTGATACATATCAACGATAACTGCGTGCTGATTCTGTTTCCTCCCGCTCTCCCGTTATTTGCCGCATGCGGCATCGGGAAGAGAAAGGCGAACGGGGATCTGTTCGAGCATATGCACGATCCCTTGGAGCCTGCTGAGCCGAATGACACCAAGTGAATAATGTTCTCAAGTTTCTCTGACCACTTTTCGGGGATCCTTGTCGTCGCGCAGTCCCGCGTATTTCGTGTGACCTCTATATCTATTGAGACATAGTCGGCACACGAAATTCATTGGCCTGCGCGAAGACAAAGATCCAAAGAAAGTGGTGCGAGAAACCTAGCGTGGTGGCGCGAACAGAAGATTTGCGACCTGCAAGATAGCCGGCGCGCCGGCCTGCAGGCCTCACCTGTCGAAAATCATTGTGACTCCACTCATCCGTCTCTGATCGGCCATCTGCGGCCGGTGGGTGTTCCGAACCAGTAGTCTCGAAGCGGACGTTCTAGACTACATAGTAAAATAGGCGCTACCTAAATTCCGCTTCGACGAGGGAGGCATCTATGAGAATTATCCACCTGGCTTTGGCAGTCTGCGTTGTCGCGGCGGTTAGCGGTGCTAGCTCGCCCGCTGCGACGAAGGAGTCGACGACCAGCGCGAGTAAGGTTGCTCCGCTCATCCTCGAAAAGGACGAGGGTGAGAGACGAGTCTGGAGACCAGTCGAAGGATTGGAAGGACAACCGGGCCTCTTCATATTGAAGGTCGATCCGCAAAATGGCGGCTCGTCACATTTGGTCTTCGGAACCGAGGACTTACCACCCGGAGGAAAGATAATTCGCCACAGACACCCGGGATCGGATG